>JFBN01304325.1_pt1 | contig 15373 bp, 13 predicted proteins | sample 768741 | NCBI WGS metagenome assembly JFBN01 (sample SAMN01983846, study PRJNA193217) | chicken gut metagenome | biome: terrestrial biome; isolation source: ceca of Broiler chicken | host: Gallus gallus | place: United Kingdom: England | collected 2010-09-07
CGGCGGGATCCCTCCCCTGCCGGGCTGCGCCGGGACAAGGCCGACAAGGCGCTGTCCGGGACCTGGCTGCGGGGTCTTTTGAAAACCATGCGCCGGGAGAAAAACTACTCCGCCTACTATCTCCCGGTGTGGTGGCGCAACCCGCACCTGCTCTACTCCATGGCCGAGGCCCGCCGCCTGAACAAGCCGCTGTACGGCAAGATGGACTGGCTGGGGGATTACCTGTTTCTGGGACGGCGCCGCCGGGAGTGACCGCACACCTCTCCGCCGCCTGTCGTCGCTTTGTTTCACCGCCCAGCGGGCATAGAGGCCGGGTCTCTCGTTTCAAAGGGTTCCCCATGTGCCCGGTACCGCCGCTTTCTTTCAACCGTCCGTGGAAAACCGAATTCTTCCATCACAGCCGTCCGGCTCCTGTCAGCCCGGGCGGCTGTTTTTTTTGTAAAGATTTTTGCATAGGTCTTGATTTGCGGCGAAATACTGAGTATGATAGACACAGAAGATGTTAGCATAAAGCAACTAAAGTTTGCTAAAGTAAACCAGGTTGCTTTTCGCCACTTCGGAAAGGAAGGTTCCTATGAATTATCTTGAGATTGAACAGGTCGTCGGCCGTGAGATCATTGACTCCCGCGGCAACCCCACCGTGGAGGCGGAGGTCCGCCTTGCCGACGGTACCATTGCCCGGGGCGCTGCTCCCAGCGGTGCTTCCACCGGCGAGTTTGAAGCCCTGGAACTGCGCGACGGCGATGCCTCCCGCTACGGTGGAAAAGGCGTTGCCAAGGCCGTGGAAAATATCAATACCATCATCAACGAGACGCTGACCGGCATGGATGCCTCGGACATTTACGCCGTAGACCGCGCCATGATCGCCGCCGACGGCACCAGGGACAAGTCCCGGCTGGGCGCCAACGCCATTCTGGCCGTCTCCATCGCCTGCGCCCGAGCGGCAGCGGCTTCGCTGGACATCCCCCTCTACCGTTTTCTCGGCGGCATTGCGGGCAACAAGCTGCCCGTGCCCATGATGAACATTCTGAACGGCGGCGCCCATGCCGCCAACACGGTGGACGTGCAGGAATTCATGATCATGCCCGCGGGGGCACCCTCCTTCCGGGAAGGTCTGCGCTGGTGCACCGAGGTGTTCCATGCCCTGCAGGGCCTGCTCAAGGCCAAGGGCCTCACCACCTCGGTGGGGGACGAGGGCGGTTTCGCCCCCGACCTGGCCAGCGACGAGGAGGCCATCGAGTATATTCTGGAAGCGATCCGCAAGGCAGGCTATGAGCCGGGCAAGGATTTTGTCCTTGCCATGGACGCCGCCTCCAGCGAGTGGAAAACCGGCGAGAAGGGCCGCTACAAGCTGCCCAAGTGCGGCAAAGAGTTCACCTCCGCCCAGCTGGTGGAACACTGGAAGGAACTGGTGGACAAATATCCCATCTACTCCATCGAGGACGGCCTGGATGAGGAGGACTGGGAAGGCTGGCAGCTGCTGACCCGGGAGCTGGGCGACCGCGTCCAGCTGGTGGGCGACGACCTCTTCGTCACCAACACCGAGCGGCTGTCCAAGGGCATTGCCCTGGGCTGCGGCAACTCCATCCTCATCAAGCTCAATCAGATCGGCTCGGTGTCTGAGACGCTGGAAGCCATCAAAATGGCCCACAAGGCCGGGTACACGGCCATTGCCTCCCACCGCTCCGGCGAGACGGAGGACACCACCATCGCCGACCTGGCCGTGGCTCTCAACACCTGCCAGATCAAGACCGGCGCCCCCAGCCGCAGCGAGCGTGTGGCCAAGTACAACCAGCTGCTCCGCATCGAGGAGGAACTGGGCGACGGCGCAGTCTATCCGGGCTTCGGTGCCTTCAACATCAGGCGCTGAGCGATTTGCCGCAAAATACCTTTTTTTCATACGCTGACCGTCAGGGCCGGGACCTTCCGCCGGGAGTTCCCGGTCTTGTTTTGTATGGGCATGACGGAAACGGCGTCAGTCCGGACGGGCACATCCCCATGCCGCAGAATGCCGTGAGTCTTTTTCTCGGATACAGGCGGTACGGTCCGGCGGGAAAAAGCAGGGTTTCGGCCCCCCGCTCTCCGCCTGGTTTTGCCCGGTACAGGCCGCTTTTTCGGGGTGAAAAGGGGCGGCAAATTTCTCCGTGGAACGCCGCGGTGAAGGGGTGCCGGATTTGTAATTTACTGCCATCCATGGTACAATAGGCGTGTATATGAATTTTTGCGAAAGTACAGGTAATGAATGTATGGCGGAACAACTGCAGACCAACGCCTCCAACGGCGAATGGACCACCATTATCCGTCCCCGCACCGGCTGGTTTGACATCGACCTGCAGGAGCTGTGGCGGTATCGCGACCTGATCGTCCTGTTTGTCAAGCGCAACTTTGCCGTGCTGTACAAGCAGACCATTCTGGGCCCGGCATGGGTGCTTCTCAACCCGCTGCTGACCAGCGTGCTCTTCAACGTAGTGTTCGGCGGCATTGCGGGCCTTTCCACCGACGGCACCCCCTCCTTCCTGTTCTACATGGCGGGCAATACCGTCTGGACCTTTTTCTCCAGCTGCATCAACAATACCGCCAACACCTTTGTGGCCAACAGCCAGGTGTTCGGCAAGGTGTATTTTCCCCGGCTAACCATGCCCATCAGCCAGGCGTTGACCAGCCTCATCAACTTCCTGATTCAGGCGGCCATGTTTGTGCTGTTCTGGCTCTATTTCTTCTTCACCGGGGCGGACATTCACCTCACCGCCTGGATGTGGGCCGTGCCTCTGGTGCTGGTCCAGACCATGCTGCTGGGCCTGGGTGTGGGCATCATCGTCTCCAGCCTGACCACCAAGTACCGTGACCTGGCCATCGCCGTCAGCTTCGGCGTGCAGCTGTGGATGTACGTTTCCCCCGTGGTCTACCCGCTGTCCACCCTGGGCGAAAGTCCCCGCCTCGCCTTTTTGATGCGTCTCAATCCCATGACCGCCCCCATCGAGATTTTCCGCACCGCCACGCTGGGTACCGGCTCGGCGGAAATGGGGATGTTCGTGTACAGTCTGGTGTTCACCGCCGTGGCCCTTGTCCTGGGCGTGGTGCTGTTCAGCCGGATCGAAAAAACCTTTATGGACACGGTGTAAGGGGGCAGCTATGGCATCCAACAACAGAACGCCCGTCATCCAGGTGACGGGGCTGAAAAAGCAGTACAAGCTGGGCCAGATCGGCGGCGGCACCCTGACCCACGACCTTCAGAGCTGGTGGGCGCGTGTCCGCGGCAAGGAGGACCCCAACACCGTCATCGGCACCGATACCCGGCTGTTCGGCCAGACCTTCATGGCCCTCAACGGGGTGGATCTCACCGTCTACCAGGGGGAAGCCCTGGGCATCATCGGCCGCAACGGAGCAGGTAAGTCCACCCTGCTCAAGATCCTCTCCCGCATCACCGCCCCCACCGAGGGCGAGATCCGGCTGAAGGGCCGGGTGGCCAGCATGCTGGAAGTGGGCACCGGTTTCAACAACGAGATGACCGGCCGGGAAAACATCTACATGAACGGCGCCATCCTGGGCATGACCAAGGCCGAGGTCGACGCCAAGCTGGATCAGATCATCGAATTTTCCGAGTGCGGGGACTTCATCGACACCCCCGTCAAGCGGTATTCCAGCGGTATGTTCGTCAAGCTGGCCTTCGCTGTGGCGGCCCATCTGGACAGCGAGATCATGGTCATGGACGAGGTCCTGGCCGTGGGCGACATGAAGTTCCAGCAGAAATGCCTGGGCAAAATGAGCGACGTGGCCGGTCAGGAAGGCCGCACCGTCCTCTATGTCAGCCACAACATGTCCACCATCCGCCAGCTGTGCACCCGCTGCGTGGTGCTGGACAAGGGCCGGGTCATCTTTGACGGCGACGTGGAACAGGCCATTGCCGTCTACATGGATACCACCGACGTCAACGTGGTCCACTACGACCTGGCTGATGTCTCCCGCATGAATCAGAGCGCGGGCAAGCGGCTGCGCCTGGAGACCCTGGACTTTGTGGACAAGGAATCCAGCGTCTTTGCCGACACCGAGAAAATGCGCATCCGCATCACCTGGCGGGTCTCCGAACCCTTTGCCGGGGTGCACATGAAGATGAATCTGCATTACCGGGATTCCTCCCCCGTGGGCATCACCCACCCGGTGGACCTGGGCCCCGCCCAGCCCGGAAAGCTGTATGTCTCCGAATTCGAGTTTGATCCGTCGCTTTTGGGCGAGGGACAGTATTTCTTCTATCTCGACATCTTCGACGGTGCCCTGGCCCAGGCGGTCTGTCTGGACAAGCCGGTCACCGAGTTTGCCTTTGAGGTCACCAGCGGCGACCTCTCCATGCCCGAGTGGGCCTCCGGCTGGGGCCGTATCCACTTCCCGCCGGTCAAGGTGCTGACCTCGGGGGCGGAGGGATGAGGGATGGCAAAGCCGGATCTTTACATCTGCCACACCGCCTATCACCTGCTCATCGCCCTGGTACGCGCCCTGCGTGCGGGGGGCGGGCAGGCGGTCTGGCTCAGCGAGCAGCTGCCCGACGCCGAGGCCCTGGCGGCTTCCCATAAGCTGGACGGTATTTTTTCCGAAGTCTGTGTCCTGCACGAGTCCCGCTGGCAGGGAACCGTCACCGGTCCCCTTGCCCACATCCGCAACCGCCGGGCTTACGAGAAGGCCGGTGCCGGGCCGGTGCTGGACAAGCATGCCTACCATACCATCTACATCAGCAACGACTGGAGCGCGGTGGGGCGGTATCTTCAGGACTGCCGGGCGCCCTACATTCTCTGTGAGGACACCCTGGGCGGCACGCTGGACCCCGACCAGCATCTGCTGGACGAGCAGCGTACTGCCCCCGATTTCAAGGCCCGCCGCGAGGGGCAGGGCTACCTCTACTGGGGGGACAGTCCCGTCTGCCAGGCCGTGGAGAGCGAGGATGCCACCCAGTGCGTGCTCTTTCCGCCGGAAAAGCTTCTGACCTTTTCCAAGGCGGAGCTTCTGGAAAGCCTGTCCGATGAGGAGAAAGCCGCCGTGCGCAGGGTCTTTCTGACAAGGCCGCTGCCGGATGATCCCGCGGTTTTCTCCCGGGCGACCCTTTTGCTGCCCCGCAGTTTTGTGGACGACGGCCGCATGGACCAGGACACCCAGAACCGGATGTTCCAGGCCGTGGCCAAACAGTATGACGACGGTCCCCTCTTCATCAAGACCCATCCCCGGGATACCACCGATTACGGCGCGCTGTTTCCCGACGCGGTGGTTCTGGAGCGCACCATGCCCAGCGAAGTGCTGAATTTCTGCCTGCCGGGCAAGTTCCGCCGGGCGGTCACGGTGCAGAGCTGGGTACTGCGGGGCTTCACCGCCGCGGAGGAGAACATCTTCCTCTCGCTGGAGGACGCCCTGGCCCTGATTGGATGATGGTTGTTCCGCTTTTCTCTTTCCCAACGCAGAAAGGATGGCGAAGCTCGTGTTCTGGCACAAGGTACAGCGCTTTTTGGCCATTGCCATGGGTGCCTTTTTCGGCGTCTTTCTGGGGTATTGTCTGTGGACGGCATGGGACCATATGGCCCGCCCCGAATTGTATGCCATGAACTCCGCCCCCTGGTGGGTGGGGGTGCTGGTCTATGGCATCGGCTGTGCCCTGTGTGAGCTGGTGCTGCTGGCCGGCTGGCTGTTCGCCCGTTTCCGGGCAGGGAAAGCTTCTCCGCCCGATTCAGACAAAAAATGATGGACCACTGAACGATCCCGGCTGGTTCTGTCCCCCTGCTGCGGCGGACAGGACGGAGCGATCCGGTTGGAGAGGGAGATTCCCGTTTTCCCGCCGGCGTTGCCCCGCCGGGCAGAAAGGACATGTTCTGTTATGAAAACCATTGCTGTGATTCCCGCACGGTACCAGAGCTCCCGCATGCCGGGCAAGCCGCTGGCCGATATTCTGGGCCGCCCCATGATCTGGTGGGTCTGGCAGGAGGCCAAAAAGTGTGCCGCCCTGGACGATGTGGTCATCGCCACCGACGACGAGCGCATTGCCGAGGCCTGCCGCCAATACGGCATGGAATACTGCATGACCAGCCCCGACCACGACACCCCCACCGGGCGCATCTGGGAGGTCAGCACACGGGTGGAGGCCGATCTCTATCTGCAGGTCATGGGGGATGAGCCTCTCATCAACGTGAAGGCCTTTGACCTGATCCTGCCCAAAACCCTGCCCGACGATCCCTGCTATGTGGCGGTGCTGACCAACATCATGGAGCACCCCGCCGATGTCATCGACTTTTCCAACCAGAAGGTGGTCACCAATGCAGCCCGGGAGATCCTGATGATCTCCCGCAGTCCCATCCCCTACCCCAAGGGAACGCTGGACTTTGAGTACGAAAAAGTCACCGGCATCCAGCTGTACAGCCGTCAGGCGCTGGCCTTCTACCACGATACCCCCAAGTCGCTGCTGGAGCGGGCTGAGGAGAACGATATGATGCGCTTTGTGGAAAACGGCCACAAGGTGCATGCCATCGTCAGCCCCTACAAGACCGTAAGCGTCGACACCCCGAAAGATCTCACCCTGGTCGCCCGCATCCTCACCGAGCGCGGCGCGGCTGTTCAGGATTGAATCTCACATAACATTTCATCGCAGTTCTTCTGCCCAAAAGGAGGCATTTTACCATGGGAGACATCAAACTGCTTGACTGCACGCTGCGCGACGGCGGCTACGTCAACGACTGGAAGTGGGGCTTTTCCCCCGCCCGGGACATCATCCGCACCCTGACCCGTGCCGGGGTGGACATCGTTGAAGTGGGTTTTCTGCGCAACGTGGCCGAGTACGACCCCGACATCACCGTCTGCAACACCATTGAGGAGCTCAACCGACTGCTGCCCGACGATCCCCGGGGCACCATGTACTCCGGCATGGCCATGCGCTCCAATTACGACATCAGCAAGCTGTCCGAGTACCAGGGCAAGGGTATCGAGATGATCCGCATCACCGCCCACGACTACGATATCCGGGACGGCATGGACTTTGCCCGGGAGGTCAAGGCCCGGGGCTACAAGCTGTCCATCAACCCCATCAACATCATGGGCTACTCCGACAAGGACATTCTCTGGATCCTCGACCAGGTCAACGCCATCATGCCCTACCAGTTCTCCATCGTGGACACCTTCGGCAGCATGCGCCGCCGGGATCTGGAGCGCATCGTCAGCCTGGTGGACCACAACCTTGACCCGTCCATCCGGGTGGGGCTGCACCTCCACGAGAACATGGCCCTGAGCTTCTGCCTGGCTCAGGAATTCATCGACAAGCATCTGGCCCGGGACATCACCGTGGACGCCAGCCTCATGGGCATGGGCCGCATTCCCGGCAACCTGCCCATCGAGCTCACCGCCGATTACATGAACGAGACCTGCGGCGGGCACTACGACATCGACGAGCTGATGGACGCCATCCAGGACCACATCGCCCCCATCAAGGGTCAGCCCGAATGGGGCTATACCCCGGCCTACTTCCTGTCCGCCCGCTACAATCTTCACCGCAACTATGCCGAGCACTATCTGGCCAAGGGCGATCTGACCAACCGGGACATCAACCACATTCTGTCGGTGCTGGACCGCTCCAAGGCCACCGCCTTCGACAAGGAATACGCCGACAAACTCTACCAGGAATATCAGAGCCGCCAGATCGACGACACCGCCGCCATGCAGGAGCTGACCCAGGCGTTCCAGGGCCGCACTGTGCTGGTGCTGGCCCCCGGCGCCACCCTGGCCGACCCCGACGTGCAGGACAGGCTCAAGGCCCTGCGCGGCAAGGAGGCGGACGTGGTGGCCTCGGCCAACTTCCTGCCGGAGTTTCTCACCCCGGACTTTGCCTTCTTCACCAACAGCAAGCGGCTGGACAAGATCTCCGCCTTCCCCTGCCCGGCGGTGCTTACCTCCAACCTGCGGCCCGACGTTGCCCCGGCTGACTGCCGCACCGTCAACTACAACCGCGTGGCCGGAGCCTTTGCCCAGGGCAGCAACAGCGTCATCATGCTGCTGCGGCTGCTCTCCCAGTGCGGCGCCAGGGCTGTGCTGCTGGCCGGTGCCGACGGCTATCCCGCCGGCAAGCCCGCCTATGCGGACATCAGCCTCCATGCCCACACCGGGCGGGACCATGCCTTCCATGCCGCCATGGCGGAGGCCATCCGCACAGCAGGCATTCCGGTGACCTTTGTCACCCCCAGCGCCTATCAGAATGCCTGAACCGGCGCAAATCCTGCAATACTCAAGCAAAGGACGTGATGGCATGATCCGCCTGCTGGTACTGGACGTGGACGGCACCATGACGGACGGCGGCGTCTACTATGACGCTTCCGGCAACGAACTGAAAAAATTTGCGATCAAGGACGGCGCAGGCATTGTCCTGGCCCGGGCGGCAGGCATCCAGATCATGATCTGCACCGGGCGGGAGTGCGAGGCGGTGCGCCGCCGGGCTTCCGAGCTGCACGTAGACCATCTGTATCAGAATGTCTCCGACAAGGCTGGTTTTCTGGGGCAGTTTCTCACCGGGCATGGCTTTGCCCGGGAGGAAGTCGCCTACTGCGGGGATGACCTGAATGATCTGGGCGCCATGGCCCTGTGCGGCTTCGTGGCCTGCCCCGCCGATGCCAGCCCCGAGGTGCTGGCCCGGGCGGACTGCCGCTGTCCCCAGAAGGGCGGCGAGGGCTGCGTCCGCGGCGCGGTGGAGGCCATCCTCCGCCGGGACGGCCGCTGGGCCGAGGCGGTGCACAAGGCCTTCGGCGTCACGTTGGAAACCGGCTGCGGCCGATAACAGGAGCGGTCCATGACAGTCTCAATCAAAACCTTTTATCAGAAACACCGGCACACCATCGTAGCCCTCGGGGCGGCGGCGGTGTGCTTTGCCGTTTTTCATCTCTGCTGGTTCGTGTCCATCCGCGGACTGGGAACCAAGGCTCTTTCCCAAAAACTGAGCGACGATTACTCGGTCTACTACCCGGTGGAGGGCAGCGTCAGCCAGAGTTTTGTCTTTGACGAGGATCTGCTGGCCATGGCCTTTGTCTTTGGCGTGGAGGGGGAACAGCCCACCGGCACCCTTGACCTGGTGCTCACCGACGCCGACACCGGCGAGGTTCTGGCGCAAAGCCAGGGCGTGATGGCAAACATTCTCTCCGGGCAGTATACCGGCCTCGGCCTCGATACTGCCGTCACCGGCGTGGAAGGGCGGCACTACCTGGTGACCCTGACCCCCCACTATGAGGGCAGCGGCCGGCTGAGCATCGGCTGCTCGTCCACCGCCACCCTGTGGCAGGAGACCATGACAGTGGACGGGCAGACCCCCGATGCCACCGCCTCCCTGATCGTGACCTACCAGCAGATCGGCGGATTCCTGACGCGGTATTACTGGCTGGTCGCCCTGGTGGTTCTGGCCATCGTCTTTTTCGGGGTTCGGTCGGCCCTGCGCCGCCGCATTGCACTGCACCGCCTGGTGTTTGCGCTGATTCTGGCTCTTGGTGTGGCCTACACCCTGGCACTTCCGCCTTACGGTGCCCCCGACGAAAAATACCATATCAATCAGTCCTTCACCCTGGCCTGCCGCTGGGCCAATATCTTTTCCTCCGAGGACTGGGAGATGGGCCATGTTCCCATCAACATGAGTTACCGGCGGGAGCACGATTTCAACGCCGCGTTGCAGGATCAGGAGGAAGGTACCACCGTCTGGGCCTGGCAGGCCTTTGCCGACGGCATGTTCACCCTCTCTCCCGACGACTTTGACAGTCACGTGTCCCTGGAGGAGGCTCAGACCGACTCCAACCCCATCCTCTACCTGCCCAGCGCAGTAGCGGTGTTTGCGGGCTTCCTGCTCCATCTCGGCTTTGTACCGGTGCTGGTGTTGGGACGACTGGCAAACCTTGTCTGCTTTGCAGCACTGGCGACCGCGGCGGTGCGGTTTGCGCCTTTCGGAAAACGGGTCTTCGCCGCTGCGGCGCTGCTGCCCATGACGCTGCATCTGGCGGCATCCTTCTCCCGGGATTCCCTGCTGCTGGGGCTTTGTTTTGCCTTTACCGCGCTGTGTCTGCGGGCCGCTTTCGGGGAAAAGGCTCCCGGCCGGGTTTTGCTGATTGCCATTGCCTTGGCGGGGCTGCTGTTCTGCCCCGGCAAGGCGGTCTATCTGCCGCTGGCTGCCCTGGTGCTGCTGATCCCGTCCAGACGTCTGCCGCTGCCCCGGCCCGGGTTCTGGAAAGCCGGATTTCTGGCCGCCTGTGTGGTGCTGACCCTCTGCGTCAACAGTTCCATGCTCGGCTTTGCGGTTGCCGGTGAGACACAACCGCCTGCCGAAACAGAAACGCAGCAATCTCAACCGGCCCAAGAAGCCGCCGGTGTCCTCTCTGCAACAGAACCCCTGCACGGAGCCCCCGCTGTCCAAGATACCGCCGCCGCGGCAGACGACACAGCTTCCGCCGCATCGGACAGTACCCTGATCGTCCGTGATGATCTGACGGAAAACACCGTCGAAAACTATGTCCGCCGCCTGTTCTGGTATGCGGAAGGTGTGGAGGATCCCCCGCAGGCGGAGGTCACCTTCTGGGCGGACGCTCTGCAAAACGGAGATGTGACCGCCGCCATGCTGGCGCAGAGTTTCTTTTTCAGCCCGGCCGAGATGGATACTCCGACGCTTTCAGATGAAGACTTCATCCGTGCCCTTTCCCTCTGTCTGCTGGACCGTGCTCCCACGGACGATGAGCTGCCGAACTGGCTCTCAACACTGCAAACCAACGGCCGGATCCTGCTCTTCAAGGCCCTGTATTCTCATCCCGAGACCAGTGCGCTGTTTGCGTCCGGCGGCGTGACGGTGGGCATCGAGGATGATACCCGCTATCCCCTGGACCGGGAGGATCTGGCACAGGACGTAGAGGCCGCCATCGCCGTGCGGGAAAACCAGAGCGTCGCCACCGGAGATGACGCCATCTGCTACACCCCCGGGTATATCCTGTCCCACCCGGTGGATACCCTGCGTCTGCTGGTGTGCACTGTCATTGAAAATACCGACCATTATATCTGTACCCTGGTAGGCGGCAGTCTGGGATATTACTCCCTCGACCTGGCATGGGGCTGGGTCGTGGTGCTCTATCTGCTGCTGGCCTGGGCCATGCTGACCGCGGATGTCACGCCGCTGCGGGGGAGGGCGCGGGGTTGGGCCTTCGCCCTCTTTCTGCTGTGCTGCGCTCTCTCGGTGGCGGGCTGCCTGACCTGGACCCCCACCTACTCCGAGACGCTCTACGGCCTGCAGGGGCGCTATTTCCTGCCTGTGCTGCCGCTGGGACTGCTGTGTCTGGCGCCCCGGGCCATCCGCATCTCCGATACCGCCCGCGCCGAAAGCGGCCTTGTCTGCGCTTTGTGCCTGGCCAACGCCGGTGTGCTGCTCAACGCCATGCTGGCCATTGTGGCCCAGTGACCGTCAATCCGGAGGGATCCTGTCTTGACCATCTGCTTTTTCTCCGCGCAATACCTGCCCACCCCGGGCGGGGTGGAGCGCTACACCTGGAATATGGCCCGCCGCGCCCGCAAGGCAGGTCACTGCGCCATCGTCGTGACCAGTGCCCTGCCGGGACTGCCGGCCCACGAGACCGATGCCGACGGCATCGAGATCTTCCGCCTGCCGGTGTGGCCGGTGATGAAGGGGCGCTTCCCCGTGCTGCGGTTCGGTGCTTCCCACCGCACCGCCGTGCAGATGCTGTTTGGCCGTTCCATCGACCTCTGCGTTATCCAGACCCGCATGTATGTGGAGAGCGTCTGGGCTGCCTTTGCGGCGGCAAAGCGGCAGATTCCCGCCGTGGTGATCGACCACTCCACCGGGTACATGCCCATGGGCGGCGGTGCCCTGGGTCTGGCTGGTCGGATGTATGAGCATCTGGCCTGTGCCCTCATCCGGAGCAGACATCCCCGGTTTTACGGGGTCTCCCTGGCCAGCTGCCGCTGGCTGGCAACCTTCGGCATCCGGCCGGAAGGAACCATGCCCAATGCCATCGACCCGGAGGCCCTCGCCGCTGAGCTGGCACAGCCTGCAGCCCACAGCCTGACCCGTCAGGCGCTCTGTCCCCACGGGGAAAAGCTTGTTGTATTTGTGGGGCGCATGATTCCCGAAAAGGGTATCTGTGAGCTGGCGGAGGCGGTACAGGCCATGCCGGATGTGGTGCTGGCCGCTGCCGGCGATGGCCCCCTGCTGGAGGAGCTTCGCACCCGCTTTGCCGGGGAAACGCGCATCCGGCTGACCGGTCCCCTGTCCCATGGGGATATCGTGCGGCTGCTGGGCCAGGCCGACTGTTACTGCCTGCCCACCCGCTACGCCGAGGGTCTGCCCACCACCCTGCTGGAGGCGGCAGGCTGCGGATGTCCCATTCTCTGCACCCCCACCGCCGGAACGGAGGAGCTTCTGCCCGGGGACAGCGCCGTTTTTTTGCCTGATACGGTACCGGAAACGATTTGCACCGGGCTGCACCGCGTGCTGGATGATCCAGTCTCCGCCCAAGCCCGGGCAGACCGCGCCCGTGAAAACGCTCTGGCACACTTTACATGGGACGCCGTGTTTGATAAACTGATACAGAAGCTGTAATTTTTCTTTTTTATTCATTACTTGTGTGCGGGCTGGATTATCCGCCCGGTGCAGAAGGAGCCAAGATGTCTAAACTATTGATCGTCATCCCTGCCCACAATGAGGAAGAAAACATTGTCCGCGTCGTGCGGAAGCTGACCACCCAATATCCTCAGTATGACTATGTGGTCGTCAACGACGGCAGCCGGGACAAGACTGCCGCCCTCTGCCGGGCCAACGGGTTCCGGCTGATTGATCTGCCCATCAATCTGGGATTGGCAGGTGCATTTCAGACCGGACTGCGCTATGCTGCGGAAAACGGTTACGACTGCGCCATGCAGCTGGATGCCGACGGCCAGCACAAACCCGAATACATCGAACCCATGCTGGCCGCCCTGGAGGAGGGCGCCGATATCGTCATCGGCAGCCGCTTTCTGACGGTGAAAAAGCCCAAAACCCTGCGCATGCTGGGCAGCTATATCATCAGCTGGTCCATCCGGCTGACCACCGGGCGCGCCATCTGCGACCCCACCTCCGGCATGCGGATGTTCAACCGCGCCATGGTGGAGGAATTTGCCCAGAATCTCAACTACGGCCCCGAGCCCGATACCATCAGCTACCTGATCAAAAACGGCGCCGTTGTCAAGGAAGTCCAGGTGGAAATGGGTGAACGCATTGCCGGGCGAAGCTATCTGAATCTCTGGAACAGCATCCAGTATATGGTCAAAATGTCCATTTCCATTTTGCTCATCCAGTGGTTCCGCAAGCGCGACACTGAAACCCCTTACTCGGAAAGGAAGGCATGAGTCATGTTGGATCAGCCGATCATCCGCGCCTGCCTCATCATCGGCAGCCTTATCACCGCGTTCATCATCCTGCGCCGCGTCCGTCAGGCCAAGGTCCAGATTGAGGATACCATCTTCTGGCTGGCCGCGTCCGCCGTGCTGCTCATCCTTGCCATCTTCCCCGGCATTGCGTTCTGGGCTTCCCGGCTGCTGGGCTTTGTCAGCCCCATCAACTTCGTCTACATCGTCATCATTTTCCTGCTCATCGTCAAGCAGTTCTTCATGTCCATCCGTCTCAGCCAGCTGGACTCCAAGGTACGCATCCTGACCCAGCGCATTGCCCTCAATGAGGAAAAGGCGGAACGCGACAAATTGGATTTGTAAAGTCCCCCTAAACCTGATATAATAATTTTATATCGTCTGATCTGCGTGTCTGCCCCGGCAGACTGCGCTGTCTATACAGGAAGGAAGGTTGTGACCCCAATGGCATACACTCCGAAATTGACCTACAAGGGCCGCCCGCTGGTCCGCTGCGGCAACGACATCTATTATGGTTCCCTCAAAGACCCCTACGTCATCTATCTTCAGATCCTCACCACCAAAAAGGAAAAGGATGCTGAGGTCGCCGACAAGGTGCATATCGTCCTGCTGGAGACCGACTCCTCCAAGGCTCTGCCTGACCGCATCGTCCGCCAGGCCAACAAGGTGGGCCTGTTCAACGCCCTGTCCTTCGGCGACATCATGCTGCGCAGCCAGATGAAGGGCAAGGCCTGATCGGGACATCTTTCACAAGCACAAATAGCAAAGCAGGCGCTTTCTCCCCGGCAAGAGGACAGAAAGCGCCTGCTTTTTATTTGTATGGATTTTCTCAGTAAATGGGGGCATGGCTGACAAAGGCCGCAAAATAAATCCACCAAAGCAGCCCCAGCCCTGCCAGCAGGGCCAGGCGTCCCCTCCTCCCCTGCAATACCGTACCTGCGGCACAGGGCAGCGCCGGCATCCCCAGAGCATACCGCTGGGCACTGATGAGCCAGGTCTGGCCGTTCATCATCAGGACGCCCGCCAATCCCAGCAGCAGCCAGTCGGGGCGGAGTTTATGTGCCGCCAGGGCCAAGAGCAATACTTCCAGCAGGATCACAGCCACCGTCCACAGGCCGATATAGATGCCCAGCGGGGTCTCTGTATCCGCATAGCGGAACATATTGACGATAGCCTGGGGAAACAGGCAGAAGCTGTGGTGCCAGTGCTCTTTCTGGTAAATCGTGAACTGAAATGCGTTGTCGTAAACTTTCCAGTTGAGAAGGAGATACACAAGAATTCCCGCAGCCGGGCCTGCCACCGGGAGTGCCCAGGCGAGGCGGGGCTTTTCCCTGCGGCGGAGGGCCAGGATCATCCAGGCCACGGCATAGCCTGCCAGCAGGATGCCGTTGGCACGGCACAGCGCCGCCAACAATCCGAACAGTCCCGCCTGCCCCGGTCTGCGCCGCTGCATGGCGTCCAGAAAGGCAAAGTTCAGGCAATAAAACAAAGCCTCCGTCTGGGGCAGGACAAAAAAGAAGCTTCCGGGAAGGGCCAGCTGTACCGCGCAGGCGAATGCCGCCGTGGTGCGGTTTTCCGTCAGACGCCAGACACAGCGGTACAAAAGCACCGTCCCCCCTGCGGTGAGAAGTATGGCAAGCACGGTGCCCGTCAGCCAGAGATCCGCCCCCAGCAGGGCAAACGGCCGCAGCAGCCAGCCCCACAGGGGGAAAAAGACGATCATCAGGTACTGTTCGGCAAAGCCGTCCTCGGCCGCGCCATACCCCCACCGGGCAAGATCCAGATAATGGCGGGCATCCAGTCCTCCGCAGAGGCCGCTCTGCACCGCATCCAGCGGGGAAAGTTCCGGATGCTGCAGCCACGCCGCCATACACAGTGCCGTGAGCATGACCACACACCAGAGCAGCGCCCCGCCGAACACCAGTTTCTGCCCCTGCGGGCCCTGGTCCACGATGCCACCGGTCCGTTTTTCAGGAAT
>JFBN01012031.1_pt1 | contig 15370 bp, 18 predicted proteins | sample 768741 | NCBI WGS metagenome assembly JFBN01 (sample SAMN01983846, study PRJNA193217) | chicken gut metagenome | biome: terrestrial biome; isolation source: ceca of Broiler chicken | host: Gallus gallus | place: United Kingdom: England | collected 2010-09-07
AATATAATCGTAAAGAGAAAGGGTGAACCCCTAAAGGAGATTGTTATGAAAAGAGAAATGGAAGCCCGACTTGCGGTGTGGGCAACGGTTATTGAGTATTATGGGTCAGATTATAACCAGTGGGCTATTAGATGGCTTACGGAAGATCAAGAAGATGCAAAGATTGGTGACGTTTTGCGCCCATCCTATGAATGGGACATTGAAAACGATGTTTCATGTCATGCGACTACTGGCGAAATGTTGCCGGGTACTTGCGGTGTTGAACTAATTGAAGGAACGCTGGATGAGATAGAAGAAGCAATCTCAACTGCCCCATATTGTGGAAAGATTGCTTTGATCGCTGGGGATTTCGCAGGTTATGGCAATGACCCGAAAGAGGTATATTTAGAGAATGCGAGAGTGATGGGGTTATGAAAACATTCACCCTTAAAGAGATTGGCGATAAATGCGCTGAGCTTATGCCCGAATACATTAAAGAGCCGGGCATAATATACTTTGAGTTTTTACCATTAAAGAATTATTGTGAAAGAGTTACCTTTTCATCAATGGCAGAACGAGCAAGAAATGGGTATTTTAACAATAGAGAACAAAAATATTATTGTTTTGGCATAAAACAAGAAGGGCTACACACATACATAAGATTAACGCCGGCTGAATAGCCGGCATTTTTATGTTTTTGATCCTAACGCATTCGAGAAGAGCAGACATGATGATCCTAGATTGACATTTCCTGTCTTCGAACTGTCGATGAAACAGATAGAACCTGAAAGAATGTTAAAAGATTGATTGCTTAATCCAGTGAATTCACCGGCATCAACTATTTTTACATCGCTTCCGGTTGATGCGTATACATTTGCCGTTGATGTGTTCCCGCTACCCTTGCATTCCGTTACGGTTGCTGTGGTGTGGAATAAAGAAAGGGCATTCCGTGTTGAACTTGGAGAAAGTGTGCACTGATAAATTTTTGCATTGCTGTCTTGAATGCCCAACATGAAATCATTTTCGCGGGATGGGTCGGCATATCGGTTATTTCCTGTAACCCTTAAATTCTTAAATTCTATACGTGTACATCCCTTGCATTGTGTTACGTCAAGATTAACATTTGATGCCCCTGTCTGAGGTTCTATTGAAATTTCTTTGGTGCATTGCGGGTAACTCATCAGGTAGTTTCCGTCAGCCAGCCTGATGCGTGTTTGGGAAATGCCATTGTTCGGGCACTCAACATGCTTTATCGCTTCGTCGATTGAGTAAAAGGGATAATCAGAAGAGCCGTCAGCCGCACCGATCAAATTAGTTGATGCATCTACGTATACAGTTGGCTCATATATAGAAGTTTTCGGGGCGTCACTGGAAGTTGATGGTTGTTGACCAAAAAGTGAAAATTCCGCTATGTCTGCCCTACTAGCAACAATATTTTGGTTAAGCACATGATAAGAATATAAACGCATTGTGTCTCCAACTATACACATATCTTGAGGTTCCCCGATCCAGTAGTTAGAGTTCCCCCACATCCCAATATCCATTCCGGATGTATCGATAATATCCCCGTTTTCGTCGATGCGGAAAACATGGATGAAATTAGGCTTGAAGCGTAGCACGCCGAAGTAATTACCCCCCATGTACTTACATGTTTGAATTAAATTTTCAGCGGCTGATGTTGACTGTAATGCATAAGATAATGGGATATATAGCACGTCAGAATTGAGCGGTGAAAGAATCGAATATGATCCAAGTTTCTGTATTTGTGAAGGAACTAAAATTAGAGCCCCGCTTCTTCCATCGTTGTTGATGAAGCAAGCGAATTTATCCAATTGAGGTACATATTCTACGGAATTAAGATTGAAATTAGAAGGTGAGTTTCCGTGCGTCTGCCAAATTGTTGAAAGCCAGGATAAATCGAGAACGCCTATTCTGCTGATCGCGGATGTTGTGATATTATAAACCACAACATTTGACGTTTTTACCGTTCCGCCGGATGAATTTAGCGTATATAACTGAGTAAGATATGCCGCGTTAGCGGTTGATCCTTTAGTGTTTTTCTTAACATAACATAGCGAATTACCGTGACCCCCGTATGTGCTCTCACTGAATGATGCAAGCTGTGCTGTATTACTATACAGCACTAGCTGGTTAGAGTTGTTCCAGTCAGCGGCCGTATCATCATTGCCCCAATTATCCCAGCATGTCAAAGTGAGATTGCTTTCGCCGTCTACGTTGTCGCAATTGGTCGTTCCCTGCAATTTGATGTATGATTGGCGCGGTGTAATGGTTTCCGCGTTGCCTAATTTGATTAGACGAAACACCTGAGAAAAGCACGGCATTGTGGTAATATTCCCTTTTATCGCGTTAACCTTTCCTGTGATATCCTCCTGAAATTGTGCATTGCTCTGGTTGATCTGCTCGATAGAGTGATTGACAGATTGCTCAAGTGAGTTGAACTCTTGCTGAATTTCTGAATAATCAACTCCATATGTATTTTTGTTGTCACTGATGGTTTTGAAGTTACCAATTACCGCCATGTTATCCCTCCTTGCTTGTCGCGTTCGTGGTCAATGAGAATTTCAGGTCTTTTGTCTCCTCATTGTATGTAATGTTAAGCGTGATTGCCCCGGAAGCAAGCAGGCTATTCACCTGATTTATCGTATATTCCTCTATCTGTGCATCCACGCGCTGATAGAATTCATCCATGGCCGCATTCAGATTGTTTATTGCGGCTATGATCTCATTCGTTTTTTCTGTCAATTTGGCCAGCAGAATATAGTCAGTTGGCGCGTCGATGAAGGCAATGTTATTGATCGGGTTGAAGTTGAAAGGAAGCTCCCGGATGGTGCGCCATTTTGCAATATGCTTATCGGGCCCGTTAAGCGAGTAAGTTTTTTCCTTTTCCATGCTTCTGTCTCCTTTCTATAGTACACTGAAAAATAGGTAGCTCATGCTCTGCCACAGGATGTTCATTTTTGGGTAGACGCGCATAGCGGATTCATAAATATCACCACTTGATAGCCCGCTGATGCCTGAAGTGCGGCGGGTGGTATTTTCTCCCTCGTTTAAATTCTCAGTGTTGTTATTTTTTGCTGTGGTGTCCATCGTGTATGCGCTGGTGTTCGCTGTTTCGGTTTGATCGGACCCGCTCGCATAGTCCAACCCGTTAAGCGTTGCCTGCGGAAAGGTGGAATTTACGGCCGTTACGCTTGACGTATCTTTGCTGTCAGTGTTCTGTTGGCTTTCGCTGATATTTTCAGATTGCCGCTCATGCTTTGTGATTCGCTGATAATCTTCTGACACGTCTATGTTGCCGAAAATATCGGCAGATTTTGCGGCTGATTCGATAATGTCGTTGATGAAACCGGCGTTATTGTAACAATATTCTTCCAGGTATGCTTTCCAGCGAGAATAGGGAGTTACGGCGATTTCACGAAAACGGAAGTGAAGACAGAACCCCACCGCGAAAAGCGCGGGCTGCGAAATGCTGTCAAGGGGGAAATCAAACACCATAGAAGATGCCTGTATGATTTCATCACGGTTAAGAACGTGTTCCCAGTCTGTTTTCAACAGTCCTCGCATGATTTCTTCCAGCTGAATAGTATATTCAGAATTATCATGATTGATCATGTTCATCACCTCGCGGCATTTCTTCATCAGGCGTAATATTTCTATAGCGCTCGCCATGCCCTAAATTTTCGCGTGCATCCTCGTTAAATGCGGCATTGAGCAATGTATAAAGGTCGCTGTTCCAAATGACTGAAATATCAATTCCCAATTTATTTTTTGCTTGTTCGCATAGCTGTTGACGGGGAGAAAGCGCGATGTCACGAGCTATTTCTATCGCACCTATGTTCCCATTCGTCTCTGACGAGTTAACGCGTTCCCGCTTATCCATATTACTATTTTCGATTCCTACAGCCGTTAAAAATTCATTTAATAACTGCTGTTTTTCGATCTGAATCTTATCAGCGATAAAAGGGACGTTGAAGGAAAAAGTGGTTAGCTCGTTGCCCTTTCCTGTCAGTGCGGCATTTTTCCACATGTCCTTATCCACAGTGATAAAAGCGTTGTTTTCGGCAATTTGTTTGATCGCCGCCACCATGCTTTGCTTTTGTACCTCACTGCCCACAACCGCCCCGGCGCTGGCTTTCTGCAAAAGCAGATTAATATCCGCAGTGCGTTGAAGGTCGGATAACCGCATAGCATAGTAATTACACAGCGAATAATCGCTTACGCGTTGTGTGTTGGCGAACGCTACCGCTGCATCTGAAAGCGGTATAAGCCCATAATTAACACCACAATAGAACGAATACGGTTGAATGTAAGCGGGATATCCGTAAATATTGAGGGGTTGGGCATTAGTGAATGGAAGGGAAACCGCACCTATAATTTCATCCTTGAATATGCAGGCACGGCCAGCGCGGAAAAATGCACGTTCGATCATGTCCGCGTCACACGTTTCTGGAATGTTCCACGTGAAACGATTTTGGCAAATGTTGGCCAAACGGTCAAACCATACAGTGTAGCTGATGTCATTCATCAGCCGTTGCTTTCTTCTGCTATTTCTTGACATTGTTTTTCACCCCCTGCGGGTCAAAATGAACCGGCTCATATAATCTCATCGACTCAGCTTCTAATAGTGTCCTGTTGTCAATGGAATAATTCCCAAATAATGCTTCACTGCGCCACCATCTGATACCCGCGTTATAGCGTGCTTCTATCTGGCTCATGTACTGATAGGGAATCACGCCGGAAAGCATGATTGAAGCCGTCTTTGTGTACCAGTAATTCAGCCGGTGATCCTCGTTAGGAATTCCCAGCCGGTCTACCTTATAGCCGTACATGTCATAATAGTTGTCTAACCTTACGGCCTGTTCATACTTGATCGATCTGCGCTCAAGAAAGAAATCACCCATGCCAGCGTTCACACTTCCCGTACCCGTGAAGAACATATATTGAAATGGGGCATTGCCGCCACTTCCCCCTCGTGGGGTCATCGGCATTTTTTCAGCGTCCGTCATTTTCGCGTTCAAGGAACGCACGGCCATTGATGATGAAGCGCCTGCCTGAATTTTTGCGTTGGTATAAGAATTGTTTGCTTCATTCTGACTACCTATCGCGCCAGTAAGCCCGCTAACGCCTGAACCAATAGCGCCGATCACATTGCCGCTTGCTAATCCACCGATGACACCACCAATGGAACCAATGGAATTGAGAAACATATTTTGATCTGCAAGCGCCCGATTGTTACCGGCTATTTCCATCGTAGTGTTGTAATTGGTGAGGTTATTCGCATACTGAGCATTGATCTGGTTTGAATTGAGTGCAAGCCATGCCTTATAAGAATCTATCGCATATGCACATTGTGGATATGCATCAATCTTTATCGCATCGTCTACATCATTAGCCATATTCCGGTAATTTTGAGGGAACATGATAGCTTGAGGTGATGGTGACAGCATATAATAGCACAAGCACGATATGTTATAAGTGTCTGCTAGCTCAAACATTAATTCGCTTGATGCCCCAGTATTACTTCCAGCCACACAGAATGTATATGGATATGACAACAATATTTTGTTGCGCGGCGTGTAGTTATCCACCGTTTCCGGCGTATTGATCGTCAGAGCGTAAGGGTTTCTTCCATAGAACGTATTGGGAACCTGACATATTCCAACGATGGAATCACCCGCGCCCCCTTCGGTTAGGTCATTAATATAGCTATTTATCGCATTAGCAAAAGCGTTGTCATTTTGATATGATGAACGGTTGATTCGATGACCATCCACACCATTATATAGCCCATAATGCGTGCTTGATGTTTGAGCGCCGCTTGCGTTCTGCGCTGACCAAACGATGACCGAATAGCCGCTTAATCTATTAGTCACTCGCTCGTCCACGATGTAATCACCGCATTCTAGTTGGTCTTTCAACGCGCTTCGCCCTGTGTAAATGTTCTGGACCGTATCATTAGTGACATGTTCACGCTCAATGTATGCCTGAACAATGCCATAGTCAAAAAGATATGTCTGTAACGCGTCAACCTCAAAGGAAACTGTTGAGCTGTTCACGCTATTCTGAACTGCCCCTGTCAAGTAGCAATAATACCACTTGTTTCGGTTTTTTATCATGAGGTAATTCGCGCCGTTTAAAATCGTCTCTGCGTCATAATTAACTATCATCGTCCCCTGCATGATGTTAATATTCGTGTAGGTGTCATCGCGTAATGAAAGTGTGGGGCTTTCATGCTGACGGAACCATATTTCCTGAGTATAACGATCATAGAAAAATATGGTGTTTTCACCGCTAATATCGGGAATCCCCGCAAGGAAGATTACTTCCGTTGCGGGGATAACGTTGGAGACTTCGCCGATCTTAATCATGATACAGCCGTTGCGGTGATCGTCACCGTTGCCTTCTTCGAGCTGTCCTGCGCGCTCACGATGTTCACCGTTGTGGCAGCTTTGGCCTTGTGTACCGTGAGGACGCCGTCCGGGGAAACGGTGAAAGTACCATCCACGATTCCGCTTGAAGTGAAGTTAACCGCCTTGGAATAGATTCCTGTACCCGTAACTTCCCAAATGAGCGGGAGAGAAGACCCGACCGGCAGCGAGATGGATTTTCCGTTATACGGGGATGTGACCGCGGTCACCGTTCCCAGCGTGTCGTCGCTGCTCTGCACGTAGGCAACCGCATTTGCAAACGGGCTGGAAGCTAACAGCGCCCAATAATGGAGCCAATTCTGCCATTCCATTGACTGACCATTAGGTTCCTCATGCCATTCATAAAGGCGGTCATACCACTGTACTAGCCCATTATCGAAAGTAATTGCGGCAACGGCGTCCAACGTTTCAATTTCATCCTCAGTAAATTCTTTCACATTCTCGCTATCGTCAAAGAAAGCTTTCAACCGTGTAAAATCAATATTGCTCAGGCTGTCAACCTTTTTAACCTGACCCATAAAATTGGCATAATCAAGATTGAAGGCGGCGGCCAAAACTGAAATATCATATTTTGCGCCAAATGATGTGGTGAGCATAAATGTAACATCGCTCGGGGAACTGCACCAGTTTACCACGCCTGCGCTATTGTAGTCAGAGCGGGGAAACATGAAATTATCAAAGTCTTCCTTCATCTGCATTGCCGCGGCCTTTGCATTCGCTTCAGTATCTGCCCCGGACACCTGCGAAATAGGCACTGTCTTGATCTGACCGTCTAAGATTTTTCTAGCAAGCAGATACTTAATTGCACTCATTTGATCTACTTCACAACCTGCGGCCATCGATGTGAACACCTTGCCAATGAGGTCGGCCATTCCCCCTTCTGTCGTGAAGGCCATTTCAATCATAGGGCGGTTGATGGTTGTTTTATAAAATGTTTTAATATTGATACGGTAAATCGCTGTTCTAACATCCGCGATCACACGTTTGAAAATTTCCGTGGCGGCGATGTCAGGATTGTAATTGTTTGGTAAAGCAATCTGTACGAAAAATTCTTCAACCAGTTCGCCTAATCCAATCAAACCTTTCTTGAAGTCGCGCCATTTGTTGTAGAACATTTTTGAGGAACCAAAAATGAAGGCAAACTGATTAACCATAGCGCTATAAAATTCGTTCAATAAGCTTGAATTATTCATGATGATCTGCCCGATTTCTCGCGAGCTTGCCGCGCCATATTCAGCGAGCGGCACAGCGTTCTGATATGCTTCGCTGGCCGTGCTTCTGATCGCGTTAAGGTAGTCGGCGTTCTGAGCGGATACATTCATCTGGACGTTTTTAGGTGTAGTAGCCATGTCTATTCACTCTCCTTTTCAACAAAAAGTTCTTCCATCGGAAGTGTTTCCGGTTCATCGTCACCTTGCGGTTCATCGTCACCTTGCGGTTTCGCGTCTGTTCCTTCGCTGTCATCAACCGGTTTATAATCTTTATCATCGCCAGTTTTCCATCTGTCGATGTACCGCTGGCGCATATCCTCATATTTTTTGTGCCAATCAGTCAGAGGATTTACCTTTGCTTTAACAGACCCATCCTCAAGGATATCTACATAATCCTTGAGCAATCCATCACGCTCTTCAATTTCGTGGCGAATTTCAGAAAATAATTCTTCTGTTCTCGCCAAAACGGCATCGTCTTCGATACCACCCATGTAGTCAGCCAAAAGCGTGTTAATTTTGCTTGAATCTCGCATATTTTCATCTCCTTTTTAAAGTATAATAAATAAAAGGCATTGAAGAAAATTCCGGCTCAGGCCCCGGCCCCGGGCCCGGCCCCGGGCCCGGCCCCGGGCCCGGCGTACCGCCATCGTACGTCTGAAAGTTGAGTCCGCCCGTCTGCTGAATCGTAGTCCCGTTGATATAGAATATATTCACGGGAGTGGTAGAGCCATTCAACGCCCAACACTCATTACCGCCGGAACATACAATGCCATAATCTACCAGTGTTTTCCCTGTTCCGTGTGCTTGATCGATATGGACATGGTCACCGGTCACCATACCAGCTGTTCCGGTATGACCGATCAATTGTCCTTGTTTGACGGTTGACCCGATCGCTGAATATGGAGGGTTGTTATCATGTCCAAACTCAATACAGACATACCCCACACCGCCCGGTGTGATGACCTCTTGCTGAGACTGCCAGATGCGGGGCATTCCGTTAGCGGCCGGCCCCGCATAAATTAATCGCATATCACAAGGGGCATAATAATTAGATGTTGTGGTAGCTCCTACACAGTCGAACGGATGACCGCAACAATGGGAAAAACTGCCGGGGCTGGATGTCTGAGTGACATTGAGTACGGGCAGGGGAAACAGGCATACCTGTAACCCTCCATCCCCGGTAAGCGTCTGTCCCGGTTGCATTATCCCCCCATGGGATTTATTACTTCATCCGGCGGAAGCGTGCATAACATATCAACCTTTCGCGCGCAAACCCTCAGATCATACAGCAGTCTTTTCAGCCTATCAGGATCTTCTTCATTTTCGCACTGCCTAAGGATAATATGCATATTCCGGTAATATACCCGCATTGCTGATTCTGCCGTCAGGTTATACGGCAATTCATAATCGCGTGTCATGATAGGTACGCATTCACAGCGGCCTGTACTTCTTCATAATCATAGCCCGCATTTTCAAGAGCTGTTTTTCTCGCGCTTCCGTTGCCATAATCACCACGAATTACAGCGTTGACTACCTCAGCCGTTACAGCTTTTGCACCGCCGCTCAAATAATCGTTAACTGCATCCTGCACTTCGTCATAATCATAGCCCGCTTTTTCCAGCGCATCCACGCGCGCCTGTCCGTTCCCATACTTTCCCGCAATTACATCTTTTACGACCTGTGATGTAACTTCTTTTGGATTGCTGGCATTCAGCGCGATCGGTCGTAGGAATCCTAACAGGCCATGAGGGGAAATCGTCACGATTGATGCGCCGCGTTTTCCCGCCTGATTGTAGCCGAACGCCATAACACGTTGACCATTCCATCCTACGAACATAGCCACATGAGAATCCGGGCAGTCAAGCGCCCCGCTATTCCACACCAACCAATCACCATATGTCAGCGTTTTAGAACCGTATGAATAGCGTGTGAAAATCTTGGAAAGACCCAAGACTGAAAAACGTTTATAGATTTCTTTTGCATATCCACTGCCGCCAATAGCACCTAAATTTTTCCCTAACTCCTTACACTGGAGTTTAAAAAGGTCTACGCACTGCACCCCGGCCACACCGTCATAGTCAATTGCGGTATTTTTATACTTTTTATAAAAACTTTCGCCGACGATCGTCATCATTCATCACCCCCCGTGTTCATTTTGGCCATGTAGTCCATAAAGGTCTGAATCATCGTTTTAATTTCGCTGATAGCCTCAGTGTTTCCCTTGATCGTATCACTCAAGGTACTAACCTCGCTCTCATGGCGGTTTTCCTGCCGCACGATGAACCAACCGCAGAAAATAAGGCATGCCACCGGAACCCCTAAATTCTGCACGATCTCAATAATTGTTTGAACATCCATTTTTTCACCTTCCTTTACATGGCTATTATAACATGCCTACAAAAAATTTGAAACAAAGGCTAAGAAAATTTCTTTTGTTTTTACGCTGTCATACCTTATTCGCTGTGCCATGTAATACTTTTTCAAAATCACAGCAAGAAATGTATTCCGATATAGAGCAATTTCAGTCTCGCTTTCCACTTCTCGGGAAAGAGCAATCACCTTAGAGAACTGGGGCTGAGCGTGTTCGCTAACGAAAAACTTATCGCCGTCAAAATAAACGCCCATCACCGCGTCGGCCTTTATCGTCAGATAATATTTTGCCCCGCGCGGGGGCTTTTCAATGTAAAGGTCATTATCATAGCCAAACTGATTATAAAGGGCGAAAGCTTCATAGCTAGTACCATGCATCAGTTCACCCGTCAATGTATTTTTACGCTGTTCTATGAATTTTTCACTGACACCGATATACAATAGTATTTTCTTATTATCGCTGATAGAAATGTTACCTTTCTTAGGCAGCCTCAACGACCAAAATAACACATATGGATTATATAACACAGACGCATTACCCGTCATGTACATTTTTACGTCATCCCTGTTTCGAGCTACAGTGTCAAAAAGATTCATCAGCTTTTTCGGCTCGCTGTATAAGTATTTTTCCTGACTGTCGTTTTCAATCAAAAACTCATCAAAGATTATTATGGAAACATCGGCAAAACTGGCCGGTTTGAGATTCTGCGCCTTGCTCAGCTCAGCCACATACCCCACCTGTTCGCCATTCTCGAAAAACCCCTTTTTCATCGTCTTCACATCGCGGCCGCGATCTGCATTTATGTCTGCAAATATCTGCATTCCCTTTTCTGTAATATCCTTCCAGTTCTGCGGACGCCTCACCACGTATAAGAATTTCTTGCCCTTCTTGATTGCTTTTAGTACCTTTTCTTTCCACCCATAGGTTTTGCCGAAACCTCTATTAGTTTCGAGAATATTCACCGGACAGGCGTACCCGTCTATTTCTCGCCAGTTTATATAATTCATTTTTTCACCTCGCTTTGTTTCACGTGAAACATAAATAAAAAGGAGAAACAGGGGCTGAAAGATTCGGCTAAGCGGCGGAACCACCCGCGCATGCGCCCGGCCGCGGTCAAGCGGTGGTTATCCGGCACGCATCACCTAACTATTATAATCTTTGCCCGTGTTCTCCTTTTCAAGGCCGGAAGTTTCCGGCTCTGCTTATATTATAGCAGGATTTTTTTTAATGTCAATCTTCCTTTATTTGAAAGGTTGTTTTCTCTAATAATATACCTGTGCTTTTCTGCACCGGCCTTAACTTTCCGGTATAGATAGCCCCTACATGGAAATTTTCCCATGTGACCTGCTCACGGCAATTTTTCGGCAGTCCAGCAATGGTTATTTTCATCATACGTCCATCCCTTACAGGATAGCCGCCGCGGTCAGCCTCTTTTTCGTCAGCGTCCATTTCCTCTATGTAGCACTTTGGATGAAGGTAGCGTGCGCGGTAGAAGCGTCCTTCAATTTTCATCGCACCCAATCGCACATCATCTATATCAATGCCCACCGGATCTTCATCGCCCAAAAGATGCAGGCTATCCGTGTCCATATAAAGAAAACGATCATAATTTTTCTGTGCGTCCCGGATAATGCCCGCCCTGCCATATGCAGTGATGAAAGCAATCACAGGTACATATCCTTTGCGCGCTTCGTCCGGTTCTTCCACTAATCGATGCTTTATCTTCCCATCATAGTATGGCTCTTTCTTGTACATCAAGCGCTTTGTGCCAAATTTTCCCGACAGCTTATTTTGCATGTCTTTTGCAATCTGCCTTCTGCCTTTGTTTCCTTCCTCGCTGGCCTTTGCTTTTTCGGCCGCCCACTTGTCTACAAAACCCGCGAAAAGCTGGCGGGAACCGCGAAAGGAATAATAGTCAAGCCACGTTATGTTAGACACCTCATACTGTTCCATCATCAGATCTATATCAACATTAGTAAGCGTCAGCTCTATGATACCGTCCGTTTCCTCGATAAATTTTACATCGCGAAAGCGCGAAACATGCTTTCCCATCACAGACGGAATATGATCGCCCTTAACTTTCAAGGAGCATGTCAACCGCTGAATATATAACGGAAATTCTTTCGTGACCTGAGCGCGCCCCTTCCCACACACCGGCTTCCCCCATGGCAAAAGCTCAAATCGCATCTTTGCAGGGTACATGGAATTATAGTCAAGAACGATGCCAGCGCCAACGCTTATCCCCTTGAACTTTTTACCAACCTGAGAAGATCCACCATAGTACGCCTTTCTGCAATATTCATCCTCTTCACGGGTCAATAGTGGAAACCACTTTTTGAATTTTTTGTATCCTATCTGTTCGGCATACTGCGCATAGGCGTTTGCGCTCTGCGTCATCTTGTCCAGTCCGGCGGCAAAAATCACCTTCAAGCCCTTGTATACGATGTCGCAATCTCTGTGAAGATAGTCCCATTCCTCAATAGTTGGCACATATCCGGGCGGGCGTGGTTTTTCATAGTCTATTTCACCTTTTGACACCGGGATGCCGAACGCGCCGCCAATGTCTGCAACCGGCAGGGAAATAATTTTGAAGCTATCATAGATCGTTATCGCCGCGTCATCTTTCCAAAACCTCAACATGTAGTATTGACCGGTGTCCGATATGATGGATGTGAAGCAACGATCACATTTTTCCCATACGTGTTTCCACCCATGTGAAAAAGCCCAACACATAATATAAGAACTATCAAATTTCATGTTATGAAAATACAGCTCCTTGGAATCGGAAAAAGCCCACTCAACAAATGAATCTATTTCCGTGCCGGTACATTTTCCATCATCTCCCAGCGCTTCCCAAGCCCATACGCGCGGAACTTCCTCAACCGTTGTTTCAAAGTCACACATATACCAGCTCATGATACATAGTTGTTGATGAACATTTCCCAATGGGAAAGCAAAGATTCATAATAATCCTCAAGGGCATCGTCCATGTAGAAGATCTGAAAGTCCAAATATGGATCGGCATAATATGAAGCGGCAATCATTGCGGCATCCACTTTTTCAAGCATTTTTGCAATAGGATTATCCTCGCCAAAAACTTCTTTAAGCTTACTTAGATAATTCGCTTTATATCGGTTATCACTTTCCTGCAATAGCTCAAGATTGTTAGTGCGCTTAAGCGCGTCCATGTATTTCTTTGCGCCCTCACGCCCCCAATTTTGAAAATCCGGCTTAGTCATCGTGGCCATGTCATGTAACCGCTCTGCTTCTATTAACTTTCTGCGCCGCGCCTTGCCACGCATCTTCTTTGCTTCTTCCCTCGCTTTTTCAGCCGCCGATATTACGCGCCTATAATCCCTCCGCGCCTTCAACTTTGCTTCATTTAATTCCCATTTGCTGACGGCCACGCCCTTTTCATTCATCACAGGCTGGAAAGCTCCCTTTCTTGTAGCTCTACGAATAGAGTTTAAAAAGTCATTTGCTTGACGGGCATTTTCAAATGGCTTTTTATAGATGTAATCAGATGCTTTCAAATTTTCGGGAAGATAAACAGCGCCGTACGGGTCCGCGCGGCGCTGTTTGTTTAAAGCACGGTTATAGTTTTTGATGGCGTTCCTAAATTTCTGGACATTTGTCTTATTCCATTTATACGCCATAATCTCACCGCCTTTTTATTTTTTAATTACTTGGAAATTATAGTACACCTTTGCACCCTTCTTGTTCTGAATTGGTTTCAACGTCAAAGGATTTTCAGGAGTCGGTGTGCCCTTGAATCTCATGATTTTAGACAGAGCACTGAAAGCCGTCATGCTCACACAGGATACCGTGCGGCCGTCCTTGCACATCATTAAGATCCTTGGGAGGATACGCATCTCGCCCGTGTTTTCATCGGCAATCTGCACGTTCTCAAGATAGATATCTGTTACGCTAATCTGTGTGTTCACCACATCAGACAGCGCGACAGTTTCACCAGTAATGCGCTCCAGCATTTCATCATTTCTTTCTGGTGTCCAGCTTGCCCAATCCTTGCCCACAACTTCTGAACTTTCACCGTTCCACATTGCCGCATAATTCTTTTCGTTTTCAGTCGTTTTTACTCCTAATGCTACTACGTTTCTTTCTTCCATGTTCTTCTTTCTCCTTCTCAATCATACTTTTTTCTTAACTCTGTTTTAACCAGCTTCGACTGTTTAAAAAAATTATCGTCATCCATGACATATTCTTCCCGGTATACATGAGATGAAATCATCATGAACGGCTTTCCTTCCGCGACGTTATTCTTTACGTATGTCGCGGAACTCCCAAAATTGAGCTGTCCCGGCGCTGTAATTTCGCGCTCTGGCTCACTTTCAATCCGGAATTTGATAATAGTATAATATCTATACCCCTTCATTGACCGCGTTCACCACCTTTCTAATTCATATTATACGCACTTTTTTCAAATCATTCAATAGCTTTTCGGATATTTCTTTCTGAAAATTTTCCTATTACGGTAAACGTTCCCCACCCGTCGCATACGTAAACATTCATCGGCCGCCAATTTGACAAGTGCACCTTCTCTTCAATGGCGGCTTTAAAACCCCACGCAAGAGACTTCAATAGCTCGTTATCCTTGCACCCAAAGAACGGGCATTCTATCAAGATATCATTACGATATAACTTTCCATTGAATGGTATTGAATGAACATAATAATGATTGCTCAATACAATCGTTAACTTGCCCGCCTTTCTCAAAATTTTCAGCACTTCCATTTTTGTGTCAGGCATTTTCACGCACTCTCCTTTCTTCCCTTTCGATACTTTCCATGCTATCCTGATATATGCGGGCAATTTCAAGACGTTCATAATTTTTGTGTCGTCTGAAATGATCGGCTATCAGGACAGCCACGGCGCGCGGCGGGAGACGCACGCGCCGTATTAACATCAATAGAGAATATTCAAGCCTACTTACTTGCACTTGCTTCACCCCTACATCTTCTAAAAATCCATTGATTGCCATCGTAGACGTGATTACGAGCCTTTGCGCTCGCCGCAAAAAATTTAATGTTTCTTAACCCTTTTGAATCAACTTTGATCGTATAAGTCTTCACTTAAATTCTCCTTTACAACGAGTGATTTTCTGATGTAGTCAATACGATTCATCGTATCTTTCCAATGCTTCTTTAGCTCCTTAACAGGGCTTTTAACGCTGTTAAAATGTGCCACAACTTTTGAGCGTTTCAGTGCCCATTCAAGCGCCAGCATGTCATCGTCATCAAGTACAATTTGCTTGATATGCTTGTCATCTGTACTAACATAAATTTTCATTCCCATATAACGTTCTCCTTTAGGGGTTTGCCCTTTCTCTTTACGATTATATT
>JFBN01306128.1_pt1 | contig 15340 bp, 16 predicted proteins | sample 768741 | NCBI WGS metagenome assembly JFBN01 (sample SAMN01983846, study PRJNA193217) | chicken gut metagenome | biome: terrestrial biome; isolation source: ceca of Broiler chicken | host: Gallus gallus | place: United Kingdom: England | collected 2010-09-07
AATCAAGGAAATCAGCCGAATATCACCGTGTATGCAGAGTTGAAGACGGAAAATGATGAAGTTCTGGCACGGGCTGTTACAAGAGGACAGCAGAAGATTGATTACCGGAATAATCCAACAATAAAATTTGGATATTGATTTTTACGAAAAATAGCTTTACAATATAACGTAGGTCAACTACCCATCACCTAAAGGTAATGGGCTTGTAACTGCCCAGTCGTAGTAACGGCTTACGCCTCCGACCTTTTATCCCCAATAGGTATTGCTACCTAAAGTGGCGTTACATCATTGGGTGGTTGACAGCACCCTTTGTAGCAGAGTTTACTCTGTTACAACTGTATTAGGTACTAAACTTCCCATGCTATACAGCAAATATTTTTTACGGGTAAGATTTTACGCAATACGCGAGTTTTGTATTGCAACCTCATATCTTGTCAATGCACAAAAGAGTGTCTTTGATGAGCAGCACATCTAACGGTTTTCTCTTTAAAAACTGCTACGGTTATTGTAACATATTGGGTAACAATTTACAAGGCTCCTCCCACCGCCTAAAGGCAGTGGGTTTCTGCCTATGACAAAGGAAAGGATTTATTTATGAACTACATCCAAACACTGTGCGACATCACAAACAAACTGCGTCGTTCCGGAGAAAACACCCAGGGTATGATACTGGACAGAATCATCGAAACCCGTTACCAACAACTGGAAGCAGCATACGACCCCGATACGTTTGCCATCGAAAACGAACAGTCACAGCAGCTTGCAAACACCAACAACCAGAACATCCGCAGCAAACAGGGTATGCTGCTTCGTCTGCAAGACGAAATCAAACAGACCGAACAAGCGCACCATGATCCTTCCCGTTCCAACCGAATCAATATTTCGATCTACGACCTGCCAAGACTGTTCTATGACAATCACAAAAAACAAATAGGGATCGACCCGGACATCACAGAACTGTGTCAGAAAATCAGAACACCAGACGTCAGCTGCTACCTGACACCACAGGATCCCATGCAGCTTATTTCGAAACAAAAAGCCCACGCCTTACGGATTCTGTCAGAAAAACAGCCATACACGAAAAAATTTTCGGATAGAACCATCCAAAGCATGATCAATCTTCTGGAAGACCTTCGGATCCTGCAGGAAACCCGAAAAATCTTTCCCAACCTGGACACCGCCCGGCAAACCGAACGGTTGCGGAACACCATCCAAAGTCATGCCTACGGGAACAATCACGTCTTACAGACCGAACTTCGCACCCTGGCGCCGGAACTTTATCCGGAATTGAAAATCGCACTGACGTATCCGGTCATCTCCCAGACTCGGAATCCCTACACCGGTCGGCCGGAAACAAAAATTTCCGGAAATCTTCTTCCGGATGACCATACCATACGACACGTACAATTTTCCGGAACGTATGGTTCCCACACGTTCACAAAAGAAGAAGCAAGCCGTCTGCTGATCGGAGAAACCATCACAATCGAAAACACAACCATAACAGGAAAGATCAAGAACATCACAGGTCGTTTGGCCTACCAGACCTACAACAATCACACCTTCCTGGGCTTTACGCAAATAACCTGAAACGCAAAGCAGCTCCGGACCAAACGCCATCTATACCGATTTCCAGACTCCCTCTGTGTGAGAAAACCCTGTGTGGGATTGTTTGAGACTCCGTGTGAGCGCCGTATTGCCACTTTCCTGCCGTTTTAAACATAAGATCAAACAAATATACCATAACGATGAAAAACCGCGCATTTCGGCAAATACGGCTGCCTGAGACCATACAAAAAGAGGACGCTTTATAAAGCGTCCTCTTTTTTTCTACAACTGCGTGAGATTTTTTTTGTGTGAGACTTAAAAATACCTACGTTTGAGAAAAACCAACAACCCGATCGGCGGTATCACACAAAGCAGACACGCCGCAGGGAAACCAGACGAACCGGTAATTGGCAGCTGAAGCATCACATCGTTGGTGATCTGGTAGGTACAATCAAAGAAATACCAAACACCATCCACCAGTACACCCTTTGACGTATCCAGATGCGGAAACTCATCCAAACGATCGTCCGGTACGGATAACGGCAAATCCACCGTAATCGGTTCCGCAAGCAGCGTATAACCCTCCAGCGTCTCTGTTTCCCGGATCTCATACGATCCCCGGTTAAGATTCTCAAACACAATCGTACCGGAAGCATCCGTAGTCGCTTCGATCGATTCGCCTTCTTCCAGCAAATAATCCCCAGGTTGATCATTTGCGGCTTTCACAAAGGTCAACGTAAACGTCACCCCAGGAAGCGGCGTCGTTCCATCTGTGTCCAGCTTCTCAATCGTAACCGAGGATGTCTGGAATGCGTCTACCATGGTAATCGTCTGTAACGACTCCTGCTCCTGTACCATAAAGGTCACCGGTTCCGCCAGCAAATAGCCAAACGGCGCTTCCGTCTCCACCAACGTATAACTTTGACCCGCCAACAGTTCATCCTCCAGCTGATAAGCTTCCTCTGCCGAAGACACCCAGGTAAACAACGGGACTGCGCCATCCACAACCTTACCACCCACGACATCCGCACTGTCATACAATGCCAGATGCGCATCCGCCAGCAACTTGCCGGCAGCATCCGTCTTTGCCAGCGCCACCTTCGTATGATGCACCAGTCCGGTATCCCAATACGTACTGGAAAAACGCGTATCCACCATATTCTCCAACAACGGCAACTCAATACCCGAAATAATATAATGCGATCCTTCGGTCACCGCATCGGAATCAACCGTTGGATCTTCACCGACCCGATCCTGCGTCAGATAGTACGCATCCACATCGCCGACCAGCGCCACATACGAACCGCCTTCCAGATACGAAAACGACCAGACCCCTTGCTCATCCGTTGCAATCGGCGCAAGTTCCTCTCCAAATACCGTATAAGCCGGATAATACGGCACATCATCAATCACAATCGCAGGCTTCGCGTCCGGATCAAACCCGGACGGCTCAGTTCGATACAAACGAACCTCCGCACCTTCGTACAATACTTCCGTCTCCTGACGGACACCGTCCCGGTCCGCATCCACCCAGACACAGCCGGAAATCTCACGGGATACCACCGCTGCGGATACCACATTACTGATGACCACAGCCGCCTGATTCGATGCGTTCTGATAGAACCGGTTTCCATATACATTTCCAGGCATCTGCGTCTTTCCATCTGCATCTTTCAGAAGCGTCCCATCCTCCGCAACCGGGGACAGATAGACATAAACATCCAGATACTCGTTTCCAAGCACCGTACCAAGAGACAGACCCACCGCAGTCGGATCCACAACATTCAGTCCGTCATACGTAAACGTTGCATCCGCGAACGTACCGGACAATTCCGTAAAACCGGAAAAACTTCCGGAAAGCGCCGCATCCCGTACCGCATTCGTCCGTGCATCGCTGTCTTTCGACACATACGTATGCGTCTGCTCTTTCGCCGCCTGTGCCGTCCTGGATGCATGGCTGTAATCAATCACAACCCTTGTCAGACGATACCCTCCGGAAAAATCCGAACCCATCGTATCGTCCGCATACGGAAGAATATCATACAAAACCGCTTCTTCCGCCGAACTGTCCGACAGATTGCTATAACGCAGCCGGTACCCGATCTCCTGCCCGGATTCCACCAGCGGCTGCAACACACGCTTCGTTACCGAAGATGCAGCCAGCTTGATCACCGAAATACTGGTCTCCGAATAATTACCATTCGCTGCAGACACCGCACGAATATCATTCTTTGACGTGATCTGCGACGAAACCAGAAGCATCTGGTTATTCACCACATCGTTCAACGTACCCTCTTCCCCGATAATCGTACCGAACACAATCGGATCCAACCCGTCTTTCACCAGCACATCCGCAAACGTCCAGACGATCCGGGTCGTACCATCCGCGTTTTCAATCACATCATCCGGCGTCACACTCACACCAGTCTCCTCATAATGAAGATCCGCCGGAAGCGTCACCGATATCGTCACATCATCCCGAATATCCGAATCATAAATATCACTGTTGGTAGTATCCAACATAAACTGCGGCGTCACCACAAACGTGGCTCTTCGCTCACCCGCATCCAAATCATACACCGATTTCCTTCCGGCCTCCGTCTGGTCATTTACCTGAATACCGATACCCACCCGATTCGAAATAATCAGAAGCGAATTTCCGCCCTGATAACCGTTTGTATGACCGGACACCAGCGTCCCGTCCTTATACACAGCTTTTCCATAATCCAGATACTGCGTATACGTCGGCTTCGGATAGCCCTCATGATAACTTCCGGATGTCCAGGTCGCATCTCCGTAACCGTAAGCCCCAATGCTTTCATCATACGCCACCTGCGTATACGAAAAATCACAATCATTCGTAGCATTCCAGGTACGCACCTCATTCGTCGTCATCGACACCGTACCGGATGGTACGTCCGATTTGATATGTACCAGCTGCCGGATCTCCAGACAACCACCGGCATTGTTTGGCAACAATTTGCTGTCCCGAACCTCATACAGCACACCGACACAGGTATACCCGGCGGCATTCAGATCATCAATACTCTTAAAATAGATCAGCTGTTCCTCCTGGGTGACATTCATCTCCGCATCGTCCACCCAGCCCGTTTTGTCCGGCTTCGCCGCAAACAGCGTCGTGATCGGACCGATCTCCGTTTCCGAATTGGAACGGTGCGCCGATACATACCTTGTCGTACCGGCAGGAATCTCAAAGGACTTGTCATCGAACTTCTGAAGAATATTCGTTGCCTGCATATAAGAGTCACCGGTAAAAATCATATGACCGCTGATCTGAACATCCTGTCCCACATACGCATATGCATTTCCGGCACTCCACGGAACCGCAAGCTGATTGCCGGTCTTTGTATAAAAGAAATTCCGTTTGGAATGCGAACCTTTCGGATACGTCGTCACCGTTGCGTTCCGGAGATTATTCGAAGGATTTGCATCGGTCGTTACCGTATCACCGGACAATGACATCGCTTTCAGATTCGATGCTTCCAAACCAACCACAATATTTTCAATTTCCTCTACATCCGACGGGAACTGACAGATCGTCTGGATATAACCAATCGAAAAATAGCCGATATGCTCACCAATCGTACGATTCTGATCACTATTATCACGATCCGGGAACACCAGATTTTCCACATCAAACGCATACCCGTTCAATGTCACATGAATCAGATTCGAATCCGTTCCATCCTGCTCCAAAACCATCGTTCCACCATTGTAACAGCTGTAAGATTTATTGGAACCGCTATTGAACGGCATATTCGTTTGCCAACTCGTATAACTGGCAATATCCTGACCAAGCGGCGTCATATCCCGTCCAAACGTACCCTTATGGGCCGTTCCGGTATTCATCCGATAATCCCAGAAAAACGGCTGGTACAATTCCTCATACGATACATCCTGTCCATTTTTCGATTCCGACATCCGCACATCAAACGTGATCGTCCCCTGCGGGATTTCGATTCCCTTCAAACACTTCTGCGAATTATCGTTCAAAAGACTCAGCGACAACGAATAACCCTGCAGACGCCCGTACATGTCCGAAGCATCATTTCTGGCACTGGATACCTGACCGGAAGCTGCGTTGTAGTAACCAAGAATATCCGCACTGGTATTCCGGGAAACCGCAACGTCATATTTCGGCGCGGCACTGACCACAACATCATGCGTCACCGTTCGTTTCTCGGTATCGTCATTCCCTTCCATCCAGATCGTAAAGGACGGATGCAAAGAAAGACCATTCGGCGCCATCTTAACCTTCAGACCAACAGACAAGGTACCCGTACCGGGAATCGTATTGCCAGCTTCCGTATTCTGAAGCAACCGCCGTCCGGTCAGCACCTGCGATGCCACCGGTTTATTTTTGTTCCAGGTGGTACTTGTCGAACCGTCCTCATAGACATACGTCACCCGATGATCCAGACACCATTGCATCGTTTCTAAATTAAACGCCGCCACCGACGGATCACAGGGAAGCACAAACTCCACCATGACATACGCCGACTCAATACCCGTAATGCTGGAATCTTTAATCGCCGTCGTGTATTTCAGCGTATAATTAACAGAATCAAACGACCGTACAATGCCATTCTCTCCACTGCTGTCATTTCCACGATCGTCATTCTTATCAAATGGTTCCGTACCGTCAACCACTTCATCAATTTCATACGCCGAAACATAACACAGATCGTCCTCTTCGGATAACACAACAATTTCTTCGGTCCGTTCTGATGTTTCCGATATCGGTTCCGTCAATGGTTCCGGCGCCCCGGTAATTTCCGGCGCTTCCTCGGTTTCCGACCCCTTCCCTTCTGATTGGATTGTCAAATCAGAAACAGTCTCCGTTTCCGATGCAAACACAAACACTCCGTTCGAGCAAAGCATGACCAGACATAAGATCAAACTGACCCAAACCTTCAACCTGCGCCCCATACACACAACACTCCTTTCGCCATTCTACAAAATACTCTCATTTATCTTAACAAATTCCGACAGTTCCCGCAAGCATTATCCATAAAAAAGCAGACCTGTCATCCCGACAAGTCTGCCTTTCTACCAAAAACAAACCAAACATACCAGAAATGGTTTACTTAACATACCAGTTATCTTTCGTAACAATCACAATCATCGTCTTCTCATTCATATTACGATACTGTGTAATTCGAATCTGACACTCCCAATCATAAGAAACGCCCGATCCATTTTGCCAACGATACAAACGAAGAGAAGAAACACAACCAAAACCTTGCGGAAGTCGTATCCCAATAACCGGATACCATACCGGACCGGTATCAGGATCACAGATATCCCGATGGCCATTTTTATCATTAAACACTAAACCACAAGCACCATCCACCTCGAACTTTCCGGACGATTCCGGAAATATACCAACCAGCATCCGTCGCTGCAGTTGCTGAATCAATTCCAAAACACGCAAAGTACCTTCATCTACATACATAGTTTCGCAATCTTCCTTTCTGATCTTTGTATCTTTATTATACTACAAACATCTACAAAGAACAACAAAGATGCAGATTGCATTTGATGTGTGAGAAAAAAAACGCTGTCTGTAGGACTCGAACCCACATGCCGGAAAAACCGACTCCGGATTAGCACTCCGGCGCAATTACCATTTCTGCCAAGACAGCCAAACAGATCCGTCGGGATTCGAACCCGAATCCATGGTTTTGGAGACCACAATGCGAAACCATTACACCACAGATCTATGCGTGAGACAACGTGTGAGAAACCAGTAAGAGATTTTGTGTGAGTCTTTTGTAAGAGAACCTGTTTGAGACCCTAAATATCCTACATTGTTTGAGAATCTGTATGTGATTCCTTCGGTGTGTGACCTACCAACCCCACATTCATCCAACGCTGACGCCGTGTACAGGAATCGAACCTGTGAACGGTTTCCCGCCGACGGTTTTCAAGACCGCTCCCTCGACCAACCGGACACACGGCAAAAGAAAAACACCGCATCGAATCATCGACACGGTGTTTTTCTGACTAGGGAAATTAAAACAAGAGAAACCCCTTATGTAAGATCATCAGAAAAGAAAACAGCTTCGCATCGATCATTCACAGCACAACAAACAGACCAGTCACTCCAACTGGACGACACGCAACGCTGTGAACTTCTTACTACGAATCCGTTCTTATTCATAACGATTCTCCTTTCATACTCCATGGGTCAATTATAGCAAAACGACAATTGCTTGTCAATCACAAAAGATATTCCAGATGACCGTCCAAAGATACAGCAAACGCCTGGTTCTGTTCGTCTACGGTCACAACCGTCCCGTACAGATCCACCAGCTGATTGATCGCCACCAGCTGCGTATCCTGCATCACCCAAAGGGACGCCGGAATCCGGATCTCGGTAATCTGGTCCAATGCCTGTCCCTCAAAATACGACACATCCGGCCACAATACCCCGGACGGCCAGACCGTCACACCTTCCGGAACATTCAACACACCCGCATACTGTAACGGAACCGCAGTAATCCAATTCATGTGCTTCGTGTACAGCACACCGTCCATTGCCGTATGATACCTGTTTGACGACTTTGTCTCATACCGTGTCACACCCGCATAGCCGTACACCGCCCCATTCAGTTCATTCGTTCGATTGTTAAACGCCCGATTCTGAAGATCCGTCAACAAATCGCTGACACAAAGATTGTCCGATAAGACAACCGTATGCACCGACGGATTACGGCTGAAAGACAGCTCCGCCAGACGTGTCACAGAATCCGGCATCTCATAAACACCATCCGAAAACACCTTCCCCCGGGGAATGGCCAATAGTACCGACCCGTCTTTTGTGTACAGACAATCATCGATCACCGAAAAAGATTCCGATGCATCCGATACCACAAACCGGGAAAACTGCGCATCCGTTCCGACATCATAAAACAAATGCGTGACGCCTTCCGCACCAAGTCCAATCTGCGAAAGTCCGTCCGGAAGCACAACTTCGGTATTCTGAACTGCAGGACAATGATTGTACGCAAAATTCCCAAGCGTCTGAAGATTGTCCGGAAGATCGATCGTCTCCAGAGACGAACACAGCTGAAAAGCTGCCGTTCCAATGGTCATGACACCCTCCGGCAGCGCAATCGTTCGAAGATTTGTACATCCATTAAAACAAAAATCACACAGCGTCGTGATCGTATCCGGAAGCGTCACTGTTTCCACCTCCGTATGATTCTGAAACGCGGCTGCTCCAATTCCGACCACCGTGTACGACGTACCATCCAACACCACTTCTGACGGAATCACCACATCCGTTCCATAAAGTCCCAAGTCCGACAGCCTAGAATCCGATAAAATCACCGTCTGGTCATCCTCGTCCAGATATTCCAAATCCCCACAGGAACAAATACAATCCTGATACACATGCGTATGCTGATCCTTCGCCCATGTTGAAACCTCCGGGAGCGCCAGCAGCGAGACCGCAAGCAGGCCCGCATAAACAAACGACATCATTGGTACTTTCACAACCTTTCGTAACAAACAAACCTTATAAATATACTACAAACAATACAATCTATATCACAAATATATAAATTACAGAAAGGAGTTCTTTCATGAGTACAAAAATTTACGACGCTTATTGCATCAAAATCCTCCCCTTTCCGGAATTTCACAAATGGATGAAACAAATCGAAGAACTATGCAAAAAAGCCATTGCTGAGGATCTAATCAAAAATGCTGCGACTATCGCCTCCAAAATAATTGATCAGCAGATCATTCGAACCACAGACCTCAAACCATTCACAAAAGAATATCCAAAATGGCTGGAACACATTTACCGAACAGCAAAATATCATCCGGAAGAATTACTCCGCTGCTGGGAAGACAATGCGGATCACAAACGAAAATTATCCGGAAAACCCTACAACCTCCCGGTTGCACTTTTGGTAAAAAAGTTTCTAACAAACCAGGCAAAAACAAGCACAATCACAAACAGTTATACACCATTGGAAATCGAAAACCGGTTGCTCCTTTATTCGATTGACAACAAAACAATGATTATTCAGGGATTCGGATCACAAATCACCCGGATTTTAGAACAATTATACTTATCCGAATCTCCGGAACATCCGTTAAAAACTGCAGTCCAATTAAGAGAATTCCACTACCAGGACCAGACGGACCGACCGGATACCCTTTCCGAAAACGAATGGAATTACCGAAAAACCATTTACGACCAGATTTTCAAAAAGAACCCCACACCAAAAAGCGCCGGAATTGATATCTGGCTGACAGATCGTTATACCATTTCATTTATGGATGATACATCCAAATATTTAAAACAACGGGACAAACGTATCGCTGCCGCAATTCCAGATAAAACCTATCGCGCAGAAAAACTTGCCAGAGACTTACTGATTGAACAGGCTCTCACAGCATCCAACAAACAAACAATGCCGGCATCCGATATTTTGGATTTGACAAGACAATATCTTTCCGTTATTGATAACAAAGATACAACAAACCCAATTTATCAAAATTATCTTCAACTACGAGATCGTCTTTCACAGCTCTTACCTGACATCACAGAAAACACCTTACGGACGACCATCGCAGCTTCTTCCTGAAAACGCATACATAACGAACAAGTTCCGGTGTCATTAAACACCGGAACCGTTCTACATTTAAGGAAGAAATAAAACATGCAGCAAAATGAGCTACAAGCTTCCGAAGGGACTCGAACCCTCGACCTACGCATTACGAGTGCGTCGCACTACCGACTGTGCTACAGAAGCTTAGGATGAGGTTTTGCACCATGCGCGCCCGGAGTCGAACCGGATCCGCTTGCGGACTCGAACCGCGCTGCACCCCAATGGACTGCCGTTGCCCTTACGAACTAATTTTACGAAGCGCACCCACGGTCAGCGTACCGGCAAACAACAACGGATTCTGATACACCTTTGTCTGCTCCCGCCAGCCGATCGTTTCCGGAAATTCTTCCAGGATCAAAGGATATATCATCTGTGTCACAAACGCATGCGTTTGCAATTCCAATCCGTACAGCATTTCACCCAACACGTACGGAAGATCGTCCGTATCCGTAATGTAGCGAATGACCATCGCACAGCGTTCATCCTCCGGATACTGATAACAAACCGAAAGTCGAATCACAGATCATACCCCTTCCTCCCAAAAACTGCTCCTTACGCTCTTTTTCTATTATAGCAAAAATCATCCCATAAATCAATACATTTTTTGAAACAACGAGTGCAATGCAAGAACAATTCTTTGCATGCACAACCACAAAAAAGGAGACACGTGTCATGAACAAATTACCGGTATACAACAACCCTAAACCCATTCCTTCCACACCGGAACAGATCAAAGAAGCCAAAAAACGGATCGCAGAAATGATCAATAGTTTAAGCTTCTTATCCATGCGACTATCAGACCGCCCCACATACAACGACATTCACACCCACCTCGGACTCTTAGAATATCAGCTGACCGACCTGGGAAAACTGACAGATTACACCTCCGTCTTAATCAAAGAAAAAGCATCCCGAAACAAACAGCTGCGAGAAGCCAACCAGACGATCCACGCATTGGAACAGAAGCTGGGAACCGGCATTACGCCACAAGGTGTATCCAGCAAATTACGAGAATACGAAAACCTGCTTCACGCATTCACGGAATCCCTGGGAATCGAATACCTGCGTACCGAATGTTTCACATCCTTTGGAATCCGCTGCGAGATCACACCGAAATGTCACGAAACCGTCTGTGAAGACCAGATCAGCCGGAAGGAACACTTAGCCTGGATGGTCAAACATTTTCAGCCCATCGCCGTACCGGATACCGCTTACGATATCCAAAGAGATACCTATCATTGCGAACTTCTGGATACCGATAACAACCGAAACCGATTGACCCGTCAGATTCTGGAAACGTTACCGAATACCGTCATCTACGGCTTCGAGAGCCGGAAAAACGACTATGAATCGTTTTCTCTAACCATGAAATGCCAGATTTATTATACCGACATCGAAGCGTTGAAACAACAAATTATCCCACAAGAAACGGAGGAAACCCATGCAAACTGATTATCTGTACATCTGCTACCACAAACCAGACGGAACAACCGCCTGGGAAATCACAGACGACCTACCGAACTTCCCAATCCGACATCCGGATTGTGGAAAGCCTGTCGCCGTCTTTCTTGCCTCGGACAATCAACTGTCCATCTCACACAGTAACGATCCGGAGGCAGACACCAAAATGGCCGAACTGGACTTTATGCACAACTGCTGGAGATACGATCTGGCGCCTTCCGATTGGAACGAACACCTGATCAATCCGCAAAACGGACACAATCTGAAGATCCTCGGTCTTTTACCAAAGAACCGAAAGTATCGCATCCTCATCCTGGATCTGAACGACATGCGGCGCTACAAAGCAACCAGCGACTTTATCAAATTATGCAGACCGACCGCATAGAAAGGAACCAAACACTATGAACAAACGACACATGCTGATCTACACCGACGGCGCCAGCATCGACACCACCATCTATCCCAACTACGAAGAGGCAAAAGCCAACATGGACAAAGCCTATGACATGAGTAAAACCGAAGAAAGCGACGAAGACAGCTCCTGGCTGGGCGATTACGAAGCGTCTCTTCAGAACGAAGATTTGGAACTCTGGTCCATCGTACCAATCGACGAGTAACAATAAAACAGGAACCCATCACGGGTTCCTGTTTTTTATGTACGGGACGTACCTCTTCGTTTCACGCCCGAAAGCATCCGCTCGGTTCGCGTCATTGGAATCTCTTTCGAAACACCTGCTTCCTGAAGCGCCGTCATACGCTGCGCATGCACTTTCTTTCGTCTGCGGCCCTCCTGCATCTTCGCCTGCTGCTCCGGTGTGATCGTGCGCTTCGCGCCGCCTCGTCTTCGTCTCCTTGCCATAGCACCTTCGCTCCTTTTCTCTGCGTTCTATACACAGAATACCACAAATCAACTCATATATCAATCTTTTTGAAACGAATCCGACACATCCTCCTGATCGCCAAACAACGCTTCTTCCATCTGCTCTGCCGCCCGCACCCGATCTGCCCGTGTCTGCGACAAGGAAGCCTCTTTCGTTGGTGTGTACGTCTCCACCGAAAACAATAAACGATTCTGTGCATCCATCGTCACATCCGGCACCTCATAGGGACGCCCGGTACGCTGCGACAGCTGCTTCCCCGCAACCGACGCTGTAAAAAACTGCTCCGCAAACTGCTGCTTCTCCCGAAGACTCCCTTTATCAAAAACATCGTTTGCCAGTCCGTCCTTAACCTGACGCATACTTTCCTGATACCGCGTGCGAAGATCCTGCGAATCTTCCCGCTCCGAACGGATCCTGCCATTCGGCAACAACCGCTTTGATGTCATAGGCAATACGCTCCTTTCTTTGCTGATTTTCCTACCCGTATCATAACCCGATTTCTCAAAGAATGGAACCCGTCACTTCAAAAACAAACCGTATATTAAAAAATCACACAGACCAAAACCGCGAACACCGCCAAATGCAGCGGATACGCCGCATAGAACCAATACTTCCAATGCCTGCCACGAACCACCTGCTTCTCCGGATCATACACCGTAAACGGCAAAATTGCAAGCAGCGCCCCCGGCGTTGCGGAACATAACGCATCCATTCCCGCCGCGCCGACCGCCATCCATACCGAAGAAAGCTGATAACCCCGCTTGATCAAATACGCAATGGCAACGCAGAAAATACCGACAAAATCATAATCCAAATGCAGCATCCCGGCCAACACACCAAACACCAACACACCGGCAAAATACAGCAAAGCAAACGAAACGGATGACGCCGAATATTTCCGATAAGCCCACTCCAGCAGCCACAACAATACAAACCCAAGCGACCAGGAAAACATCACGTTCTGATGCTGCGGGTACCACCAACGGTGATACAAGGCCATATCAAAAAACGGCTCAGACAGAATACCAAACAACAGCAAATCCCGAATGTGCCGCCCCGGATGCCGGGTATACAAAAATCCCTCCACGAACAGTACGCAAAAAATGGGATACGCCATTCGTCCAAACACAAATCGAAACACCAGATACATCACACTGGTTTCCGGCAAAAACGCACAGGCCGCATGATCCAGAACCATACAAAACAGTGCCAGCCACTTCAACTGATTGCGGGACAACGAAAACCACCGCATCATTCCATACACCTCCCGACCTGACAAATACCAAACAAATAAATCAACACCTCGCCATACATAGGATCCAGCAGCCGTATCGCATCCGATGTCACCTCCAAAAGCCGTCCCATATACACTTCCTGACGGGTACGCACCTCAAGCTCATCCCCTGAAACACAGACCTGTTCCACACCATTTTGACGAACACAAAGAACCGTTTTCTCTTGCCGTCTCTCACATCGTATGTCCATACGATTCCTCCTTCTGTCAAAAATTTGGACAGACGCCATACCTGACCTCTGTCCATCTCTTCAATGACGAAACCATTCGTTCATTTCCTGCAGGTGCGGCTGTATCAACGACCACACCCAATCACCTTTCGCGCCGGCACGAATCCGCTGCGCCATTTCTGTCTCATCCTCTGCCAGCGACAACTCCCGCAAATAATGCAACATCAGAAATTCCGTAGGCCAATGAAACCCTACATCCACAGAACGGATCTTCGTCCATTCGTACAACTGACGCGCATGCGGATCCGAAAATTCCGGAACCTCTGCCGCCATACTGACAGGATCGAAACAGTCTAGTTTTTTTTTGCTTCGCCTGTTTCCACCGATTCCATCGGCTGATCCGCCACCGGTTCCGCAGCTTCCGGCAAAACCATCTGTGGTTTCGACGCTTCCGCTACGGATTCCACGTCCGGAACCTTCGGTTCTACCTGTTTTTTACGGGAACCCTTACTCCGGGACCTGGCAGGCGCCTTCGGTTTCAAACAAGTCACACGATCCGCATACATCTTCGGCACCGGAACGGTCGGATCCAGAATCGTTACCGAATCATCATTCTGAACGAACCATCCGCCCAGATAAATCAGCATATCGTCCCGGTCATCGGTTTCCACCAATTCAGGCAAAAACCGCCAAAGCATGGCAACATCTTCCATCTTCACCGTATCCGAAGCCTTATAAAACACGATGACCTGATCGGAATCCTCCAACGGGGACGAAGTCTGTCCCAAAAGATCTTTCAGCATCGGCAAACTTTTCGCTGTCACAAAATATTTCATCTTCTTGTATCCTTTCTGATTTAACCAATCACCAAACGTACAATTTCCGCAAACCCGGCATCAATCAAACCGATCACGACGGATGCGACTGCCGCACCGACGATTACCCCGCCGGTCAGCTTCGCCCATTCCTTCTTCGATGGCTTTTTCAGCTGCCGGTACTCTGAACGAAACCGTTTCAGATGTACCAACAGACGATTCGGCTTCTTCGCCTTTTTTTCTTTCTTCTCTTTCTTTGTCATGCTGTCTTTCCTCCCTTTTTCATCCCGAGAAACGTATCCGATACGTCATATGCCTGGCCCTGCTTATCTGCTTTGTATTTCTTACCTGTCTCAATCAGAACCGATACCACAATGATGATGGACGTTCCCAGAAAACTCAGGTTCTGTACATGCAAAAACGCATTGACACAGATCGGAACAAACGCGATGATACAAAGTCCAAAACCTCCCAGCATGGTCAGATACTTCATCTGACGGCGAAGATACTCTTCCGTCGGCTTTCC
>JFBN01306615.1_pt1 | contig 15257 bp, 16 predicted proteins | sample 768741 | NCBI WGS metagenome assembly JFBN01 (sample SAMN01983846, study PRJNA193217) | chicken gut metagenome | biome: terrestrial biome; isolation source: ceca of Broiler chicken | host: Gallus gallus | place: United Kingdom: England | collected 2010-09-07
CGCCCCCGTGCGCGACCGCGCCGCGGACCTCGCGCAGACCGAGGAGCGGCTCCACGACGCCATCCCACGCGCCCTCTCGCGCGACCGCGAGGGAGTGGAGCGCTCCGGGAGGCGCCTTGTGGAGGTCTCCGCGCGCCTCACCCGTCCCGCCGAGGCCACGCTCGCACGCCTCGCCGCGTCGCTCGACGCGCTCTCGCCGCTCTCGGTGCTCTCCCGCGGCTACGCCATCGCGCGCGACGCGCGCGGTCACGTGGTGAAGGACGCCGCCGAGCTCTCGGCGGGCGACGAGGTCACCGTGCTGCTCGGCTCGGGGTCGTTCGGCGCGAGCGTCACGAGCGTAAACGTCTAGCTGGGGCACGTGCCCCGAGAGGAGAGAAACATGTCAGAGACGACCTACCGCCCCATCGACGAGATGACCTTCAAGGAGGCCTCGGTCGAGCTCGAGCAGATCGTGCGCTCCCTCGAGGGCGGCGAGCTCGAGCTCGAGGAGTCGCTCGAGCGCTACAGCCGCGGCGTCGAGCTGCTGAGGAGCCTGCGTGAGCGCCTCGCGTCTGCCGAGCAGCGTGTCCGCGTCCTTCTCGACGCCACGGACGAGAACGCCTCCGTGACCGACACCGCCTCCGCGCCGAGCACCGCCTACATCAACGAGTAAGCCAGCCACCCGAGAAGAGGGGAGAGACCATGTCCGACTGCGTCTTCTGCAAGATCGCCAACGGGGAGATCCCGAGCGAGTTCCTCTACGAGGACGACAACGTCGTGGCGTTCAGGGACCTCAATCCGCAGGCGCCCGTCCACGTCCTCGTGGTCCCCAAGGCCCACCACGAGAACTTCGTCGACGACGTCCCCGCCGAGACGCTCGCCTCCATGGAGCGCGCCGTGCGCGCCGTCGCCGAGGCGACCGGCATCTCCGAGTCGGGGTTCCGCTGCATCATGAACACGGGCGCCGCCGCCGGGCAGACGGTCATGCACCTGCACATGCACGTCCTCGGCGGCCGCGACCTCGGCGAGGGCCTCATCCCGGCCTAGGCGCGGCGCACGCCCGCCGACGCGCTCGCCCTCCCGCACAAAACCCACACGTCCCGCGCCGAACTCGCGGTGCGCGAGGGCGTATTATATGAACGTTGTTGGGAAATCCGGAGGGCGGGGGAGTCCCGCGAGAGGAGAGTCATGAACGTTCTGGTCATCAATGCTGGTAGCTCGTCGCTCAAGTACCAGCTCCTCGACGTCGACACGCGCGAGGTCTACGCCAAGGGCAACTGCGAGCGCATCGGCATCGACGGCTCGTTCGTCGGCCACCAGGAGATGGGCGGGGAGAAGCAGAAGCTCGAGGTCGCGCTGCCGGACCACAAGACCGCCATCCGCTACGTCTTCGACATCCTCAAGACCATCGACAAGCCCATCGGCGGCATCGGTCACCGCGTGGTCCAGGGCGGCTGGTACTTCCCCGAGTCTGCCGTCGTGACCGACGAGACGCTCGGCTGGGTCCGCGAGGTCGCCCCGCTCGCGCCGCTCCACAACTACGCCGAGGCCGACGTCATCGAGATCTGCCGCGAGATGTTCCCCGAGATCGGAAACGTCATCGTCCCGGACACCGCCTTCCACTACAACATGCCCGAGCGCGCCTGGCGCTACGCCCTGCCGCGTGACGTGGTGGACAAGTACCACGTGCGCAAGTACGGCGCCCACGGCACGAGCCACCGCTTCATCTGGCGCACCGTCCACGAGCTCATGGGCGACAAGACCCACAAGCTCGTGAGCTGCCACCTCGGCTCCGGCGCCAGCCTCTGCGCCATCGAGGACGGCCAGTGCATGGACACCACGATGGGCCTCACCCCGCTCGACGGCCTCATCATGGGCACGCGCTGCGGCACCCTCGACCCCGCCACGGTCTTCTACCTCAACCGCGTGGGCGGCTACTCGATCGACGACATCGACACGATGATGAACAAGCAGTCCGGCCTCCTCGCCGTCTCGGGCGTCTCCTCCGACTCCCGCGACATCGAGGACGGCGCCGCGAAGGGCGACGAGAACTGCCAGATGGCGCTCGACATGTTCTACTACCGCACCGCCCAGCTCTTCGCCGAGATGGCCTCCTCGATGGAGGGCGTCGACACCATGGCCTTCACGGCCGGCATCGGCGAGAACGCCCCCGAGATGCGCGCCGGCGTCGCCGAGCGCCTCGCCTGGATGGGCGTCAAGATCGATCCCGAGAAGAACGCCGTGCGCTCGGACGAGCCGCGCGTCATCTCCACGGACGACTCCGCCATCACCGTCATGGTGGTCCCGACCAACGAGGAGTACATGATCGCCCTCGACGTCGAGGAGCTCCTCGGCTAGGTTCCCAGGGCACCTCGGCTCATCTTCGGGCGGTTCCGGCACGCGTCGGGGCCGCCCTTTTGCGTCCGCGCCTCGGCCGTCCCGTGGTTATCGGTTGATTTCCAAGCGCTCCGGTATGAATAGAGGCGCCTGAAAGTTGGGTAGACTTCAGGAATATGCACTGCGGAACCCAAGGGAAAGGAACGCAGGATGTCCATCAACGACCTCATGCTCAGCCGTCGCCAGGCCCTCGGCTTCGGCGCCGCCGCGCTCGCGACCTTCGGCCTCGCCGCCTGCGACTCGGGCGAGGGCACGGACGCTCCGTCCACCGGCTCCGACGACCAGGCCTCTGAGGAGGCCCAGCTCGACGCCGAGGCCTATGACGCGCTCATCGCCACCGGCGCCGTGGCCACCGACGAGGAGATCGCCGCCAGCGAGTGGGCTACCAAGGTCAAGGAGGCCGGCACCATGCGCATCGGCGGCGTCCAGACCTCGATGCTCTTCTCGCTGCTCAACGAGGTGGACGGCAAGACGCGCGGCTTTGACGCCGGCCTCTCCCAGCTGCTCACGCGCTACATCCTGGGCGACGAGAACGCGCAGGAGATCACGCAGGTCACCTCAAACACCCGCGAGAGCGTCCTGCAGAACGACCAGGTGGACGCCGTCTTCGCCACCTACTCGATCAACGACGAGCGCAAGGAGGTTATCTCCTTCGCCGGCCCGTACTACACCACCCAGCAGTCCATCCTCGTGATGGCCGACAACACGGACATCAACTCCGTGGAGGACCTCGCCGGCCGCAACGTGGCCGCGCAGTCCGGCTCCACCGGCCCCTCCATCCTCGAGGAGTACGCGCCGGACGCCAACGTCCAGGAGTTCGCCACCGACGAGGAGGCGAGAAGCGCCCTCGAGCAGGGCCGCGTGGACGCCTACGTCATCGACACCGCCATGCAGATGGGCAGCATGGCGCGCAACCCCGGCCGCTACCGCCTGGCCGGAGAGGAGTTCGGCCCCGTCGACCCCTACGGCATCGGCCTGCCGCACGACTCTGACGGCGTCGAGTTCGTCAACGCGTGGCTGCAGCGCATCGAGGACGAGGGCATGTGGGCCGACCTCTGGAAGGTCTGCATCGGTGACCGCGCCGGCATCGACACCGTGCCGGAGCCGCCCGCCATCGGCGCCTAGCGCAGGCGCTTCTCGGTCTTGAATCGCACGCGGGGCCCGTCGCTCACGCAGGAGGTGACGGGCCCCGCTCGCGTAAGGAGGTTCCATGGGGCTCACCGAGCTTCTCGGCACATACGGGCAGAACTACCTGAACGGACTGCTCACCACCTGGTCGCTGACGGCGGTCTCCTTCGTCTTCGTGATGGTGCTCGCCGTCGCCGTGACCGTCATGCGGGTCTCGCTGTTCGCGCCGCTGCGCGTGGTCGGCGACCTCTACGTGCAGGTCTTCAGGAACATCCCCGGCGTCGCCCTGCTCATCATCATCGCCTACGCCCTGCCTGACCTGAACGTGGTGCTCGACTGGCGCACCTGCGTCATCGTGACCACCATCCTCATGGGCTCGGCCTTCGGCTCCGAGAACTTCATGAGCGGCATCAACACCATCGGCGTGGGCCAGATCGAGGCGGCGCGCTCCATCGGGCTGTCCTTCGGGCAGATCCTGCGCCGCATCGTGATCCCGCAGGCGCTCAGGACCACGGTGCTGCCCATGACCAACCTGCTCATCGCCGTGATGCTCACCACGGCCCTCGGCTCGCAGGTGCCGCTCAGCCCGCAGGAGCTCACGGGCGTTGTCTCCTACGTCAACACGCGCGCCACGGGCGGCATCCTGGCGTTTCTCGTCTCTGCCGTGGGCTACGTGGGCACCGCGCTGGTCATCTCGCTCGCGGGCAACCGCATCGACAGGAGGGTGAGGATTCTCCGATGAGCAGAGCAAACTCCGCGACCTCCATGCGCGACGCCCTCTACGAGGCTCCCGGCCCGCGCACGCGCCGCAAGATCGTCGTCGGGACGGTCATCTCGCTGGCGCTCGTGGCCCTGGGCGTGGCGGCCGTCATCCGCCAGTTCTACGTCACCGGCCAGCTCGCGCCGCGCTACTGGTCGTTCCTCCTCGAGTGGACCACCTGGCGCTTCCTGCTCCAGGGCCTCATGGGCACCGTGCAGGTGGCGCTCACGGCGGGCGTCATCGCGCTCGTCCTGGGCCTGCTGCTGATGCTCGGGCGCACGAGCGGTGTCCGGCCGCTCTCGGCGCTCTGCCGCGTGGTCACTGACTTCTTCCGCGGCGTCCCGAGCCTGCTGCTCATCTACTTCTTCTTCTTTGTGCCGGCGCAGCTCGGGCTCAAGATGCCGAGCTTCTGGATGCTCACGCTCCCGGTGGCGCTGGCCGCCTCGGGCGTGCTCGCGGAGGTGTTTCGCGCCGGCGTCAACGCCGTGCCCAGGGGCCAGGTGGAGGCCGCCATGTCGATCGGCCTCTCGCCGGCCAAGACGATGTTCAAGATCGTGCTGCCGCAGGCCGTGCGCTACGTGATCCCCTCGCTCATCGCCCAGCTCGTGGTGGTCGTCAAGGACACGACGGTGGCCTACGTGGTGAGCTACCCCGACCTCATGCAGAACGCGCGCGTCCTCATCACGAGCTACGACGCGCTCGTCTCCATGTACCTGGTGGTGGCCGTCATCTACATCCTCATCAACTACCTGATCAACAGGGCGTCCGTCTATATCGCAAACAAGACCGGCGTCAAGATCATCCGCTAAACCGCGTCCGATCGGAGAGCCATGAAAGAGCAAAGCGCCGCCGAGAAGAGCGTGCCCGTCATCGAGCTTCGCCACGTCGACAAGCACTTCGGAGACCTGCACGTCCTGCGAGACATCAACCTCACCGTCGAGAAGGGCGAGGTGCTCGTGGTGATCGGGCCCTCCGGCTCGGGCAAGTCAACGATGTGCCGCACCATCAACCGTCTCGAGACCATAGACTCCGGAGAGATCCTCATCGAGGGCGAGCCGCTGCCGCAGGAGGGCGCCGGGCTCACGCGCATGCGCGCCGAGCTGGGTATGGTGTTCCAGCAGTTCAACCTCTTCGCCCACATGACGATCCTCGACAACGTGACCCTGGGCCCGCGCGAGGTGCTCGGCGTCCCCAGGGACGAGGCCGAGAGGCGCGCCATGGAGCTGCTCGAGCGCGTGGGCGTGGCCGAGCAGGCCCAGAAGGTGCCCGCGCAGCTCTCGGGCGGGCAGCAGCAGCGCGCCGCCATCGCCCGCTCGCTCGCCATGAGGCCCAAGGCCATGATGTTCGACGAGCCCACGAGCGCCCTTGACCCCGAGATGATCAACGAGGTGCTCGACGTCATGGTGGAGCTCGCGCGCGAGGGCATGACGATGGTCGTGGTCACGCACGAGATGAACTTCGCCCGGCGCGTGGCCGACCGCGTGGTCTTCATGGCGGACGGCCAGATCGTCGAGGAGGGCGCCCCTGACGAGTTCTTCGACCACCCCAGGACCCAGCGCGCCCGCGACTTCCTGGACTCCATCAAGGGCCACTAGCCAGGCCCCTGACCCGACCGCATCATCAACGAGCCTTCCGATTTCGAAAGGAGCCATCCCGCATGGCCTCACGTCGCCCCCTGATCCTCATCACCCCGCGTTGGGAGCAGCAGGTCCCGAGCGTGCGCGTGCCTGAGCCGCTCGCGCCCGAGGAGACCATGGCCTGCGTCTTCGCGGACGCCATCGTGGCCGCGGGGGGCACGCCGCTCATGATGGCGCTCACGGAGGACGAGGGCGTCATCGACAGCTACCTCGAGATGGCCGACGGCATCGCGGTGCCGGGCGGCCAGGACGTCGACCCGCGCCTGTGGGGGGACGACTCCGGCTACGACGAGGCGCTGCTGTGCCACGAGCGCGACGCGTTCGAGGGCCGCGTGCTGCGCCGCGCGCTCGAGCTCGACAAGCCCGTCTTCACCACCTGCCGCGGCACGCAGCTCCTCAACGTGGTCCTTGGCGGCACGCTCTGCATGGACGTTCCGGGCCTCGAGCCCCGCGAGGGGATGGCGCTGTGGCGCCACCAGATGGTGCTCACGGACCCCGTGCACCCGGTGGAGGTAGAGGAGGGGTCGCTGCTCTCCCGCGCGCTCGGCGGCGCTACGCTCGTGCAGGCCAACTCGAGCCACCACTGCTGTGTCGAGCGGCTCGGCGAGGGGGTGCGGCTCGTGGCGCGCGCCACGGACGGCGTGCCGGAGGGCATCGAGGTCGAGGGCAGGCGCTTCGCGCTCGGCGTGCAGTGGCACCCCGAGTACACCTGGCGCAGCCTCGAGACGGACTTCTCGCTGTGGCACTCGTTCGTCGAGGCGTGCCGCTAGGCGCGCACGAAGTGGTACGCCACGCGCGGGGTGCCGTCGTCGCAGATGACGGTGCCGCGGCGGACGAAGCCCGCGCGCTCGAGCGCGCGCTGCATGGGGAGGTTGAGCTCGTGCGTGTCCGCTCGCACGTTGTCGTGGCGCTCACAGAGCCAGGCGAGGAGCGCGCCCCCGCGGCCATGCCCGCTCTCGGCCACCGGGAGCCGGTGCATCACGGTGTAGGGCCCGTCGTTCAGCCACGGCTCGCCCTCTATCGAGGCATAGGTGCGGTCCGGCCCCGGCAGCACGCTCATGCAGCCCACGGGGCCCGCTCCCTCGTCGAGCACCCACAGCCAGCCGCCCGCGAGGTCGCGCGCGGCGCTCTCGCGGCCGGGGTAGCCGCCCACCCACTGCACGTCGTTTCCGTTGGCGCGCATGAAGGCCCGGGCTGCGTCGTAGATCGCAGCCACCGCGTCGAGGTCTTCCTCGGTCGCCGGGCGTATGCCGGCGGCCACTAGAGGGGCCTCATCGAGAAGGTCTTCTCGCAGGACTCACCCGGGGCGAGCGTGATGGTGCCGCGCTTCTCCTCGAAGACGTCGGACTCGTCGTAGGCGGTGGCGCAGCCCACCCACGGCTCGATCGCCACGAAGGGTGCCTCCGCGGACGCCGTCCACACGCCCAGGTAGTCGAACCCGTCGAAGGACACCTCCACGCCGTGGCCCGCCGGGCCCTCCAGGCGCACGCAGCGCCCGGGCACGTCGACCAGCACCACCGTGAGCAGGCGCTCGAAGAGCTCGTGGGAGAGGGGCATGCGGTCAGCGTCGCGCATGACCTCGTGCGTGGCGGAGAAGTCGTGCAGCCCCGCCTCGTCGATCGTGGGTACGACGGCCGTCCACCGCTCGGGGAAGACGAGCGCGTAGTCCGAGAAGGACGCCCCCTCGTCGCCGGGCGCGGGCACGTTGAAGGCCGGGTGGCCGCCGAGCGTGAAGGGCAGGTCGACCGAGCCGGTGTTGGTCACGGCGAAGGTCTGGGAGAGCGCGCCGTCCGCGACGGCGTAGGTCATGTTGAGGCGGAAGTCGAAGGGGTAGGCCGCGCGCGTCTCGTCCGTGGAGGAGAGCTCGAAGGTCACGTGGCTCTCGTCCCTCTCGACGACGGCGTGGTCGTAGAGGCGCGCGATGCCGTGACGCTTGAGGCTCACGGGACCCTGTGCGCTCTTGGCGTGGTCGTTTCGCAGGCAGCCGACGATGGGGAAGAGAACCGGGGCCCGGCGCGGCCAGAAGCGCTCGTCGCCCTGCCAGAGGTACTCCGCGCCGCCCAGCGTGAGGCTCATGAGCTGAGCCCCCATGGAGTCGATGCGCGCGCCGACCGTGCCGTCCGAGATGGAGACGATCTCCGACATGGTTCCTCCCGTCGTCGAAACTCATACACTCGAAACAGTAGCCTAGTTTTTCCTAGCGCAAGTGCGCTCTCCCGCGAGCGAGCGTTTTTATCGGGCAAGCGGGGTCAAGATTTGAAAACGGTTCGGTCTTTGTTAACTTTGCTTGGTGCGCTCCCGCTTTGGGGAACAATCTTAGGGGCGCTCTCTGAGGCGCTCGTCTCGCAGTCATCGTTCACGGCGGCTCCGTGCCGTCCGAAGGAGGTACGCATGATCATCGAGGAACTCGCACGCTACGGCATCGCGCACACCGAGGAGAAGACCGTCATCGACGCGTCTCCCGCGGTCCTCATAGAGACGGCCGTCGAGCGCGGCGAGGGCGAGCTCACGAGCACGGGCTCGCTCTCCGTCATCACGGGGCAGTACACGGGCCGCTCGCCCAAGGACCGCTTCATCGTGGACACGCCCGACGTGCACGACAAGATCGCCTGGGGCAGCGTCAACGTGCCCTTTAGCGTCGAGAACTACCAGAAGGTCAAGAGCGAGGTCATCGGTCACCTCTCCGAGCGCCGTCTCTTCGTGGTGCACGGCCTGGCGGGGGCCGACCGCCGCTACTCCCGCAAGATCGTCGCCATCTGCGAGCTCGCGAGCCAGGCGCTCTTCGTCCACCAGATGCTCGTGCGTCCGGACGAGAAGGAGCTGCGCGACTTCGGCGACGCCGACTTCTGCGTGATGGCCGCGCCCTCCCTCAAGCTCGACCCGGAGGTCTTCGGCACCCACTCCGAGGCCGCCGTCCTCATCAACTTCCAGGAGCGGATGATCCTCGTGGTGGGCACCCAGTACAGCGGTGAGATCAAGAAGGCGATCTTCTCGGTCATGAACTACCTGATGCCCGTCGAGGACCACGTGCTCACGATGCACTGCTCCTGCAACATGAACCCCACCTCGCACGGCACCACGGTCTTCTTCGGCCTCTCCGGCACGGGCAAGACCACGCTCTCGGCCGCCGAGGGGCGCCTGCTCATCGGCGACGACGAGCACGGCTGGGCCGAGGACAAGGTCTTCAACATCGAGGGCGGCTGCTACGCCAAGACCATCGACATCACGCCGGAGACCGAGCCTCAGATCTGGAACGCCATCCGCTTTGGCTCCATGTGCGAGAACGTGGTGATCGACCCCGAGACGCGCGAGGCGGACTACTTCGACACCTCGCTCACCGAGAACGGCCGCGTGGCCTACCCGGTCGAGTTCGTCCCGGGCGCGGTGGCCAAGGGCCGCGCCAAGCGCACCCCCGACGTCGTGATCTTCCTCACGGCCGACGCCTTCGGCGTGCTGCCCCCGATCTCCAAGCTCGACCGCAACGCCGCCATGTACCACTTCATGACCGGCTTCACCTCCAAGGTCGCTGGAACCGAGCGCGGCGTCGTAGAGCCGCAGCCCACGTTCTCCTCGCTCTTCGGCGAGCCGTTCATGCCGCTCGACCCCAACGTCTACGCGCAGATGCTCGGCGAGAAGATCGACGCCGGCGGCGTGCGCGTCTACCTCATCAACACCGGCTGGACCGGCGGCCCCTACGGCACCGGCAAGCGCATGAAGCTCGCCTACACGCGCAAGATGGTCGAGGCGGCGCAGACCGGCATCATCGACGACTGCGAGTTCGTGCACGACGAGCGCTTCAACCTCGACGTGCCCACCACCTGCCCCGGCGTGCCCTCCGAGCTGCTCAACGCCCGCAACACCTGGGAGGACCGCGCCGCCTACGACGAGACGGCCGAGAAGCTCGCCCAGATGTTCGTCGACAACGCCGAGAAGCGCCTCAAGACGATGGCCCCCGAGGTGCGCGCCGCCGGCCCGCACCCGATCATGGGGTAGCGCACGCGCGGCCCGTTCCGATGCACGACTGACCGTTAGCCCGAGCCAAAGTCACGCCTCGATCCTCGATTCCGTGACTTTGGCTCGGGCTTTGCTGCCGATCGGGTCCGACCCTCGACGAGCGCTCCTGGGTGGCGCAACAACCCCGTCCACCAGAAGATGTATACTGCATGCAAAACGCATGCGAAGAGGGGAGAGGGCATGCCTGCCTTGCAGATACGCGACCTTCCGCAGGGGCTCTACGACGAGCTCAAGCTGCGCGCCGAGCGCGAGCACCGCAGCCTTGCGCAACAGGCGACCGTTGCCATCGAGGAGCACCTGAGGATGGTGCCGCCCGCAGAGCAGCCGGCGCGCCAGCTCACCGAGGAGGAAGAGCGCCAGGCGCGCATCGCCAAGCGCAAGGCGATCTTCGCCCGGATTGACGCCATGCCCAAGGCCGAGATTCCGGAGGACTTTCCCACTCCGGAGGAAATCATCCGTGAGCTGCGTGATTCCCGATGATTGTCCTCGACGCGAGCGCAGCGCTTGAGATGGTGCAGCGTACCGAGGCGGGAAGCACCCTCGAGGGACTTGTCTACAACGGGGAGACAATCATCTCGTTGGATCTCCTTTACGGTGAGGTGCTCAGCGCGTTTACTAAATATGCTCGCGCGGGACTCATGAGCGACAAAGAGGTGAAGGAAAAGGTCGAGGCGGCTATCTCGATGGTTGATAGCTTTGTGCCTATGAAGGACCTCTATGTGGAGGCGCTGAGCGAGTCGCTGCGTCTGGGACACTCGCCCTATGACATCTTCTACTTCGTCCTCGCCCGTAGGAACGCCGCGACGCTCTTCACCATGGACCGCCGCCTCATCGACCTTGCCATGAGAAACGGACTCAACTGCGTCTTCGAGGCTGAGGTGACTCCGGGGGAGAACTGGACCATCCGCGCGGAGATCGAGGATGCGGCAAAACTCTAGACCGCTGTTTAACGCGATGATGCAGAGCTAAAAAGCGGCCCGGCTGCGCGTGCAACCGGGCCGTACGTCTGGGACGTGAGGTTCTTCTCGCCAGGGCCTGAGGCTACTCGCTCATCTGCGCCTGGACGGAGGTGATGGCCACCACGCCCACGATGTCGTCTGCGGAGCAGCCGCGGGACAGGTCGTTCACCGGCTTGGCGATGCCCTGAAGGATGGGGCCGTAGGCCTCGGCGCGGCCGAAGCGCTGGACCAGCTTGTAGCCGATGTTGCCGGTCTCGAGGTTGGGGAACACGAGCACGTTGGCGTGGCCCGCGACCGTGCTCTCCGGGGCCTTGAGCGCGGCAACCTCGGGCACGATGGCGGCGTCGAGCTGCAGGTCGCCGTCGATGGCGAGCTCGGGGGCCTTCTCCTTGGCGAACTTGGTGGCCTCCTGGACCTTCTTGGCGGTGTCGCCGCCGGCCGAGCCCATCGTGGAGTAGGAGAGCATGGCCACCTTGGGCTCGACGTCATCCATGAACGTGGCGAAGGAGTTGGCCGAGGCGATGGCGATCTCGGAGAGCTCGTCGGAGGTCGGGTCGATGTTGAGGCCGCAGTCGGCAAAGACGAGCGTGCCGTCCTCGCCGAACTCGGGGGTCTTGGTGCACATGACCATGAAGGCGGAGACGAGCTTGGTGCCCGGGGCGGTCTTGAGGATCTGGAGCGCCGGGCGCAGCGTGTTGGCGGTGGAGTGGCAGGCACCGGAGACCAGTCCGTCGGCGTCGCCCATCTTGACCATCATGGTGCCGTAGTAGGTGGCGTCCATCATCTGGGCGCGGGCCTGCTCGATGGTCACGCCCTTCTTGGCGCGCAGCTCCGCGAACTTCTGCGCGTAGGCCTCGTGCCTGGGGGCGGTGGGCGAGGTCGGGTCGATCACGGTCACGCCCTCGACGTCGATCTTGGCCGGGTCGCCCAGGATGACGAGGTCGGCGAGGTCCTCGGCCACGATCTTGCGCGCGGCCTCGATGGTGCGCGGGTCCTCGCCCTCGGGCAGGACGATCGTCTTCTTGTAGGCCTTCGCGGCGGCCTTCATCCGTGCGAGAAAATCGCTCATGTGCGCTCCTTCACAAAACGCTCGAATCCTTGCGCGCTCACGCCGCAAATATGTGCAGGTTGGCGGTGCGGGCGCACGCCCGGGACCATTATAGGGGCGAGGTGCTAGAATCGAGCGGACGATTGGGCGAGCGCGCTCGTCCTTCTCGCCGTGTGCGGGGCGCGCCCCGGAGCTTGCAGAGAGGATTATCAATGGGTATCGAGAACGGTCTGCCCGCGGGCTTCTCGCCCGACGCCTATGACGCGATCATCGTGGGGGCAGGCTATGCCGGCGCCACCTGCGCGCGCCGCCTGGCCGAGTCGTGCGGCTTCAAGGTCTGCGTGCTCGAGCGCCGCGACCACATCGCCGGCAACGCCTACGACTACACCGACGAGGCGGGCGTCCTCGTGCACAAGTACGGACCGCACATCTACCACACCGTCAACGACCGCGTGAACGAGTTCCTCTCCCGCTTCACCGAGTGGACCGACTACCAGCACAAGGTCCTGGCCAACATCCACGGCACGCTCATGCCGGTGCCCTTCAACCACCGCTCCCTCAAGCTCGCCTTTGGCGAGGAGAAGGGCGAGAAGCTCTACCAGAAGCTCGTGGCCACCTTCGGCGAGAACAAGAAGGTGCCGATCATGGAGCTCCGCGAGAAGAACGACCCGGAGCTCGTCGAGGTCGCCGACTACGTCTTCGAGAACGTCTTCCTCCACTACACGATGAAGCAGTGGGGCCAGACGCCCGACCAGATCGACCCGTCCATCACCGGCCGCGTGCCCGTCTTCGTGGGCGACGACGACCGCTACTTCCCGGGCGCCCCGTACCAGGGCATGCCGGCCGAGGGCTACACCGCGCTCTTCGAGCACATGCTCGACCACGACCTCATCGACGTCTTCCTCGGCGTGGACGCCCGCGAGGTGCTCGGCGTCACGGAGACGAGCGTGAGCGTGTGCGGGCGCCCCTACGGCGGCGAGATCATCTACACCGGCCCGCTTGACGAGCTCTTTGGCCTCGACCTCGGCGCGCTGCCGTACCGCACGCTCGACATGGTCTTCGAGACCCTGGACATGGACCAGTTCCAGCCCGTGGGCACCGTCAACTACACCACGAGCGAGGACTTCACGCGCATCACCGAGTTCAAGAACATGACCGGCCAGGTGGTGCCCGGCAAGACCACCATCATGAAGGAGTACTCCAAGGCCTACACGCCCGGCTCCGGCGAGACCCCCTACTACGCGATCCTCGAGGACGAGAACCTCGAGCTGTACCGCCGCTACCGCGAGCGCGTCTCCGGCCTGGTGAACTTCCACTGCGTGGGGCGCCTGGCGGAGTACCGCTACTACGACATGGACGGGGTCGTGGCATCAGCGCTCGACCTCTCCGACGAGATCATCTCCCAGCACAACTAACGTAGACGCTCGCGCGCGTCGGGCCCCGGAAGGGGCCCGACCCATGCCTGCGGACAAGGACTGACATGAACAAGACCATCACCTTCGGCATCCCGTGCTACAACTCCGCCGCCTACATGGACCACTGCATCGAGTCCATCCTGGAGGGCACGGGCTATGCCGAGGACGTCGAGATCATCATCGTGGACGACGGCTCGGCCAAGGACGAGACGCCCGCCAAGGCCGACGAGTGGGCCGAGCGCCACTCCAAGATCATCCGCGCCATCCACCAGGAGAACGGGGGCCACGGCGCCGCGGTCATGCAGGCCGTGCGCAACGCGAGCGGCGTCTACTTCAAGAACGTCGACTCCGACGACTGGGTGGACGCCGAGGCCGTGAGCGCGCTTCTCGCCCAGCTGCGCCACTTCATCGAGCTCGGGGAGCACGTCGACCTCGTGATCACCAACTACGTCTACGAGCACGTGGAGGACGACACGCGCAACGTGGTTGACTACCGCCGCGTGCTGCCGGTGGGCAAGGTCTTCACCTGGAACGACATGGGCCACTTCATGATGTGGCAGTACCTGCTCATGCACGCGCTCACGTACCGCGTGGACGTGCTGCGCGAGGCGGGGCTCGACATGCCGCCGCACACCTTCTACGTGGACAACATCTACGCCTACGTGCCGTTCCCGGCCTGCCGCAGCATCTACTACCTCGACGTGGACGTCTACCGCTACTTCATCGGGCGCGAGGACCAGTCCGTCAACGACAAGGTCCTCACGAGCCGCGTGGACCACTACTGGCGCGTGGCGCGCGTCATGATGCACGCCTACCACGTCTACGACGACATCTCCTCGGCCAAGCTGCGCAGCTACATGATGAACTACTTCACGATCATCATGGCCATCTGCTCGGTCTTCTCCAAGAAGAGCGACCGCCCGGACGCCATGGACGAGCTGCAGAGGCTCTGGGATGAGCTCAGGGCCTACGACCACCGGATGTACCGCCGCGCGCGCCACGGCGTGGTGGGGCTCGCCACCAACCTGCCCGGCACCGTGGGCAGGGCGCTCACGCTGGCGGGGTATCGCGCCGCGCAGAAGCTCGTGAAGTTCAACTAGCGCCCACCTGCGCGGTCCGGTCCCATCTGGGATAGTTGACCCTCCCAAACCCACGTTCTTCTCGTCAGATCGTTGGTTTGGGAGGGTTCAGTTTGCTTAATGCCGCCTAAACCTACGGACCGAGTCGATAAACGTGGGTTTGGGGGGTGACATAGATGGCGCGGGCACGGGGTGTCCGTTTTGAGGGACAGGGGAGAAGAACCTCGGGGAACGCCACCCCGGCGAGCCGCCGAGGTCGCGCGCCGCGGGGTAGCCGTGGGCGCCCTCGGCCTGGCGCGCGCCGTCGGCTATGGCGCGCCCGAGTGCGCGGACGGCCAGGGCGCCAATCACGTCCACGGGCGCCTCAACCGCGCCGGTCGCCATCACGAAGACGGTGTCGCCGTCGTTGGTGGTGTGGGTGGGGGAGATGGCGTGCGCGTAGGCGTCGGCCGCCATCTGCGCGACCTTGGTGGCCTGCGCCTTGGTGAGACGCGCGTTGGTGACCACGCAGGAGATGGTGGTGTTGGTGCGCTCGAGCGGCATCTGGGCGTACCCGCCGAGAAGGGCGTCCGTGCTGCTCGCGAGCGCGCGGCCGTCCTCGGTGCGCACCCCCGCGACCATCTCGCCCGTGTTCGGGTCGCGCACGTCGCCGCAGGCGTTCACGGCCGAGACCGCGCCGCAGACGAGCTTTCCGGCGCACTCGACGTCCTCCCCGAGGCCGGACTTCATCGCACGCCCCGGACCTGCCAGCTTGCCTACGGTGCAGCCCGCCCCTGCGCCCACGTTGCCGCGCTCCAGCGGCTCCCCGGCGCGCCCGAAGGCCGCCGCGCACGCCGCGCGG
>JFBN01306787.1_pt1 | contig 15136 bp, 14 predicted proteins | sample 768741 | NCBI WGS metagenome assembly JFBN01 (sample SAMN01983846, study PRJNA193217) | chicken gut metagenome | biome: terrestrial biome; isolation source: ceca of Broiler chicken | host: Gallus gallus | place: United Kingdom: England | collected 2010-09-07
ATGATCTCCCAACTCAAACAAGATCGGGTGTAAAACAAATCAATGACACTGTATCGAGCGACGAGTGTGCGTTTGGCTCGCAGGCATATGTTATCGAGGATGGTTCACGGTATATTTTAACTAAAACTACTGACACTTGGGAAAAGTTGAAGATATCTAGTAGCGAATCATTAGATATTTTAGGCGATGGCGGTATTTTTCTAACAATATCAAATTAGGGAGGTGTACATTTTGGCGGATGCTATTACAACAAAAAACATTACATCGGTTGATGAAGTTCAATCAGTAGATAATACAGATAAAGTATTTGTAAATGACAATGGATCATTTAAACAAATAAGTGTTTCTAATCTTATGAAGCAAGCACCATCTGGTGTTACAGAAGAAACCGATCCCACCGTTTCAGAATGGGCAAAACAGCCTACAAAGCCTTCATACACAGCAGATGAAGTGGGTGCGCTGCCCGTTGGCACAAAAATACCGACCAAGACATCAGATCTTACAAATGATAGTGGATATCTTACGCAAATCCCTGAAGAATATGTAACTGAAACAGAGCTTGGTCAAAAAGGATACGTAATTGAAGATGATATCCCAGAAAAACTTCCTAGTCCTGGAACCCTGACATTTACAGGAGCGGTGAATGATACTTACGATGGAAGTGTAAATAAAACTATTAATATCCCGACTGGTGGTGGCGAAGGTGGTACGAGTGACTACAATGCGTTGTCAAACAAGCCAAAATTAAACGGAGTAGAAGTCGTTGGCAATAAAAGTTCTACAGATTATAAAATTGTTTCATCAGAGCAGGGCATAGAGAATAATGGAAAGTTTCTAGGTGTTGGCGTTGATGGGAACGTCACACCGGTAGATAAACCAACATATACGGCTGATGAAGTCGGAGCAAGACCGGATACATGGACACCATCAGCGGAGGATGTTGGTGCTCTTCCAAATGATACAGAAATCCCATCAAAAACTTCAGATTTGGAAAACGATAGTGGATTTATTACAAACAGTGATATACCTGAAAAACTGCCAAATCCTCAGAAAATTATATTCACTGGTGCTGTTTCTGCCGAATATGATGGAAGTTCACAACAGACGATTAATATTCCTACGGATGGGGGTTCTGAACCCTACACTCTTCCCATCATGTCAGATACACAGCTCGGTGGTGGAAAAGCAGTAGCAAAGACGGATGAAGATGTGCCTGTAGCAGTAGACCCATCGACAGGACAATTGTTTGTTCCGACTTATCCGGAAAATACAGGAGGTGGCGGAGGAACCGTGGATCCGGAACAGATCAAGCAGGCCGTGAACGGTTATCTTGAAGAGAATCCGGTGAAGCCGACACCTATTGATAAGACGCTTACGAAGGACAATGAAGCGGCAGATGCAAAAGTCACAGGGAATGCTATTAAAAATAATAGTGAAAAAATAGATTCACTTTCTGAGGATATGGAAAATATCAAAAACGAAGGTGTTTCTGTCAAAGATAAAACTATCACACCGGAAAAAACGACTTTTATCTTAACGGAACAGCAGGAAAATATTGTTACTGAAGTTACCAAATATAGTAATCATCCAGCCGCAGTTGTCGAAAATGGTATTTCTTCCGGAACGACTATATATTACAATATCGCTGGAATTAATAGTCTAAATATTTTCGATTCAGGAACTGGCGGCTGGGTAAGCGCTAATTTTTCCGAATATGGAACAAATAGTCCCTATGAATCTAACGACAGTGGAGCGAAAGGAAAATTTACGGTAACAAAAGATATCCCTAAATGTCTATTTTACGGGAATGCTGTATGGACTTGGGAAAATCCAGTTATTAATACCACAGGCGTATTTTTTGATGGCGCTAAAATAACAGGAATAAGTAATGAATTTCTTGACGCTTTAAAAACTGAATCCAACGAAATTGTAAAATCTGGTCTGGAAAATGAAAGCGGCATAATTACTCCAGAAATGACAGATTTTGTTAATCTTAATTTTATGCCTATTGGGAAACTAGATTATAGTTCCCCACAGATGTTTTATGCAGTCTACCTAGAAAAGGATAAAATATACTACTGCAAGAGTCCTGATCTACTGTTGTATCCAAACAAAAACTGGGTTAGTAATACTCCTACTCCAGCAACACCGACCGGGAATGGCGGTTTTACGATCGGGAACCTAGAAACTGGTACTTATTATGTAAAACTAGATTATATTGCGGATGCAGATGATAGGAAAAACTATGCTGATTCATATTCTAATTGGGTTTATAGCGTACCCATAGGAGATAATTTTGTTGTTAATATTGGCGATTATGATCTGATACCGGAATCAGACCCAGTAAAACGAAAAATAATGGAATTTACCTGCGATCTGGTCGGGAAGACATGGAACGCATTGGGGGATAGTAACACGCAATATCCCGGTGGTTATCAAAAGTGGCAATCCTCAAACGGGCAAAAAGGTTATGTGCAGTATATTGGAGACAAATATTATATGTCAGCAAAAAATAATGGTACTGGTGGCGCTACATGGGGTACGGCAAACTCAGCTAATGCTGTGAACAAGGTGGATAGCCTTGTTTCGGATGGGGTAAAATGGGACATTGTTACTTTTTCTTTTGGGACTAATGCAGATACAAGCATGGGAACGTATGAAAGCACATCAGCCGATAAAACCTCTTTAGCTGGTGCTATGAGATATTGCATAGAAACTATGCAAGCTAATTTTCCACTTACAAAACTAGGAGTGATTTTGCCTACCAGACGATCAGACGGAAATCTCAGTAATGATGTTTTGAAACAGCGTTGTGAATTAATGACTTCTATCGCCCATGATTATGGTGTCCCCGTATGCGATATGTTTAATGAAAGCGGTACTATCACATCATGGTATTCTGACGGATTGCATATTTGTAACCCCGGCAGTTGGAGCATGGACAAACCAGCATGTTATCATTATGAGTCCAAACTTGAAAAGTTTTTATTGAGTTTATAATTTGTGGCGAAAGTGAACTAAACTAAAGGATACTTTAAATCAGCGACATAAAGGAGCCAGAAATCTCGCACCTTGGCTCTTCTATTTTAAATGAACATATTAATCAAAGCGTAAAAGAAGGTGATGATTATTTAATGTCAAATAAAATTAGCATTTTATTTGAAGTGAGGGTGGTACTACTGCCCTCTTTTTATATTGGAATGTAGCTCAGTTTGGGTAGAGTACATGATTTGGGATCATGGGGTACACGTTCAAGTCGTGTTGTTCCAATTTTATAAATTAGTCGAAACGGAGGTGATATCCATCGCAAGACAAGGAAAAATATCAAGAGACGAAAAAATAGAAGAATCGATGAATTCTCCTATCAGACTGGATGTCAATGTAGATATGAGATTTCCTTTATCTAATAATATTACAAAAGATAAAAGATATAAATGTTCTATGTGCGGGAATTCATGGGATACTCAAAAAAATCATTTTTCAAAATCAGCTCATCCAAAATATCAAGCAAACGATGGATATATCGAAATATGCAACGAATGCCGTGATAAATATTATAGACGATTAGTTGACTTCTATTCTGGGAATGAAGAACATGCTATTAGACATATGTGTTTAGAATTTGGATGGATTTATCATATCGATGCTTTAGTTGCATCTCGCCAAATTTCTGCGGATCGCAGTCGCATTTCTCATTATTTAGCAAAGAAAAATTTAGGACAAACAGCACGTATTGGTACTACATATTTTGATAGTATGAAATACGAATATAATGAGAAACAAGGCGAAATTGTTGAATCTAAAGATCAGGCAAAAGCAGAAGGCTCTTCTGTTACGGCTTCTGCTATTGACCGTTGGGGTGTTGGATTTTCTGAATTAGATTATAAAGTTTTAGATGATCATTATCGAATGTTAAAGAAAAATAATCCAAATTGTGATAGCAATCAGGAGATATTTGTTAAATCGTTATGCAATATTAATATGTTGATGACAAGAGCATTGCGAGATGGTGATTCAGATAAATATGTAAAACTTACTGAACAGTATGCAAAAACTTTTAAACAGGCTGGACTCAAAACTGTTGAGGAGAAGGATGCAAGTAATGATGAAGTAGTTGGTGTTACTTTGGCTACGATATCTCAATATACGCCAGAGGAATTTTATAGAGATAAAACTCTATATGACGATTGGGATAAAATAGGGGAATATTTCGAAAGGCATGTTTGTCGTCCTATGAGAAATTTGATGACTGGCACCGACAATAGAGATAAGGAATATTATGTACCAGATGGTGATGATGATGAATAATTCGTATCCAGCAGATAATAATCAGCTTAATCTATATAAAAAATTTCCATCTACTCATTATTTAAGCAATCCAAATAATGTTTTACATATGATTGCATGGTGTACATTTTGGAGAAGAAATATGCACCTATTTATCCGAGATTATTTAAAATTATCCCTTCATATTTATCAGCAATTAACGATTTATCTTATGGGGATTTCTAATTTTATTTGTATTATTGCAAGTCGTAATGATGCAAAGTCGTTTATTATTGCATTATACGCTTGTTGTAGATGTATTCTTTATCCTGGTACCAAGTTCCGAATAGGCAGCGCTACTAAAAAACAAGCTAAACTAATTGTTTCAGAAAAAATCATAGATGAATTACGCGAATGGAGCGCTCCATTACGAAACGAAATAGATGATTGGAGTACTAGCGATAATAATATTTTTGTAAAGTTTAAAAATGGATCTAAAATAACAGTATTTGTTGCTAATGAAAATGCGCGTGGTTTAAGATCTACGGCTATTACTAGAGAGGAATTCAGACAAATTGATAAAAAAATTGAAGATTCGGTTATTTCACCATTCCAAACCGTAAGGAACCAACCGTATATGCTTAATCCATACTATGGAGAGAATAAAATTTTGCAAGAAGATCCAATAGATATCTATATTAGTTCAAGTTGGATGGATAATGGACATTGGATGTGGAGTATTGTAGACCAAGCATTTTATGGTATGCTAAAACATAATGGATCTATTTTACTGACTTTTGATGAAAGTATTACCCTTAAACATCATCTAAAAACACTGAAACAATTAATTAGAGAAAAGAAAAAGCAAGATCCTGTTACATGGAAAATTGAATTTTTAAATCTACGAGTTAAAGATTCTTTGTCTTCTTATTTTACATATTCTATGCTTATGAATAGACAGGTATCGAAACATGTATTTTATCCTCGTCTGTCAATTGATTATAAATATGGAAAGAAAAACAAATATGTAATTCCAAAATTGGATAATGAAATTCGCGTTATTTCAAATGATATTGCTTTTGTTGCTGGTAATCAAAATGACAATTCTGTTTATGCTTGTATTCGAGGGATTCCAGAATCTATTACTTATGAAAATGAAAATCACAGTGTAGAAGTCAAACAAGGTTTTCGTAGAACTTATCCTTACATGGAATCTAATCAATTAGGGGATACAACACTTCAAGCAATACGGATCAGACAATTATATGAGGATTTCGATGCTGATTATATTGTAATCGATGCGCGTAACGGGGGATTGCAAATAGTTTATTCTTTACAAAAAGTATTATATGATGAAGAACGAGGTGTAGAATATATTCCTTTAAAATGCATGAATAATGATGAATATGCTAAATCATGTTCTGATCCGAGCGCAAAGGCATGTATATTTGTAATTAATGCGACTCAAAATTTAAATAGTGATATTGCTATTGCATTTAGAAAAAATCTCACAGAAAATAAAATAGATTTTTTGGTAAATTATAATACTGCAAAAGAAGAAATATTATCGATTAATTCTGACTATATAAATTCAATTGATGATGACAATATAATTAATTTTGAAAGACCTTTTTTGGAAACGCAGGCTATGATTAACGAGTGTGCAGAACTACAGTATGAAAAAATGCCTCAAACTGGAATAATAAAGATTCATGAGCAAGGCAAAAATCGTAAGGATAGATACACTGCTTGTTCGTATGGATCATATTTCTTTGATCAATTAGAACTTGATCTATTGAGCACCTCATCTGACTACGATTATACGACATTAATAAACTAACGAAAGGAGTGGACGAATGCCAGAAGAACAAGTAAAAAGAAAACGTGGGCGCCCACGTAAGAATCCAGTAGCTGAGACGAATTCGCAGTCCTCTCCTGCTATTCAAAACGAATCCAATTCTTCGGAAGCTAATACATCAACTACCTCTTCTACATATAATTCAAATTTTGAATTCAACAGCTATTCTACATTTGGTTCTATATTTGACCCTTTATTTATGTGTGGAATATACGATTATTTCAATAAAAATGAAATACATAGCGTATTAATCAATCCTATTTTAAATCATGAAACAGCGATTCGTCTTTCTGAATTCGTATATACAAAAAATGGTATAGTATCGAATTCTATTGATTATATGACTTCACTACCATGCCTGGATCGAATTGTAATCAGTAAAAATAAGAAAACATCAAAAACTATTCAAGCAAGTAAAGACTTAATGAAGTCTACACTTGATACTATCGATGATAAAAAGTTTATCCGTGATGCGTTATTTACAGAAATGCTTGATGGAATTGCATTTTATTATTTTGATATACGCCAGAAGACTTTTGACCGTAATAAATTTATGACGGATTATGATGTGGAAAATATTGTTGAAATTAATGAAGCGGGAATCAATGCCTCGATTATCACTCTTCCTTGGAGATATACAAAAATTGTAGGCAAAAAGAATAATCGTTATGTTTTGGCATTTAATTTACGATATTTTGATGATTTTACTGGCGATACACTTGAAAGGAAATTAAGAAAGTATCCGAAAGAAATTGTAGATGCTTATCATAAGAGAAAAACTACAGTAACCAATGGAGACTGGGTCGTTCTTGATAATGATAAGACAATGTGTCGAAAAATTAAATGTAAAGATACAGAACCGTGGGGGCGAAGTTTAGTTATTGCTGCTTTAGAAGATGTGTTGTATAAGGATTATTTTACTGATACAAAACGAAATGTTTTGGATGAAATTAATAACAAAGTAATTTATCAAACATTCCCTGAAGGTAAAGATAAGGGTTCTTGCGCTTTAACAAAGAAACAACAGGAAGACCAACACGCCGCAGTAAAACAAGCTGTTATGAATAAGAATAGTCGTGGTGGAATCAGCTTTTTCAGTGTCGCAGCTGGTACAAAAATTGATGATGTAGATGTCTCTACTGATATATTTGATAATAATAATGAATCTGATTTGAATAGTCAGATATCTGTAGACCTGGGTATTTGTGCTTCTTTAATTGGTGCAATGGAAACAGGTAGCTTCGCCGCAGGAACCAATAACTTGGAAATGATTAATGCACAGTTATATACATGGGTGTATGAATGGCAGAAAGAACTTAATTATGTTATCAATAAAAATATCATACAAAATGACAGAGCAAAAGCTGAAGTGTACTACTTCCCCACTTCTTTTGTAAATAGAAAATCATTCTTTGATAGCATGAAAAGCCTATACGACGTCGGTGGTAGTTTATCGTTTTTGATCGCAAGTGCTGGTGTAGATGTAGATGCTTATTTAGCTGTTTTAGATTCTGAAATCGCAGAAGGATATTTTAGCAAATATCTTCCGCATCTAACAAGTTCTACTATATCAAAAGATGATAAAGTTACAGGACGACCTACAACGGACAACCCTACTGATAACACTATAAAATCGCAAAATAACAATGGTAATTCGTTACCAAGTCCAAGTGATAATAAGTAGTTGATATGAGGTTTTAATTATATGCATGTAGAACTATATTGCTGCTACTCTCTTCCACTTCGAAATTTTCTTTATGAAAATGGATTGAGATACAAATTAGCTGCTTTAAACCCGAATAGCAAGAAATTATTTTGGGTTTATGTAAAAGATGAAAAATTAGATAAGTTATTGAATAAGTGGGCTACGAAAAAGTAGCTCATTTTTTATTGTATGAATAAAGAATATATGATGTAGAAACACTGGAGGTATTACTATGCGTAAAAAAACACATCAAGAATTTGTGGCTGAAATATCGATTAAACATCCAAATATTGAAATATTATCTACATATGTTGATAGTAGAACAAAAATTTCATGTAAATGTAAAGTATGTGAGCATAAATGGGATGTGTTACCAACTTCTTTATCAAGAGGTTATGGATGTCGAATTTGTGGTTATAAAAAAACTAGGGAAGCACTATTATCTAATACAGATGAATTTAATGAAAAATTATCTTTAGTAAATTCTAATATAATTGCAATGTCAGAATATGTGTCTGCTCAACAAAAAATGCTTTTTAAATGTAAAGTATGCGAAAATGAGTTTGAAATGCGTCCATATAGTGTATTGAATGGTAATAATTGTCCAGAATGTTCAATGCGCAGTAGACGAGAATCTCAACTTTTATCTAATGATAAATTTATCCAAAGATTACTTAAATACAATCCAAATGTGGAACCCTTAGAAGAATATAAAGGTGGGCATACAAAAATACGTTGTCGTTGTAAAATTCATAATCGAGAATGGAGTACAACTCCAGGAGAATTATATCATGGAAGTGGATGTCCAGAATGTTACACAGAACGTATACGGAAAGCATTAAGTTGGTCAAAAGATGAATTTATATTACGTTTAGAAAAAGTAAATCCAGACATTGAAGTTTTGGGTGAATATATTAATAGTCAAACAGGTATTGAATGCAGATGTAAAAAATGTGGATATATTTGGTACCCAAAACCAAATAATTTATTGTATGGAAAAGTAACTGGATGTCCAAAATGTCAGTCGTATTCTAAAGGTGAAGATAGAGTTCAAGAATATTTAGAGAGAAATCATATTCGATATAGAATACATAAAACATACCATGATTTATTGGGAATAGGTGGAAAAAGATTATCATTTGATTTTTATTTACCTGATTATAATTTACTAATTGAATTTCAGGGACAACAGCATGAAAGCCCTGCTACATTTGGTAATATAACCATTGAAGAAGCTAATAAAAAATTCGAAATACAACAAGAACATGATGAAAGAAAACGAAATTACGCACAAGAGCATAAAATTGAATTATTAGAAATATGGTATTACGATTATAACAACATTAATCAGATTCTTGATAAAAAATTAAATATTAATAATGCAAAGAGGACTGCATAGCGGTTCTCTTTTTATTATACATAAAACATTTTAACAAAGGAGGATAGACTATGCTAAATAATATCCTCGAAGTTTCTAAGAAAATTTCTAAAGGCGGTCGTGTACCTATCAAGATTGCACTTCATAAAATCCATGACGATCCAAATGAAACAAACAAAAATGGTATTCATTGGAAGCTTGAATATGTAAAAGATACAATGGAATCTGCAAAAGGCATTCCGATTTGTGCTGAATTTATAGACCAAGAAGAAAAAGAAGTTCCATTAGGACACGGATTAACTGGCTCCATGATTAACAACGATGGGCTTGAAGAACCAGTTTTTCTTAATTCAGATACTGTTGGTGTTATTGAATCAGTTTCTATCGATGAATTTAAAGACGATGAATTAAATACATATCAGATGCTTGTCGGTTCTGGATATTTGTTCAATCAGAGATATCCAAAATTTGTTCAATGGATTAGAGATAATTATGCAACTAATACCGTAGAAACATCTATTGAGATAGTTGGATTGCCTGAAAATGATAACAAAATTATTTATGAAGAGGAGAATCCGACACAAGACTTTAGGTCGCCTCAAAAGTATCTTTATAGTGGATGCGCAGTCCTCTCCGTTGAAGCCGCAGATTCCGATGCGATTGTATTAGAAATTTCTCAGAAACAAAATCGAAAAAAGGAGGAACAAAACATGGAGTTTAATATGGACGAAGTTAAGTCTGTGATTACAAAAACAATTACAGAGCTTAATGAAAAAGACGACGCTCATGCAAAAGAACTTCAGGAACTTAATGGGAAAATTACAGAACTTAATGAACAATTAGAAAATAAAGATTCTGTAATTACTGAAAAAGATGGTCAGATTTCAGAGCTTAACGCTTCTATTGAACAGCTTAGAAAAGCTATTAAAGAGATGGAAGAAGACCGCGAAACTTGGTATAGAGAACGTGATATTCTTGAGCAGGAACTTGCTAAAGCTAAAGTTGCTGAAAAGCTTGCAGAACTTGATGATGCAATGGGCGAGTTTAATGAGGCTGAAAAAGAAGTAGCAAAGGATGATATTGCAGAGCTTCAGAAGAAAATTGAAGAATGCAAAAAGAAAGAAGAACTTTGTGAAGTAACATCTGAAATCAATTCTATTAAATCTAAAATCTGTATGGCTATTGTTGAAAAACAGAAAGCCGACGAAAAAGAAAAAGCTAAAATTTCTGAGCAGAATTCCAAGGAAGAAAAAGTTGATATTGAAGACATTTTCGCTGAGATGTGTTCTGAATCAGTTGTTGATGACGCAAAAGAAGATCTTAATATTTTCTAATTAAATTAATTCAAAACATTACAAATTTAGGAGGTAAAAAATATGGCTTTAAAATTACATACGATTGGTCAGTGGGAACATGAACGAATTCCTTTTATTGATGCAGTAACAAAAGCAGATACATTTAATGGTGCTTTTGGAGATGTTGCAGATGGAGAATTTGAGGTAGGGGCAACTAAAACAAAGGCAATTATGCAGGTTGAGGTAGGCGATGATGAAGGAATGCCGAAATATGCAATTCCTGCTGGTACTCATGTAAGAGTAATTGACCTTGAAAAATGCAAAAACAATCTTGTTGAGATTTATGACTATCCGCTTCCGGAAACAGTTGCTGTAGACGACAAGCTTGAATCTGATACAGATGGATCACTTAAGGTAAATTCTGGGGCTACTGGTGTTCATCTCAAAGTTAAAGAAATTATTGGGAATCATGATGGCGTTGTTGCGCTTATTACAGAGTAATATAAGGAGGGAATAGATTATGTCTTATACATTCGAATTAAATAATGAACGTAAAGATGCTAACTTTGTTAGTGGAAAAATCAATGGCAAATCTGCTGTAGTTGAAATTTTCTCTGCTATGGTAAACGGAAAAGATCTTGCTCCGTTTGGTAAGAAGGCAGATGTGGCTGCTAAATATATCATGGATCTTAATAGCAAGGCGGCTTCTGGTGATCTTACGGCAGTGTCTGAGCTTAATGAGATTAGACGTTTTGTAATGGAGCCGGTTCTGGCACAGGAAATTAAACTTCTGAGCATCTTCGGCAACTATCAGAACATTGGATACAACGAATCTTGCGAGGTTGAAGTTCCTACATATGCAAATACTGGTGCTAACATTCAGGCACTTGGTCAGGATGTAACATTCCCGGTAATTAGAAAGAAACGTTATCCGATCGCTACAACGACTATTTCTGGTGGTTATGCAGTAGATTATAGAAAAGCTGCTCTTGGCGATATGTCTGCTGAGAATGAACTGCAAGAGCAGGTTCGTGTACAGATCAGAAATAAAGCTGCTAAATATGTTGTAGAAACTGTATACAATGCAATCATGAATGCTACAGGCGTTAAGTACGCATTTGAAGGTGCGGGCATGACAAAAACAGGTGTTGATGGTGTGCTTGCAAATGTAAGACGTTTTGGTAAACCGACCGTAGCTGGCGACTATGCGCTGATGTCTCAGTTTAATGGTTTTGCAGGTTATCAGGGAGTTACACCGACAGTAACCGGTATTTCTGAAAGAGTAATGAATGAGATTCAGGATACAGGTCTTATGGGAATGTACAACGGTGCAATTCTTACAGAAATCCCGAATCCATATGATCTTACAACTCTGAATGCTGACGGAGACAACTTCGAGACAATGCTTCCGGCTGGACTTGCATTCGTTATTCCTGCAGGTGGTTCTTCTCCGATTTATACAGTGACTCGTGGAGGTCTTACATCATTTTCAGGTAATGATGTAACAAGTGGAAATATTATTTCCAGATTTGACCTGGAAGTCGGAGCGATGTTAGTGCCCAATAGGGCTTATGAAGTGGGATTATTACATGACCAAAATCTTGACCAGCTTGGAGATTAATAGTTTTACATAAGAAGTACCTTACAGACCATTGAGGTCTTTTTTTATTGTCTTTTTTGGAGCGTCTATTTGACGCTCCTTGACTACTTTTAATTTTTTGGAGATTAGTTTAATGGGAAATAGTAGTTTTTATTGTTACTCTAAAAGATTGGCTTATTTTATTAGGTCATTCAATATTAAATATCTATCTGTTGGAACAAACAAAAACAGTAATACGAAATATTACATTTTTGAGAAGTCAGATAGGCTAGATAAAATCATTCAATTATATAACGAAATCAAACATTTATATTAATTTTGTTATCGATTGGATTATATAAAAATAGTTGAAAAACAACACATAGTTGATAAGGAGATATTTATGGCAACAGAAATGGCAAAAACTGAACAGATTGAAGAACTGAATATGGAACAAAAAGTTACAGTACGCAATATTGCAGGATGGCCCGTTGGTTTTCGTAGAATTGAAACCCAGGGTGATGTTATGATTCCGAAAGAGGGAACAGTTAGACTCTCAAGAAGTGAAATCATTGCGCAGACCCAAAGTGGTAATCGTCTTTTCAATGGAATTGATGATCGAGGGTCACATGCGACTCTGTACATCGAAGATGAGCCAACTCGCTTAGAGGTTGAGTTTGATTCAAAAGAAGAAAAACGTACACAGACAATCCTTAGTGCAGATCTTGTAAAAAAACTTTTTGATTATAAAACAATGAAAACTTTTGAGGAGAAGCTTCACGAGTACGTTGTTACACGGGCCGAAAAATATGCAATTACACAGATTATTAAGAAACTCAAACTTAATGATTTTGAAAAAATTCGTATGGTAGAAAACTATACAGGATACAAACTTTAAGAGGTGAGACAATGAGTAATACGTCTGCAAATGAGATTATTCAAAGTTTCGAGTCTTCTTTTGTAGATAAAAAGGTATTACCTGAATCACTTGAAATGGAATGGCTGAGAAAAGCCATTGGAAGATTTTCTATAGAATTAGACCCGTTAAACTTTGATGTAGAACTAAATGAATTTGATTGTCGACTTGATAGATATGTAATTGATACTCTTGCAGAATTTATGGTGCAGTTATATCAGGAAAGACAGGTATCATTGGCGAATAAGCGTGTAAGCATAGTCGGGAAGGATATATCGATTGATGGAAGTAATGGCGCTAAAACAGCAGAAAAAGCACATCTTGAATATATACGTGAAAAAGCATCAGAAATGGTTGAAAATCAAAAGCCTACTGCTTATGTATAGGAGGACATTCGTATGCAAGAGTGGTATTTATTAACATCAGATACTAGACCAAATGCAACTGGTGGATATGAAAATGATGCTTTTTTAGATTATAAAGATGATGCTTTTCAAGAAGCATTGCAAACAGATATATCTACTACTGTTACTCTTTATAATTATAATTTAACGAAATCAAGACAGATTCGTTGTATAATCCAAGGCAATACAGCTGACACACAGCTAAAATCGCTTGAAAGAACCGTACTTGCTTCTATTGGTACATTAAAAGCAGGAATGTACATTCTGTTTGAAGATCGATATTGGCTTATTACGGGATACCCCGGCAATAATAAAATTTACGAAAAAGCAACCATGATTCTTTGCCAATATAAACTTCGCTGGCAAGATGACAGCGGGAAGGTTATTGAACGATGGGCAAACTTCACATCGGCAAGTAAATATGATACAGGTCACAGTGGAAATCAAACCATTATGCTTACGTCAAATAACTTTACAATTTGGATTCCGGAAGATGATGATTCCGCAACATTAGATACGCGCAGGGTATTTATTGACAGAGATACAATCCGCCCAACAAAAGTATTTGAGATAACGCGAAGCGATGATGTTTTATATTTGTTTGGTGAAGAGCACGGTGGGATTTTGAGTTTTATTGCAGATAAAGACGAATTGAATCTTGAAGTAGATCGCCCCGACCTTGGTATATGTGATTATAAAGAACCCGCTCCTCTCCCACCGGAACCCGATGAAACAACAGATTTATCGGCAGTGATCAGTGGTAAGAGTAATCTTATTAACGGATTCAGTAGGACATATTCGGTAGAATTTAAAGACAGCAATGGAGATATAAAACAAGACGTTGATTTTACATGGAATGTGGAATCAAATTTCGACGTTCAGCGAATTATAAGTGGAAATCAGATAGAACTTTCAGTAGATGATAAGAGTCTTATTGGGAGTTCTTTTATTTTGCAAGTACTTGTGCAGGATAAAGTTTTATCAGAATTTGAAATCACTATAACGAGTTTATATTAGGGAGGTGTTTGATTGGCTGAATCAGTATTGAATGATATTGGAACGTATAAAGACACACTCCTTGAAATGTTATTGTCAAATGACGGTATATGCGAAACACTTCTCGGGAAAGGATATTCAAATGATGATAAATTAGACCTTATTTATTCGCAAGTATATCCATATTTATATGTGGATGAAACACAGACAGAAGTATTATCTTATATATGTGTTGAAGTAGATATACCAAGAGTTCCTACAGGAACAATAAAGGATATGAAATTAATTGTTTGGGCGTATAGCCATAAAGAATGCATGAGGTATTCATATGATAGTTATTGCGGAACACGAGCCGATATCTTGTCTGATATGATCGATAGGCAGATTTCAGATCCCGAGGCATGTCATACATATGGTATTGGAAAACCAACCCTTACTTCTGTTACATATTTCTTTCCACAAAATAAATATTATGGTCGTCAAATGATTTATACAATTCCTGATTTTAAAGTGAAGAAGGTAAAAGAGAAATGATAAAGTTGGATTATTTTGACTGCATTTCTCCTCTTCCATTAGAATTTACGAATGTTGGTAAAATCAAATCTCCAAAGTTGATTGATATAGCAGAAATATCTTATTATATGTATTCTATCTATATTGCACATCTACGGATGACACCCGAGGAATATTTTGAAGCTTATCATAAAGACGAAGAGGTAGATTTTGATTATGTGTTGAA
>JFBN01315938.1_pt1 | contig 15070 bp, 11 predicted proteins | sample 768741 | NCBI WGS metagenome assembly JFBN01 (sample SAMN01983846, study PRJNA193217) | chicken gut metagenome | biome: terrestrial biome; isolation source: ceca of Broiler chicken | host: Gallus gallus | place: United Kingdom: England | collected 2010-09-07
GTGCCTTTCCGGCTTTCAATGCTTTAAGTCTGCCTGTTTCACTAACCGTAGCCACCGTTTGATCGGAACTAGTAAAAATCAATTCGTAAGGTTCATTTACATTCTCCGGGGCAACTTCAACAATTAAGTCCTGTTCTCCATCAACTACTAATTCTGTTGGGGCTTCTTTAAAAGATACACTATTTATAGGAATCGTTTTTTCCATTACGGTTAATTCAAATTCATCCCTCACTTGTGAATTGTCTTTGACATAGACAGATATTGTCGTTTTCCCAGCTTTTATGGCGGTTAAATTCCCGGTATTGTCTATAGTTGCAACTTCTGTTTGGGAGGACGCATATTCAAGTTGGTATGGCTGATTAATGTTCTCAGGGGCTACTTCCACTATCAATGTTGTTGATTCTTCTTCTATTAAAGAAGATGGGGCTTCTACAAAAGATACTGAGTGTATTTTTACTGGTTTTGCAGTAACAGTTATTTCACATTCGGACTTAATGTTTTGTTTTGTCTTTTCGTAGGCAATAATCGTTGTCGTTCCCGCCTTAATTGCTTTGACGTTGCCATTTCTATCTACAGATGCAATTGTGTTATCGGAGCACTTCCATAAAATCGTATATTCTTCAGTTATGCCATTTGGTAAAACAGAGACAGACAATTTTTGGGATTGGCCTTCTTCGATCGTTATCGTTCGAGGGATAGAGATAGATTCAAGATAAACTCGTCTATCTTCCTTTGAGCATCCGACTGTAACTAGAGCCACTAATAGGGCTAAAAAGATTCTTTTTAAAAATTTCATGATTATAGTTATTTCTCATCCCCATCCAGTACCGAAACGAAGAAGTTAGTGTATGGGCATAAAAAAGCGTGGTACTGTAAACTTATGATTTGCAAAGCGAGGTTCTAGCAAAACCTTAACCACAAAAAATAAGCAACAGCCCACGCCATACTTATACAAATATGACGCAGACGTCGTATGCTTATCCTTGTCGGTTAAAAAGAAACTTGCTAGATTTCGCTTTAACAAGGACAAAAGCTTAACGCCTTTTTGTTCAGTAAAATGAACGGAATAATTTCCGTCATTGCAAATCTACGTAAAATACTCTATTTGAAGAATAAATACCGTAAATTTTTACTGAGCATCTGGGCTGTTGCCGTATCAAAACTACGCGAATATTCCTAAAGATTGTTGTAGGATAAGATTTTTATTTGTTTGAACTTGCCTATTAATCGAGATAAGTGTTCACCGCATCCCTCTTTGTGTCATCCTCGATGTGATAATACCGGGAGAATGCCTTGGAATTGGCACTGTGCCCACTCATTGAACCGATCACCTCATTCTTGACTTTCCGATGCAGAATGCCTATGAAGGTTCTTCGTGCCATGTGGGAAGATGCAACGTCGGCTATCGATACCCTTTCTTCCTGTCGGGTGAGTGGATTTAGCCTTGTGACGGTTCTGGTGATGTGGGCAAATCTAAAAAGTTCCTTGATGTAGTCGTTGTACTTTTGCGGACTGATGAAAGGAAGTAGTTTTTCATCTTCTACCGTTGTATAGCGGTCGATGATGCTTTGTGCTTTGGGACAAAGGGGTACTCGTGCTATGACGGGTCTTTCGTCCTTGGTTTTCCGGGGGATGTACTCAATGGCCCCGTTTACTACATTGTCCTTTTTAAGTCGTATCAGATCCCCTACACGGCATCCTACGAGGCATTGGAACACGAAGATGTCCCTTGTTTTTCTCAGCCTCTCATCCGGTATATGGAGGTAATAGAGAGTGTCTCGCTCTTCTTTGGTGATGTAGATAGGCTGGCCGTACACTTCGGGTTCGATTTCAAACCGCAAAAAGGGGTTGTTGTTGGTGTAGCCCATTTTGATGCAGTAACGCCAGAAGGATTTGACGGCTGTCAAGATATAACTGACGGTGTTTTTCGAAACAGGTTTACAATGTTTTCCGTCTGTTAGATACTTGCGGAAGTTCTCCAATACTTGGGTGGTAATGGTGTCGAAATTTGCGGTGATACCGTATGCCTTACAGAAACGAAAGAGGTGTTTGAAAGCACTTCTGTATCCTTTTTTACGGTCGTAAGAGAAGTTTTTGAACAATTGGTGTTCATTGATGTAATCTAGGAACGAACGTGTTTCTGCGGGCTTTATTTGCCGTTTTGCAAGGCGTTTGATCGCCTTTTCTTTCCGTCCTGTAAGCAACCTCAGTTTGTTCAGTATTTCGGCTTTGGATGGCTCGGAATGCACGGCATCGCAATACGCAAAATAGCTGTTTATTTCGCATTTGATCTTAGCGATAAGGGCATTTACTTCGTCGGCATTTACACCATTGTCCGTAACGAAAAAAGGCTGTACTTGTCCTTCTTCCATCCAATCAGATGCGCTTACACGATAGCCTATCGGGTATTTGATTCGCTGTCCGGGATAGGAGATAACTGCCAGAACCGGCACATCGGTTGTGTTTACACCCGAATTTTCACGGTTCTTCCGTTTTTCAAGTGTGAAATTGATTTTGTTTTTCATTGTAAATACGTGATTTACGTATCCGAATGAAAATGTCTAGTTGTAAAAAGGCTACACCCAAATATTAAGTTAACCGCCCCTTTTTTTGAACCTAACAGGTTTTCGGGTAGCACACTGCTTTTCCTGAAAAGCGGTCTACACGCTAGTGTAGAGTTGGATAGAGCAGCAGTTTCCTAAACTGTTGGTCGCGGGTTCGACTCCCGCCTCGAGCACGGGGAAGCCTCGGCACGGGTGGTGCCGAGGCTTTTCTTATGTCGGTCTGGGAAAGACATCGTCCGATGCCCTTCTTGCTGGGAATCCGCAGGGAGATGAGGAAACGGCGTTTTAAGGGAGCAGTTTGGATTTTTAGGGGGACTTTCCGAAATGCGTGGAGGAAGCGGAAGGCTGCTGGTTTGAATGAAGACCGGGAAATGTTCCCATGGGGACCTATCTCCTTGCAGTATCTAAAAAGGAACGCTCATTTTTTTCTCTCTTTTCCGTTTTTGGGAATATATTCGGAAAATGGTTACATATTTTGCAGGCTTTTTTGTTTCTTTGTTGAAAAATAGGCCCCATGAAGCAAAGGATTTTCTTGACACTCACTGCAGTGATACTCCTGGCAGGATGCAACCCTTCCGGACAGGGCGACGAACTCGCCGTTGCATTGGACCTTGCCGGGGACAACCGTTCGGAGCTGCAAGCCGTCCTGGACCATTATTCCGCCCCTCGGGATAGTCTCAAACGCCGTGCGGCAGAATACCTGATCGGGAACATGGCAGGCAAATACACTGTCTCCAGTCCTGCTCTGGAAGCCTACGAGGAACTTTTGCCCGAAATTGCCCAAGTTCCGGCCGACGAAGGGTTGAATTCTCCCCGTATCGGCAATCTCTTCGCGGAATTCCGCAAGAAAGATCCCCGTACGGCCGACACCCGCCTGCGCAAACGCTCCGACCTGGAAACCATCCCGGCTGACTACCTGATCCGCGCCATCGATGCCTCGTTCGATACGTGGGAAAGCACTCCTTGGCACCGTCATTACACCTTCGAACAGTTCTGCGAATACATTCTGCCGTACCGCAGCATGACCGAATACCTTTCGGATTGGAAAACCGATGCCCGGCGGAACCCTCGCTGGTGGACGCCGGAATACGATACGGTGCGCGATCCGGTACAGCTCTGCCATCTGCTCAACCGCAAGATCGACTTGACGTTCAATCACGGGATGGACCAGTACGGCGTGCCCCAGAGCTATCCCAACCTGTTGAAAAGCCATTGGGGAAATTGCATCGACGAGACCCATTACGCCCTCTTCCAGATGCGCGGCAACGGTATCCCCGTTGCCATCGACTTCGTCCCGCAGTGGGCCAGCCTGCACGACAAACACTATTGGAATGTAGTGATCGACACGACGGGGCATGCACGCGAATTTCAAGTGGGTTTTGGGCTCTATCCCGGCAAAGTCCAGCTTCGCGAAAAAGTGGCCAAAATCTACCGCCGCAGCTTTGCCATACAGCGCAACGGGATCGTTTACAAACGTCTCGGGAAGGAAGACATCCCGCCGGTATTCCGCTCGTGCGACCTTCGGGATGTTACGGCGCAATACGGCATCCCCGTAGCGGACGTAACGGTGTCCCTGGAAGATGTGCCGCGGGGGACGAAGATCCTTTACCTCTGCGTGTCGGCTCTTCGGGGTTGGGAACCGGTTGCCTGTGCCGAAATCAAGGGTGGAAAGGCGCTCTTTCGGGACGTAGCTACCGGCGTGATCGACAACCAGGCCTATAACACCCGGGAACAGGATTTGGGGCAGGGCATCGTTCTCTTGCCGGCCTACTACCTTCAGGGATGCGTGATCCCTGCCGGAGAGCCCTTCGTTTTGACCAATGACGGCGCCGTACAACCTCTTTCTCCCGATACCCTGCGGAAAAGGACCGTTACCCTCGAAAAGAAGATGCGCATCCCCTATCGTTTTATCGGGTACGCACAACAACTGGTCGGCAATCATTTCGAAGGGGCGAATCGTCCGGATTTTTCCGATGCCGTCCCTTTGGCGAGGATACAGGATTCCGTGGCCTCCCATCTGCAAACCCTTCCGGTGAATTGCCCAGGTCAGTACCGTTATGTCCGCTATGTCGATACCCGGGGCAACCGTTCGATGGTCGGAGAGTTGGCTTTTTTCGATAAGAACGGGCAGCGACTCTCCGGTACGCCCATCGGCACGGCGGACCGCTATGCGTACCAACCCAAAGACCGGGCTTTCGACGGGGACATCGTTTCCTTCTACGAAGCAGCGGACAAGGAATCCTGGATAGGTCTCGACTTGGGGGCTCCCCGGGAGATCAGCGCAGTGGGTTTCTCTCCCCGTACCACCGGAAACGAAGTGGAACCGGGCGATACCTACACCTTGTACTACTGGGAGGACGGTTGGCGGGAGATCGGGACGAAAACGGCGGATGCTCACCGGATAACCTTCGAGGGGGTACCGGAGAATGCCCTGCTTTTGCTTTCCGACCGCACCAAAGGCCGGGAGGAGCGTATCTTTACCTACACAGAAGGGCGGCAGATCTGGTGGTGATATTTTCGGGAGCTGTACTGCAAAACCCGGCAGGGGATTTTTCGGATACGAGAACTATCCGTGTTAAATTTTGTGGAGCACTTGACAGGCTGGTATTTTTTCATTTTATTTGGTGTGCGGGATACACCAAGATGTAGGGGTTGGGCGGGGTTGGAAAGACCGGCACAACTCTCCGACGTGGCATTGGCCAATATTGAGGCGATTGCCAGCGGAGAGGGTATTCCACAAGCTCCTTGTTCTGAGGACAAATTTCATGAATGCACGTTTAATGTTATGAATCCCAATGGAGAAGTAGGAAGCTTAACATTGGCAGGATATATTAAAGTGGAAAAATAAAGCGAGGTTGCAGTGAAGAAATATTTTGTTGTTTTTTTGGCTCTTTTGCTCTCGGGTTGTGCTTCCGATAAGGAGGCGGACTTGTGGGAAGGCAAAGATGTGTCCCTGACTCATGAAGTGCTTTATACCGACAGTCTGAAAATAGGGATGGCCGATCCTGAAGCGGTGTTTGACAGCACGATGATCGTCAATCACTCCCGATGTGTGAATGCTTATTCCCTTTGGAAGTTAAAAGGAGACTCCCTGTTCTTTCAGGATGAGTTTATTTCTCGTGGAGAGGGGCCGCATGAGATGTTCATTCCGAAAATATACGTTGACTACGGTCAGGAACGTTTGATCTTTTTCGCACCGTACAACGGGGAAAACAAGGCTTTCTGTGTGGAAATGAATCCTCCGGAGCAGATATCGGATCCGGCGCAGTGGGAAACTTATTATTGGAGAAATCAAAAAGCTTTCCCGAGAAGTTTGTGCCCGGTGGATAGTACGCTTTATCTGGCAATGAATTTCGGGCTGGGAGATAATATGTTCGCTTTATTCGACATGGAACAGGACACGCTTGTACCCATAGATTACCCGTATCCTTCCGACGGGAAGGATGTAAATGCTTACATAAAGAGTACAGCCTATACCGGTGTATTGTTCCGACATCCGGATAGACCCCGCTTTGTTTATTCCAATACTCCCTGGGGGCGTTATGTGTTTGTTTTCGATCTGGAGGGCGATCAGGTGAAAAATGTCGTCGTACTTTCAGATATTTTGCCCGACTATGGAGTTGCCCAGGATGGGTTGAATATCGGATACAACGATCAGGTGCCGCTCTGCTACAATGTCCAGGTGGGAAAGAAGTATATCTACATGATGTATAACGATTTTACCATGGAGGATCTGAAAACAGGGCGGTTGATAGATGGTTTGCCCATGAGTTATTACAAGCATATTCTTGTATACGATTGGGAGGGTCGGCCGGTGAAAAGGTTGAATCTCGATCTGCCTGTGTGGGGTGGATTTTGTGTGGACAAGGATGAAAAAAATATTTATGCGATAACCGACAGGATTGTAGAAGACAATGAGACGGTTGTTCGCTTTCGGTTATGAAATACGCGGGCGTTATTGTAGGGGTACTGTTGCGTCTGTTTTTGTTTTCTCGTGTAAGGGAGGCCTTGAGAATCAAGCCCGAGATGTTGTTTCTCATTATGTTGGTAAAACGGGGGTGTTTCCGGATGGTTTTACCGGTCTTGCTTGCATGTATTGTACAGGGAATGATGTGGATCCTACTACAGGACAATGGCATTAAATTAATATCTGTTTCGCAGCAATGAGGTGTTTGTCCTTTATCCTCTGTTTTGTGTTTTGCTTCGGTTGCGGGCGCCCGTCCGAAACACAGGTCGATACGATGTGTTTCGACCTCGACAAATTGTCCGACGATGTTCGCTTTTCCGACCTGTTTGAACGGGTCGATCTTATTCCCTTGGAAACCTCGGACAGCAGTCTTCTGACCCCGGCACTAATCCTTGCGGCGTATCATGATACCCTCTATGTGATGGATTTTATGCAAAACAAAGACATAAAGGTGTATGATCCGCAAGGGAAATACCTCTATTCGCTCTGTTCTCGGGGAGGGGGGCCGGATGATTATATCGCGGCGATGAATATTTCGATAAACCCTTTTACGGGCCATTTTGAACTGCTGGAGAACAACAATGTATTGGATGTTTACCGGCGGAAGGATGGAAAGAAGATGCGAAAGTTGGAACTCGGCTCGGAGCGCTTTCCTGCTCCCGCCCAACAATGTTTCGCTTTGGAGGAAGGAAAGTATGCGGTATTCTCATCTTTCTCGGCTCAGGACAATGTGCTGCTTTATAATGCTGATACAGAAGGTCGAACTTTGCTTACCAAGCCCTCGGCCGAAAATATAATTGCGGCGGGTAGGAATTATACTTTTACGGCATTCCGTCGCCAACCCAGTGGGATACTTACCGTAAATGCTGTTGCCGACCGGATGATCTATCGCTATGATCGAGGCGAAATATCTCCATATATAGAATTGGATTTCGGACAGCGGCACAACATGGATCATTATATTTCCGACGAGACTTCGCCGACGGATATAAAAAATATCCTGAAGGAGCATCAAACGGAAATCGTTTCCAGTGTTTTTCCTCCTCTGATTTGGAATGATCGCTTTTTGTGTACGGTTGTTATGAACGGGGAAAATTATACGCTGTTCTCCGGGATGCCGGACGGGGAGAATGTTTGTTTTAAGACCGCTTCCGAAGGTCTTACCCTGTCCACGGGAGGTTTCTTGGATGGGGAAGTGCTGTATTTGGCGGTTCCGGTGGATTACTTGGACAAGTATGTGTCGGAGGCTGTTTTGGATGAGGAAAACCGGGCAATCTTGCGTAGCCTTTCACCGGAAGACAATCCTGTGGTGCTTCGGTATATGCTGAAAGAGTAAAAGAAAAAGAGAATTTGCTTGACAAGCTCGCGTTTTTTCATTTTATTTGGTGTGTGAGGTACACCGACTTGTCGGGGTGAGCAAAACCGTGCACAACTCTCCGACGTGGCGCTGGCCAACATCGAGGCTTTGGCTTCGGTAGAAGGGGCAAATATTAACGGAAAAACGATGAAAATGTCAAAGAAATGGACTTCTTCCATCCTTTTTGGGTGGGTGGTAGTGGCAGGTGTCATAGGCTGTGCAGAAAAAGAATACGGCAGCACGGAAGAGATGTTTGCCGACCTTCCCCGGTATGCTCTTGAGGAGGGGCAAAAACTCCCGATAGACTTGATCGGGGCTTTTGTGCGGGAATTTGCCGTGTGCGGTCCGTATTTGGTGACCAGCCATGCGGGGATGCTGGATTACGGCTTGGGGATATACGATCTCCGGACGGGGGAACTGGTCAAGAAAGCGGCGTTTCACGGGGATGGCCCGGATGAGTACAATCTTGTAACGTCTTTGGAGCCGTTCAACGACAGTGTGTTTTATATTTCTACTAATAATGGGAAAAACCATGTCGCTTTTTACAATCTGCATCACTTGCAGGACGAGGAAGTTTTCCGTCCGTTTTACTACATAGACCGTTTCGAAGTGAGCCGGAAAGAGAAAGAAGCTTTGGGAGAATACGGCGGTTCGATGCTTTTTCCTGTGGTTTGCACGCCGGATACGACCTTGGTATCCCGAGCTTATGAGGCGACCCGAACGAAGATGCTGGCGGTGTACAATCCTCGGGAGGAACTGCCTCGTTATTGCATCGACTATCCGTTCAGTACCCAGCAGGCAAAGGAAGACCAGTTGCATCCGGCGGCCAAATATGCCATGTACCAGAGTTTCCTGGGGATCAACGACCGGGGGGACAAGGTGTTCAATGTGTTTATCTCGGCGGATATCATCCATTTTTATCGGCTCAAGGACGGTGAGTTGAAGCCGTACAGGCAGTATGAGTATTCCGCCACGAGTGCCAAGACGGACGGGAATTCGTACGGGATGTCTGCAGGCAAATCGGGGACTTATCACCAGCGGGTACATTGGCACGATGGCCGGGTGTATGTCTTGTCCAATGGCGGCCTTACCTACAACGAGCGCCGTTCCTTGGAGTGGCGCCAGTCGGATCGTATGGAGCAGGGGGAAAAAGAAGAAACCTTCATGAAGATGTTGGTGTTCAGCGATGAAGGAAAGCCATTGCACACCCTTTATCTCGATGTGAACCCGGACGATTTCCGTTTTTCGGGAGATACGCTCTATGTACTGCGTACCAATGGGCTGGGCGACCGTGAAATCCTGTCGTATAACATGAGGAACATGAAACCGCTCGAGGAGTCGTCCATCCTGCTGGCGAAAAGGGACAGACGGTAGCAAAACAACTCGTGTTAAATTTTATGGGGGCTTGATAATCTCGCGTTTTTTCGTTTTATTTGGTGTGTGAGATACACCGACTTGTCGGGGTAAGCAAAACCGTACACAACTCTCCGACGTGGCACTGGCCAACATCGAGGCTTTGGCTTCGGGAGAAGGGGAAGGTGGGTGTAAATCGATAATGACCTGTCCGAATGACAAGGAAATTACCTGTTCAGGAGCAGAGCGTTGTGTTACGGATGTTCAAGAAATGTATATAGAATGCGACGGCACTCGATACTATTGCCCTCGTTAATATCGTAAACCATATATGCGATGCGACCGTTAGGGCTTTTTGCTTTCATTGCCGGAGGGATCGGCTTGTTGTTTTCCTGTGCCAGGAAACAGGAACGGGATTTGCCGGAAGTGTCGTTGAAGGAAGAAATGTCGATCGATGCCTTTTCGGATTCTACTTATTTTTCCGATGTCTGGAGTATGGTCGAGGCGGATGGCGATCTGTATCTCTGCGAGATCCGGCGGAGGCAGATTGTTCGTCTGGATGCTCATACGCTTTCCTTGCGCAATACGGTGGGAGAATCCGGAGAAGGGCCGGAAAATACTTTTTACGTACAGTATGTACAAGTGTGGGGCGATACGGTTCTGGCCGCCGACCCTGTTAAGCAACGCATGCAGTATTTCGATCGGCAGGGACATTATCTGTATTCGGACGACCGATTTTTTGAACGGCCGATCGGAGGCGGCAATTTTGTTTATTTGGGCAATGGCCGTTTTGTATTCTCGGCTTCGCTCAAACGTCCCGAAGCTGTTGTCGAGATCGATCGGGTAGATACGGCATCCTGTCGGTATTTTGGCCGTAAACGGTATGTCGATGGGGATTGGCTTGAAGCAAGGAAAGACAATCGGTGTATTTTCCGGCAGGGAGAAAATATCGTGGCTTATAGCAACGAAGGGTGTTTTGTCGAAAAATATGATCCGGATGGTAGGCTAGTCGATATGTATGACTTTCGTCAAGACCAGCCGCTCAAGGGTCAGATAAAACGTGCCGAGCAAAAAGAAGAGGAAGAACGTGCCCGTGGACAGGCAGTCGTGGAGACTGTTGCCAAGGAGGCATACTTGTATGGAGATTGTTTGTATGTGCTGTTTTTCGACAGGGAAGGAGAATCTGTTTCGTGCGATCGTGTTTTGGTCTTGGATGTGTCCGGAGAAAAGATCATTCCTAAAAATGTTTATAGGCTTACGGGAGGAAATTTTTACGTGTCTTTGTGTGCAGACGATCGGTATCTGTATGCTTTTTGCTGCAGCCCGGAGGTTAAAATCCAAAAGTTTCCCTTGTAGGTGGTAGCGATGTGGTTTTAACAAGATTTCATAGATTGGAAAGAACGATGAGAAACTTGAATATTTGTCTGTTGGTTTTCTTGTTCTTGTTCGTCGGCTGTGCGGAAAAAGAATACGGCAGCACGGAAGAGATGTTTGCCGACCTTCCCCGGTATGCTCTTGAGGAGGGGCAAAAACTCCCGATGGATTTGGTGGGGGTTTTCTCTACGAATTTTATCGTGATAGGAGATTATGTGGTTACCCTTCCATACCGGAGTAAATATAATCTCTCTATTTATGATATTCATACAGGGAAATTGTTGAAAAACGCAGCGTATGTAGGAGAAGGTCCGGATGAGTATAATTTGATCACGTGTATAGAAAGCCTGAACGATAGCGTTTTCTACATTCGCACCTTCAACGGGAAATACCACATTGCTTTCTACAACCTGCGCCATTTGCAGGACGAAGATATCTTTCGTCCGTTTGATGCTATCGATGTGCTAAAAGTACAACGACAGGAAAAGGATTCTACCGGCAGTATTCGGGGAAGTATTTCATCTCCGGTTGTATGTACAAGTGATACGACGGTCATAGCCCGGGGATATACCTTGGGGGATGAGCAAAAAATGTTTGCTGTATATCGACGTAGCAAAGGGCTTCCAGATTATTTTGTCGATTATCCGATTCGTAGTGAGCAGGAAGAGAACATGAATCCGGCTATTCGTTTGAATATGTACCAAGGATGTTTGGCTATAAACGATCGAGGAGATAGGTTATTTATGACGGTAGATTTTGCCGATATGTTGGGGCTCTTTAGAATGGAAGGCGATAGGTTGGAGGTGGAAAAGATGTACTTTTTCGACCCGATCGAAAGAGTTGTTTCTGGGGATCGATATGCTTATTCTTGGGAAAAAACACTCAATTATTACCGTGATGCGGCTTATCATTCCGATCGGTTTTATGCTCTGGCAGAGATAGAACCCCATACATTGGCGGAAACATACCGTTTGGAGAAAGAACAATTGGAGGCCCAGGAGCAAGGAGGTAAAGGGGGTGTTTCCCGGCGAATCCTGGTTTTCTCTCAAAAAGGGGATCCGCTTTATTCTTTATATTTAGATGTGAACCCGTTAAGAATAGATTTTTCCGGGGATACACTCTATGTGCTGTGTACCAATGGAGAGGGAGATAGTGAAATCCTCTCGTATAATATGAGGAACATGAAACCGCTCGAGGAGTCGTCCATCCTGCTGGCGAAAAGGGACAGAGGGTAGAAAAACAACTCGTGTTAAATTTTGCGACGTACTTGACAACCTCGCGTTTTTTTATTTTATTTGGTGTGTGAGGTACACCGAGTTGTAGGTGCGGGTTGGAAAAACCGTGCGCAGCTCTCCGACGTGGCACTGGCCAACATCGAGGCGATTGCGGCAGAAGAAGAAGGAACGCCGGTTTCTCCATGCTATACAGAAGGCAGTGGAAGTTTTATGAATGCGACATGGTATATCGAATGTGATAATAGAACTTCTCCGGAAATGATTTATCCATGTGCAACAAATGAACGATTTGGATATCGGGGGACAGAGTCTTTGTGTACAAAATAGAAATAGAATGACTTTTCTATGTTGAAAAAAATTTCGTATGGCTTTTTTATCGGGTTCGTGCTGGCAGTGATTGTTGGTTGCGGATCGGACGACAGGGTGTATTTTAACGGAGAAATTCTCGACGTTGAAGAACCGTCGCAAAAAGAATTGCTCTCGGGAGAGGCGATCGAGTTGGAATTGCCGAAATATGTACATTTTTCAGTGTACGATACTTTGTGTTTCTTATTCAGTTGGGACAACCCAGGAGGTTTTTACAATCTTCATAACCTGAAAAACGGGAAGCATTTGGGGTATTTCTGCAAAAGAGGGGAGGGGCCTGATGAGTCGGCGGGAGTAAGCCCCGTGCAGCAATTTTACATCAAAGATGGACATTTGAAGACCGACTTGCTGACGGTCAATCGCACTTTGACCCCGTGGGATATTACCGGCTCATTGGAAAGCGAACAGACGGAACTCGATACGGCTTATCGGTTCAGTTGGGCGGATGTATGCGTGCATCCGTATAGGGCTTGTTTTCGATTGTCCGGGGATAGTATGTTGGTGATGACGCAGCCGGATCTTCCGTTTCGTAAACTCACTGCTACGTTGCCTCGTATCTTGATCCGGACTTTGGAGGACAATCAGGTGGTTCGGGAGTATCCGTTGTTTCGTCAGACGATAGAGGGGAAGGGTAATTCGGATTTTTATCCGGATAGTTTCTTTTTGTTTTCCGCCGCTTTGAAACCCGATGGGAAAAAAGCGGTACTGGCTATGGCTTTCTTTCCGCAGATACACATGATCGACCTGTCCTCAGGAGAGATGAAAGGTGTGCGATTGAAAGGTCTTCCTTCTTTCTCACCCGATCGGGCAGAGAATTATTACATCTCTGTCCAATGCGATGACCGGTATATTTATGCACTGTATGCAGGCGAATCCGATAGGCCGACTACCGTACATGTGTTCGACTGGGATGGGCGATTGCTCCGACGGCTCGAACTGTCTCATCCGGCTTCTTTGCTTTCGCTCGATCCGGTAAGCGGGAAGCTCTATGCCATGTATCGCGATGAGGAAGAAATCTATCGATATTCGCTGGATTGAATTATAACTACGCGTGTCTGCAAAATGAAAAAAACGGTCAGCTTGCTATTCCTTTGCGTGCTGCTTTTGAGCGGTTGTGCGCAGAAAACTTCGTTCAAGGAGATACCGAATCGGAAAGTCGATCTCCCGGCCGAATCTTCGGATCTGCGGTTTGAAAAACTGGATATTCAGGCTCTTGGCTTGATATACGGCTATTGTGTGGATTCCTTGTTCCTTTTGAAGACCAGAGAATTTGAGAATAGTTACCGTGTCTTTGGGGTAGAAACGGGGCAAGATTATGGGACGATTCTTTCCGGAGGGGAAGGTCCTTTGGAATATTTGAATGTATCCACACAAGGTCAATATGTTTCAACTCCGGACAGCATCATGCTTTGGACGGCGGATAATATAAAACGCAAGGCACGTTTGCTCAATTTGACCCGTACTTTGGAGGAAAAGTCCACGGTGATCGATCAGGAATATTCCTTTAAGAAATTTCTCTATAATAGTTACGCGATAAACGATACTTCGTTTGTCGGTTATACATTCGATGGGCTTACGTGGAGTTTTGCGCGCTGGAATCCGCAAAGCGGTCAGGTCGCTCCGTTGTTCGATTTGTTGGACGATTTTAGAGATATCTCTTTCTTGAGTGCCGGGAGTGGATTAAAGTATGATAAATCCCGGATCGTCTTGGCTCCGTTTTTCTTCAATCAGGTGTTTTTCTTTTCTCCGGACGGAGAGGAGCGTTTTTCCGTGTCGTTGGGAAATCCTGTGTCGTTTGAAGAGCTGAAAAACAAGCAGTATCATGAGCGGGTCCTGTACTTTTCCAATGTAGCGGTTACCCCGGAACAGGTTTGGATATTGTACGATGGTTGTGATGCTACGGTCTCTCCAGAGGATAGACCCAATAGTCGGATTATCGTGATGGATTGGGAGGGGAATCCTCTTTACTTGTTCGATACGGGGAAAAGGTTGAATTCGATGTTCAGCGACTCGAGTAAAGATACGATATATGCCATCGATGAAGAGGAAAACCTTTACCGCTTGCATATAGATGCTTAAGAAATCGAAGAAAAAGATAGAGTATGGCACGTTATCTTTTATTGTTCGTTTTTGTGTTTTGTTTGACGGCATGCAAGGATCCAAAAAAAGAGCAAATATCGGAAGCTGTCCATGCATTCATAGGGAAACAGCTTGTTGTCCCTGTAGATTCTTTGCAGGCTCGGATTATGGGAAAGGATACGGTCTGCACCGATATGTTGGCCCCGCAGACAAAAATTTTGGTTTATGTGGATTCGTCGGGGTGTTCTCCGTGCAAGATGGAATTGGCGGCATGGTCTCTCCGTCTCCAAGAGATGGAAAAAGAGAACATAAGCGTTCCTTTGGTGTTTATTGTTCATTCTCATGATTATTCGGCGTTGGAGAAAAGTTTGAAGAACAGCTTCTTTGAATACCCGGTTTTTTACGATCGGTATAATATGGCTGATAGTTTGAATCGGTTTCCAAAACAGGATCGTTATAAAACGTTTTTATTGGACAAGGAAAATAGAGTTGTCTTGGTAGGTTCGCCTGCTAACAACGATAAACTGTGGGAACTCTACAAACAGCAGATCCATCGTCTTTCGCAAGGAGGCTAAAGAGTGTGAAAATTGCTTATGTTAATAATGCGCGAGGCCTTGACAACTTCGCGTTTTTTCGTTTTATTTGGTGTGTGAGATACACCAATTTGAGGCGGTGAGCAAAGGAGAAAATGGCTTTCAACACCGCTACGGCTGGATAGTAAAATAAATCGCGTTAAAATTTTCAGAACACTTGACAAAGGGTGAAATTTTTGTTT
>JFBN01012136.1_pt1 | contig 15045 bp, 14 predicted proteins | sample 768741 | NCBI WGS metagenome assembly JFBN01 (sample SAMN01983846, study PRJNA193217) | chicken gut metagenome | biome: terrestrial biome; isolation source: ceca of Broiler chicken | host: Gallus gallus | place: United Kingdom: England | collected 2010-09-07
GGCCGTCGCGCGAGTCGCGGCGCGCGGCTCCTCCGCCTCCTCCGCCGGCCTCTCTATCCGACAGAAGAAGACCAGGTAGGCGAGGAAGAACACGGGAAGGATGAGCGCCATCCACCAGACGGGCTGGAACGGGCCCAGGTAGACGGCACGCCCGGTCGAGGCCGACGAGAGCAGCAGCCACAGCACCTCGCCCACCACGGTGGGCAGAAGCGGCAGCTGCACGGACTTCTCGCCGTTGCGGTAGGAGACAACCTTGCTGTCCATGCCGCGCCGCAGGAAGCGCCGGCACGCCGCCGCCATCCGCGAGAGCCAGCCCGCGGCCGCGCGCGGCCCCGACTGCGCCGAGCGAGCGTAGGCGTCCTGCGCCGCTCGCATCTCGCTCGAGACCCCCGCGCCCGGCGCGCCGGTCGACGCGCGCGCCGTCCCCGTCTGCGAGTAGCCACGCTCCTCCAGCCACACCAGGGCGTCCAGGACGTCGTCCCCGCAGGCGTCGAGCGCCGCCTTCGCGTCCGCGTAGCCCACGCCGGCCTTCTCGCGCACGGTCTCCACAAGCTCGATCTTCTCCATGGCAATCCCCTCTCTCGGTCGGTTGCCAGATCCGTCTCTGAGAACATGGTCCCAGGGCCAGATTAACCTCACCTTGAGAGGGGATTAACGTTTTCCCCAGCTTTGTCGGCCGGCGGGCCGGAAGGGATACGAAGGGACCGTCCCCTTGTCTCCTAGTGCACGGGCTGGAGGCCGGAGCCGGGACCCTGGACCTTGGACCAGGTCTTGGACTGCAGGCCGTGGAGCTCGATGAAGCCGCGCGCCGCGCTGTGGTCGAAGGTGTCGCCCTCGTCGTAGGTGGCCAGGTTGTAGTCGTAGAGGCTGTAGGGGCTGCGCACGCCGTCGACGAACAGGCCGCCCTTGCACAGGATGATACGCACGTCACCGGTCACGAACTTCTGCGTGTAGGCGTTGTACGCGTCGATGGCGTTGCGGTTCTGGGAGAACCACAGGCCGCGGTAGACGGTCGAGGCCCACTCCACGTCCATCTTGGCCTTCTGCTTGAGGGTCTCGGCGTCGAGGCAGAGCTGCTCGAGCGTCTGGTGGGCCTGGATGAGCAGCAGCGCGGCCGGGCACTCGTAGCACTCGCGGCTCTTGATGCCCACGACGCGGTCCTCGATCATGTCGATGCGGCCGTAGCCGTTGCGGCCCGCGATCTCGTTGGCCTTGATGATGAGGCTGAGCAGGTCCATCTTCTCGCCGTTGATGGCGGTGGGGATGCCCCCCTCGAAGGAGATGACGACCTCCTCCGGCTCGGCCGGGCAGTCCTCGAGGTTGGCCGTCATCGTCCAGATGTCCGCGGGCGGCTTGTTCCAGGTGTCCTCGAGCACGCCGCATTCGATGGCGCGGCCCCAGAGGTTGTCGTCGATGGAGTAGGGCTTCTTCTTGGTGGTGGGCACGGGCACGCCGTTGTTCTCGGCCCACTCCATCTCGGAGTCGCGCGTGGTGAGGTCCCAGACGCGCACCGGCGCGATGATCTCCAGCTCGGGGTCGAGCGCGCGGATGCAGGTCTCAAAGCGCACCTGGTCGTTGCCCTTGCCCGTGCAGCCGTGCGCGATGTACTTGGCGCCGTACTGGTGCGCGATGTCCACGAGGTGCTTGGAGATCAGCGGGCGGGACAGGGCGGACAGCAGCGGGTAGACGCCCTCGTACTTGCCGTTGGCCCAGATGGCCTTGGAGAGGATCTTCTCGGCGTACTCGGCGCGCATGTCGAGCGCCTCGGAGGCGATGGCACCCATGTCGAGCGCCTTCTGCTTGATCCAGGAGAGGTCCTTCTCGTCCTGGCCCACGTTGCCGCAGATGGCGATGACGTCGAGGTTCTTCTCGACCTGCAGCCACTTGACGATGACGGAGGTGTCCAGTCCGCCGGAGTACGCAAGAACGACCTTTTCCTTCTCAGCCATGGTGATTCCCTTCGGTTGGTTGGCTAGCTGCTTGACGTGCATACAAGAAAGCCCCGACGTCGCGGGGCGCTTGGAGCCGAGGCTGGCGATAAGAACCGGCAAGCTTGAAGCGACACGCGACATCTAGGGCGTGATTCGTCGGTTCTGGCGTCGGGAGGGGAGGAGGGCCGCAGCGGGCGTCTGCGCGCTGTGAACGTTCATAAACGTTGGCCTCCTCAAGTACGTTGAGCGGGCGCGGGCTATTGGCCCGCGGCTGTCTGACGAGGCTGACTATAGACCGCCGCGGCGGCGTGGTCCGGAATTGAATTCGAGTGGAAACAAAAAGGGCCGGACGCCGAGAAGGACGTCCGGCCCGAGGGCTGCGGGAGCGCGGCTATCCGGCCACGATGGCGATGCCGCTGCTCGTGCCGATGCGGTCGGCTCCGGCGTCGACCATGGCCTGGGCCTCGGCGGCGTTGTGGATGCCGCCGGACGCCTTGACCTTGCAGCGGTCCCCCACGGTCTTGCGCATGAGGGCCACGTCCTCGACGGTGGCGCCGCCGGTCGAGAAGCCCGTGGAGGTCTTCACGAAGGTGGCGCCCGCCTCGACGGAGAGCTCGCAGGCGCGCACGATCTGCTCCGGCGTGAGCAGGCAGGTCTCGAGGATCACCTTGACGCAGCGGCCGCGGGCGGCCTCCACGACGGCGGCGATGTCGGCGCGGACCGCGTCGTCCTCCCCGGCGAGCAGCCAGCCGACGTTGATGACCATGTCGAGCTCGTCGGCGCCGTCGGCGACGGCGCAGGTGGCCTCGGCCACCTTGCCGGCGGTGGACATGGCGCCGAGCGGGAACCCGATGACCGTGCAGACCTTGACCGGGCTGTCGGCAAGGCGCTCGGCGGCCTTGGCCACCCAGCACGAGTTCACGCAGACGGAGGCAAAGCCGTGCTCGGCGGCCTCGTCGCAGAGGCGCTCGACCTGCTCGCGCGTGGCGTTGGCCTTGAGGACGGTGTGGTCGATGATCGATGCGAGGCTCATGCGAGGCCTCCCTTGACCGAGGCCACGAGGTCGTCGGCGGTGAGGTGGAAGTCCTTCTGGAGCCACGCGGGGTCGCCCACCTGGCCGAAGCGCTCCTTCACGCCGTGACGGACGAGCTTGACGCCCGCGCCGGCCTCGGCGAGCGTAGCGGCGACGGCGTCGCCCAGGCCGCCGATGACGCCGTGGTTCTCGAAGGTGACCACGAGCTTCTTGCCGGCCGCCTCGGAGAGCACGAGCTCCTCGTCGAGCGGCTTGACGCAGAACATGTCGACCACCGAGCAGGAGACTCCCTCGGCCTCGAGCGCCTCGGCGGCGTCGAGGGCCTCGCTCACGAGCTGGCCGCACGCAACGATCAGCACGTCGGAGCCCTGGCGCAGCAGGTTGCCCTTGCCGAACTCGAACGTGGAGCCCGGCTCGTAGACGTTGCGGACGTTCTTGCGGTTGGCGCGGATGTAGTGGATGCCCTCCATCTTGGCGTACTCGGCCACGATCCAGCGCATCTGGGTCTCGTCGGCCGGGTCGCAGACGATGGCGCCGGGGATGGTGCGCATGAGCGCCATGTCCTCCCACGTGGTGTGCGTGCCGCCGTTGATGCCCACGGCAAAGCCCGGGTCGGAGCCGAAGATGTTGAGCGTGTTGTGCGCGTAAGCGCCCGAGAGGAAAATCTGGTCGAAGACGCGGCGCGTGGAGAAGGGCCCGAAGGTGTGCGTGAAGGGGTGGTAGCCCTCGGAGGACATTCCGGCGGCCACGCCGATCATGTTGGCCTCCGCGATGCCGCACTGGATGAGGCGGCCCGGGTACTTCTTGGCGATGTTGGTGAAGCGGCTCGCGCCGCCGAGGTCGGCCTCGAGCGCGACGACGCGCTCGTCGTCGGCCATGGCGAGCTCGATGGCGTCGACCATGACGTCGCGCAGCTCCATGCCCTTCTCGTCACGGTTCTTGGCAAGCGTGAACACTATGCCTCACTCCCCTCGATATAGGCGGTCAGCTCGGCGATGGCGGCGTCGGCGGCCTCCTTGCAGGCCGGGTCGGAGAACTTGACCGAGTGGTTGCCCGCGTAGGTCTCGAAGAACGGGACGCCGGCGCCCTTGACGGTGTCCATGACGACGCAGGTGGCCGAGTCGGTGACGGCCTCGGCGGCGGCGAGCGCCTCGTCGAGGGCCTCGATGTCCTGGCCGTTAACCTGCTGGACCGCAAAGCCGAAGGCGCGCATCTTCTCTGCGATGTCGAAGGGGTTCATGACCTCCTCGCAGGTGCCGTCAAGCTGGCGCTTGTTCCAGTCGATGACCACGACGCAGTTGTTCAGCTTGTAGTGGGCGAGGTACTGGAAGGCCTCCCAGCACTGGCCCTCGTTGAGCTCGCCGTCTCCCACGATGAGGTAGACGCGGCTCTTGCTGCCCTTCATGCGCAGCGCGGTGGCGATGCCGGCCGCCGTGGACGTGCCCTGGCCGAGCGAGCCGGTCGTCATGTCGACGCCCGGGGTCTTGGTGCGGTCGGGGTGCGAGGGCAGGTTGGTGCCGCCCACGTTGAGGGTCAGCAGCATCTCGCGGTCAAAGAAACCGCTCTCCGCGAGGGCGGAGTACCAGCCGGGGCCGGCGTGGCCCTTGGAGAGCACCACGCGGTCGCGGTCCTCCCAGCGCGGGTTCGTGGGGTCGTAGTTGAGTCGGCGTCCGTACAGAACGCTCATGAGCTCCACGATGGACATGGAGCCGCCGAGATGGCCGGATCCGGCCTTCTCCAGCATGACGAGGATGTCGCGGCGAATCTTTGCGGACAGCAGCTTGAGTCCGGAAAGCTCCTCAGGCGTCATTGAGCGATCCTCCCTTTCCTTGTCGTTTGCAGCAGGTCACGTGCTCGACACACAAGGGGAGCCCGAACGCAGGCGAACGGGCTCCCCAAGCAGGTCAGATCTTACAGACCGAACTTCTCGCGCAGCTTGCCCTCGAGCTCGTTCTTGTCGACGATGTTCTGGAGCACCACGACGTCCTCGGAGGGAACGTCCTTGATGAAGTCGGCGAGGTCGCGGCCGATGACGAAGAGGTCAGCGGCGCCGGGGTGAACATCGGAGGTGGTGGAGTGAACGACCTCCACGCCGTCGACGCCCATCTTCTTGAGGACGTCCTGGATGTTCATCTCGACCATGAGGCTCGAGCCGAGGCCGGAGCCGCACGCGCACATGATCTTCCTGATTGCCATGTTCCTACTTCCTTTCTCGTGTGACGCCTGACGTCACAACCTAGGCTACTCCTTGGCCTTGGGCTTGGGAGCAACGATGTTGTAGATAATCGGCAGAAGGAAGCAGATGATGCAGACGACGAGCAGCGGCCAGCCCGGGATGATCTGGGCGAGGTTGCCAAAGAGGATGCCCATCCAGGAGAAGTCGGCGTCGGAGAACGTGGCCGAGGTGAAGCCGAGGGCCGTGAAGACGGGCATGCAGATGGCCGGCAGGAAGGTGATCAGCAGGCCGTGGGCGAAGGCGCCGGCGATGCAGCCCTTGAGGCCGCCCTCGGCGTTGCCGAAGACGCCGGCGGAGGCGCCGCAGAAGAAGTGCGGGACGACGCCCGGGAGGATCAGGGCAACCGGAGTGATGTTGGCGTTGATGAGGGTCAGGATGACGAGGCCAACGATGCCGGCGACGAACGAGGTCAGGAAGCCGATGATGACCGCGTTAGGGGCGTACGGGAAGGCAACCGGGCAGTCGATGGCGGGCTTGGCGCCGGGGACGAGCTTCTCGGCGATGCCCTTGAAGGCGGGGACGATCTCGCCGACGATCAGGCGGACGCCGGAGAGGATGATGTAGACGCCGCCGGCGAAGGACATGCCGGAGGTCAGCGACCACACGAGCCAGTTGGTCTGGGTCTCGGTGCCAACGTTGAGCAGCGTGTTGAGGTACTGGAACTGCGTCGGGTCCTCGCCGAGGATGCCGCGGCCCACCGCAACGCCGGTGACGATAACGAACAGCACCATCATCGTGATGGAGATGGAGACGGTGGTGTCACGCAGGAAGATAAGGCGCTTGGGGAAGTTCACGTCCTCGGTGGACTTGCCGCCCTTGAAGAAGTGGCCGATCCAGCCGGCGAAGGCGTAGCCGATGCCGCCGAAGTGGCCGAAGGCGATGTCGTTGGAGCCGGTCACCTTGCGGAAGGTGGGCTGGCAGTAGGCCGGGGAGAGGACCATGATGAGGCCGAGCAGGCAGCCGCCGGCAACGTAGAGGGTCCAGCCCTCGAGGCCGCCGATGGAGAGGACGACGGCGAGCATGCACGCCATGTAGAGCGTGTGGTGGCCGGTCAGGAAGATGTACGGCATGCGGGAGAAGCGCGCCAGCACGATGTTGAGGATCATGCCGAGGCACATGATGATTGCCGACGCCTGGCCGAAGTCGTTCAGGGCCATCGACACGACGGCCTCGTTGTTGGGAACGACGCCCTGCATGTTGAAGGCGTAGTTGAAGACCTCGCCGAACGCGTTCAGCGAGCCGGACTGCAGGAAGCTGGAGCCCGCCTCAAGAACGAGGAAGCCGACGATGGTCTTGACGGTACCGGTAACGATGTCCTCGATGGGCTTGCCCTGAAGGGCGAGACCAAGGAGCGAGAGAAGGCCGACGAGAATGGCCGGGGTGGACAGAATGTTGACCACAAAGTCAAGGACTGCGTCCATCTTCTCTACCTCACTTTCCTAGATCCATACCTGACTGTCTGCTGCCTGTCGACGACCTCTCCCCGTCGCCGACGCGAAAGCCGTAACCTTGTTGGCAGGCCGGGGCGCCCGCCGGGCCGCCTACTCGGCGACGAAGAAGTCGTAGATCTCGTCGGCCGTGGCGGCCTCGGCGATCTTGGTGATGTTGTCCGGGTCACAGAACATCGTGGCCAGGCGACGCATGACCTCGATGTGACCGTCGGCGTCCGTGGCGGCAAGCGTCACGAGCACGCGCACGTCCGGGCCCTCCTCCTTGAAGCGGATGGGCTCGCGCAGCACCGTCACGGCCAGCTGGCGCTTGAGGACGCCCTGGTCGGGGCGGGCGTGCAGGAGCGCCAGGTCCGGGCAGATGACGAAGTAGGGGCCAAACTCCTTGGCGTTGTCGATGATGCCGTCGATGTAGCGGCTCTCCACGTAGCCCTGGTCAACGAGAGGCTGGACGGCCACGTGGACGGACTCCTCCCAGGAGTCCACCTTCTCGACGATCTGGACGTTCTCGCGCTTGAGCATGGATGCCATACCGGCCATGAAGCGCCCCCTTCCACTCGTGACTCAGACCCTACCTACTATAGCGTTCTTTTTCCTGATTTTTCCTGTTTTGTTCACAACACGTCCAAATTCGGCGAGTGGTCTTTTGGGGAGCGCCGGCGCGCCTTCAGCCACGTCACCACCAATTGCCGTATCCTGATAAGTTGCTGACGAAGTTGTACGAAAGGCATGGACACAGGGTGTTTCCCAAGCAGCGACGCGAGAAGATCCTCGAGATCCTCGACTCGGCCGGTCACGTGACCGTCGAGGAGCTCTCCGTCCTGTTTGGCGTGAGCGTCGACAGCATCCGCAAGGACCTCAAGGCCCTCGCCGACGCCGGGAAGTGCCGCCGCGAGTACGGAGGGGCCTTCCGCGTGGGCGAGCCGTCGCGCCCGGCGACGCCCGTCCCGGCGGAGTCCCCCGCCCTGGCCAACCTCAACGACGACACGCTGCTCGGCAACGAGAACCGCATGGCGGTCGCGCGGCGCGCCTACATGGAGATCAACGACGGCGACACCATCTTCCTGGACATCTCGCGCACCAACCTCTGCCTGGCCGACATCATCGCGGCCGGCGACAAGCGCCTCGTGGTGACGACCAACATGATCGAGATCCCCAAGCGGCTTGCCGGGAACCCGCGCGTCACCGCCCTCTCCACCGGCGGCTACCTCAACGCCCAGCTCACCGGCTTCATCGGCTCGGCCACGATCAGCCTGCTCGAGCCGCTCCTCTTTGCCAAGGCCTTCATCGGCGCCGAGGGCGTCGACCTGCAGACGAGCGCCGTGCTCGCCTACAACATGGACGACGGTTCGGTCAAGCAGCGGGCGCTACAGAACGCCTCGTACAAGTTCCTGCTCGCCGACCGCTCGAAGTTCAGGATCCACAAGGGTTACCGCTTTGGCTCGGTGAACGACTTCACCGCCGTCATCACCGACGAGACGAACCCCGACATCCTGCGCGCGATCGTGAGGACGGGTACCCCCGCCCTCTGCTAGGCGGCGCCGGGCCCGCGTCGCACCCGCGGGCCCGGCCGCACCCTATCCCTCGAAGAGCTGGTCGCGTCCGTACGCGGAGCGCCAGCCCGCGCTGAACTCCTCGACCGCGCGCTCGGTCCCGGGGTGCTCCACCATGAGGGAAAGGATGTTGGGCGGGAGCGTGAGCGCGTGGATGCCCGCGCGGATGAGCTCGTGGACCTCCTCGACGTTGTGGAACGAGGCGCCCATGACCCGGGCGTCCAGCCCGTTGACCGTGACCATGTCGATGAGGTCGATCACGCGGCCCACGCCGTCGCCGTAGTTGCACATGCGGTTGACGTAGGGCGCCAGGTAGTCGGCCCCGCTCATCGCGGCGAGGAACCCCTGCTCGGCGGAGTGGATGCCGGTAGCCAGCACGGAGAGCCCCTCGCGCTTGGCCTCCTTGATGGCGCGCAGGCCCGCGCGCGTCACGGGGATCTTGGCGTAGGTGTTCTCCGGGCGCAGGGCGCAGATGGCGCGCGCCTCCTCCATGATGCCCTCGAAGTCGGTCCGCACGACCTGGGCAAAGAACTTCTGGTCGGGGCGCAGGTAGCCCAGGATGTCGTCGATCGCGCGCTCCGGGGACTTTCCGCTCTTGATGATGATCGAGGGGTTGGTGGTCACTCCGGACACCTCGAGCAGGGAGTCAAACTCCTTCACGGCCTCGAGGTCGGCGGAGTCAACGATGAGTTCCATGGTCTTCCTTTCGCCGCAGACGTCACGTCAAGCAGACTGTAACCGCTTTCGGGACGCGCGGCGGCCGGATTTCCTGATTTTTCCTGTTTTGGTCGGCGGGCGCGGGCGCGGGGTTCTTCTCGCCCGTTGAGCGGAGTGGGGCACGGCGCCATCCCCCCTCTCGCCGAGTGCGCGAAATTCGAGGTTTCTCTCTTGGGCTGCGACCTCCGCCCCTGACCGCCAACTGGGCAAACGCCGAGTTTGTGTCGGTAAACTCAAAAAGTTGAGGCCGAATTTCGCGCACTCGATGGAGGTGTGGGGGATGGAGGCACAGGAGCACGGCCAAAAGGGCACGGCGAGAAGAACCTCCCGCCGCACAAGAGGCCCCCGGCCGCGGGTCCGCTGCCGGGGGCGTGCGATCGGTGGTGCGCCGTCAGGGCTTCGAACCCTGGACCTTGGGATTAAAAGTCCCCTGCTCTACCAGCTGAGCTAACGGCGCGCGGTGACGATTCTACCACGGAGCGAGGCTACTCCCAGGCCCACTGGCCGTTCACGAAGACGGGGGTCTCCGTCCCGTCGGCCGAGATGCCAAAGACGTTGAGGTCGTCCGTGCCGATCATGAAGTCCACGTGCGTGGAGCTCTGGTTGACGCCACGGGCGAGAAGCTCCTCCTTGCCGAGGTTCACGCCCCCCTCGAGACACTCGGGGAACCCCATGCCCAGGGCCAGGTGGCAGCTCGCGTTCTCGTCGTAGAGGGTGCTGAAGAACAGCGTCTCGCTCTGGCGGATGGGCGTGTTCTTGGACACGAGCGCGACCTCGCCGAGGCGACGGGCGCCCTCGTCGGTCTCGATGATGTGGCGCAGGACCTCGCGACCCTGCTCGGCGCCAAAGTCGACCACGCGGCCGCCCTCGAAGCGCAGCCAGAAGTTGCGCACGATCTGGCCGGAGCGCACGAGCGGCAGCGCGGAGTGAACCACGCCGTCGGCGCGCAGGCGGTCGGGGGAGGTGAAGACCTCCTCGGTGGGGATGTTGGGGAAGAAGGTCACGCCGTCCTGGGTGCGGCCCGCGCCGCCGTCCCAGACGTGCCCCTCGGGCAGGCCGACCGTGAGGTCGGTGCCGTTGTCGGACTCGTAGCGCAGAGCGTCGAAGCGCCGGGAGTTGAGGAAGCGCTTGGTCTTCTCGAAGGAGGCGTTGTGGGTCTCCCAGGAGCTCTCCGGGTCCTCGCCGTCGGCGCGGGAGACCTCGAGGACGAGGACCCACAGGCGGTAGAGGGCCTCGGCCGGCGAGAGGTCGGGGAAGACCTCGCGCGCCCAGGCCTGGACGGGCACGCCGGCGATGCACCAGACGTTGCGCCCGAAGTCCATGCCGTCGCGGAAGGAGCGGCACTCGGTGTTCCTGGCGCGCGCCGCGGCGGCCGGCTTGGCGGGGTCGACGTCCTTGAGCGCGGAGGGGTCGGACCCCTCCAGGAACAGGAACGCCGCGCCGTCCTCGGCGAGGGAGTTGAGCTGCTCGACCTGCCAGCTGGGCGTGTGCTCGAAGAAGGAGAGGTCGCAGTTCTCGTACGTGAGGCGAGTGACCTGGTCGTCGGCCCAGATGACCGTGACGTGGCCCGCGCCGGCACGGTAGGCCGCGCGCACCACGCGACGGGCGAAGTCGGCGCTCTCGACGGGGGCCTGCAGCACGAGCTCCTGGCCGGGCCTGAGCGCGGCGCCCTTCCTCACGAGGAGGTTGGCGTAGAGGTCGATCTGGTCGGAGAGCGCCTCGGTGGCGAGGCGGCACTCCTCGTCGGTCATGGGGATGGGGGCCATGGTCGGCTCCTTTCGAGCACAAAAAAGGCCCCAGCGGGGCCTGGAGGTTCATGGAGCGGGCAACGGGACTCGAACCCGCGAATGTCAGCTTGGGAAGCTGATGCCTTACCACTTGGCGATGCCCGCGTGCGAGAGGATTCTACCACACGCCTCGCTCCAGGCCGGGCCATTACGCAAACCGCCTACATTTCTTCCAAGGGGCTTCGGTTCAAACGCCCGACAGGGTCTGATGCGACGCTGCGAGGCCATGGTGTTGCCTCGGTTCTTTCGCCCCAAGGCGCAAGTTCTTTTGAATTTCAAGCCCATTTGATATACGATTTGGGCTTGATTATAAGTAGCAGAGGAGGGGAAGTGACGCAGAGGGAACAGCTCGACAGGATCGTTGACGAGGGAAACGGGTATCTCTCCTGCAAGGAGGCGGCGGACCGCGGGATCTCACCGCAGGTGGTCTCCCTCTACGCACACGAGAAGGGGCTCGTGCGCGAAGCTCGCGGGCTCTATCGGGACCCGGGAGCTTGGGAGGACCCCCTGTACACTTTCCAGTTCCGCTATCCCAAGCTCGTCTTCTCCCATGAGACGGCACTGTTCCTACTCGGGCTCTCCGAGGGGGAGCCGGTAGCGGTGAGCGCGACCCTCGCCACAGGCACGGGGTCGGCCGCCCTCGCACACGACGGCGTGAGGGTGTATAAGGTCAGGAGCGGCCTGTTTGAGCTCGGGCTCGGGGCGGCGGAGACCCCCTTCGGCCATCCCGTGCGGTGCTACAGCCGCGAGCGGACCCTCGTGGACCTCCTGCGCAGCCGGACGACGGTCGACCAGCAGGAGCTGCTCGCCGCCCTTAAGGGCTACGCGCGTTCACGCCGGCGCGACACCCCCCTCCTCATGCGCTACGCACGTGCGTTCTCGGTCGATCGCCTGCTCGCCACCTACCTGGAGGTGCTCCTATGATCACAGGCTCACGTCAGCTCATGGATCACATCAAGAACCTCGTCGGCACCGACAGCGCAAAGGCCCAGGCGGCCATGCGCCTGTACGCCATGGAGCGGTTCCTCGACCGCCTTGCGCACTCGCCGTGGAAGAAGAGCTTCATTGTGAAGGGTGGGACGCTCGTCACGGCACTCGTCGGGATCTCCATGCGTACGACCATGGACATCGACGCGACGGTGAGGGACATCGTGCTGCAGGAGGACGAAATCGCAAGGGTCGTCGGGAAGATTTGCGCGGTCGAGACGGACGACGGGATGACCTTCCACGTAAAGCCAGCAGACCGCATCATGGACGAGCACGAATACCCAGGGATCAGGCTGTCGATGGAGGCTCTTCTCGACCGCGCCCGAATCCCCATGAAACTCGACTTCTGACCGACGACGCAATCACGCCGGGGGCGGTCGAGCTCGGCTACCCGCGCCTGCTCGAGGATGGCGAGATCCGCCGCGCGCACGCCGTCTGCCCGCTCACGGCCATCCAGAACCGATACTCGATGATGGCCCGCTGGCATGAGGCGCTCTTCCCCGTCCTCGAGGAGCTCGGGATCGGCTACGTGGCCTTCTCGCCCATGGCCAACGGCCTGCTCACCTGCGCATACGGGCGCTCCGCGGCGGAGGGCTTCGACGCCGCGACCGACTACCGGGCCAGCATGCCGCAGTTCAAGCAGGAGGCGTACGAGAAGAACGACGCGCTCTTCGAGTTCCTCCACCGCATCGCCGCCGAGCACGGCGTCACGACGGGCCAGATCTCGCTCGCGTGGATGCTCGGGAAGAGGCCCTGGATCATCCCGATCCCCGGAACCAGCAGGCCCGAGCGCATGCGCGAGAACCTCGCCGCGGCCGCCTCCGGCGAGGAGAACGGCCGGGAGCTCCTGCGGTCTCCCGCGGGGCGCGTCCCCAGGTCCTTCTCGCCAAGCGCTAGACTGGTGGGTGTGACGCGGCGAGAAGAACCATCGGGGGCGCACATGGAGTTCGAGCAGCTCAGGCAACTTGACGCCATCGCCCGGACGGGCACCATCTCGGCCGCGGCGTCGGCGCTGCACACGTCCCAGCCCAGCGTGAGCCGCTCGATGCGCGCCCTCGAGCGCGAGCTGGGCTGCGAGCTCTTCGAGCGGACGCGCAACCACGTGGAGCTCAACGAGGCCGGGCGGCTCGCGCTGCGCCACGCGCGAGCCATCCTGGCCGAGGAGCGCCGCATGCGCGACGCCTTCAGCGAGATCACGCGCACGGGCCGCACCATCTTGATCTCCTCGGTGGCACCGGCGCCGGTGTGGCGCCTGACCGAGCGTGTGACCGAGTGCCTCCCCGGGACCATCCTCACCTCGGAGCTCGTCGACGACGAGCGCGAGGTCGAGCGGCGGCTCTTTGACCGCTCGGCCGACCTGGCCGTCACGCGGCGGCCGATGGGTCTGCCCAACGTCTCCTGCACGCCGCTCATGGTCGAGAACCTCTTCGTCTACGCGCCTGCCGACGACGAGCTGGCCGGGCGGACGAGCGTGAGCTTTGCCGAGCTGGACGGCCGCACGTTCCTCATGAACTCGGAGGTCGGCTTCTGGGGCGACATCGTGCGCGGCGCCATGCCAAACGCCCGCTTCATCGAGCAGAGGGACGCCACCGTGCTTTCGCAGATGATCCGCTCCTCCGACCTGCTCGGCTTCGTCACGGACGTCGCCGAGTGGAGGGACGGGGACGAGAGGCGCGTCCGCATCCCCATACAGGACGCGGACGCGCATGCGACGTTCTATGTCGTGGCGCTTCTCGACGCCCCGCGCGCCGTGCTCGACATCGTTGAGGAGCTCAGGCGCTGACCGCGCTACTGCGCGGCGATCTGGCCCTTCACCAGCTGCAGCAGGCCGCCAATGAGCTGCACGTCGCGGTGGTCGTAGCAGATGGAGCGGTCGCAGTCGAGCTCGGCGATCTTGGCCTTGTCCTCGTCCGTGAGTTCGAAGTCAAAGACGTCGAAGTTCTCCTCCATGCGCTCCCTGTGCGTGGACTTGGGGATCACGATGACGCCGAGGTCCATGAGGTAGCGCAGCGCCACCTGCCCCACCGACTTGCCGTGCCTCTCGCCGATCTGCGCGAGCAGCGGGTTGGAGAAGAACCCGTTGGCACCCTCTGCGAACGGGCCCCAGGCCATGTGGGCCACGCCGAGGTTCTCCATGTTCTGGTGCGCGTAGTGCTGCTGCCAGAAGACGTGGGTCTCCACCTGGTTGACCATCGGGGCGACCTTGGCGAAGGTGCAGATGTCGAGCAGGCGCGTGGGGTCGAAGTTGGAGACGCCGATGGCGCGGACCAGCCCCTCCTCGTAGGCGCGCTCCATGTCGCGCCAGGCGGCGTGGTAGTCGTTGTAGGCCTGGTGGAGCAGCATCAGGTCGACGTGGTCGGTGCCGAGCAGCTCGAGCGAGCGCCTGATGGACTCGTAGGTCTTGCCCTCGCCGTAGTTGGACACCCACACCTTGCTCACGATGAAGAGCTCGTCGCGGTCGACGCCGCTGGCCTTGATGCCGGCGCCGACGCCGCGCTCGTTGCCGTAGGCCTGGGCGGTGTCGATCATGCGGTAGCCGCTGGCGATGGCGTCCTCGACGCAGCGCTCGGTCGTGGCGTCGTCGATCTGGAACACGCCGTAGCCGAGCATCGGCATCCTCACGCCGTTGGAGAGGGTCCTGTACTCCATGGTTGCCTCCTTGCACGTGGTTCTCTGACACCCCCATCGTCATGCCCTCCTGGCGAGAAGTACAATGCCCAGACCGCCTCCCGCTATGCACGAGGCGCATAGCGGGAGGCGCGTGCCGGGACGCGGGCGGCACGGCTGCGGCTACAATGGGGCCTCGGCAACTCGACTGCAGGGAGGGCGCATGACGGCACGGCAGGTAACGATGTGCGGGCTGGGCGTGGCGCTGCTCGCCGTGGCGTCCTCCGTCACGCTCGCCCTGGGCCCGGTGCCCTTCACCCTCCAGACGCTCGCGCTCGCCGTGCTGCCCGTCGCGCTCGGCGGGAGGGATGCCACGCTCGTTGTTGCGTGCTACCTCGTGCTCGGCGGGCTCGGCCTGCCCGTGTTCTCCGGCTTCGGGGGCGGCCCGGGCCACCTGCTCGGGCCCACGGGGGGCTTCCTCTGGGGCTTCCTCGCGGGGACCGCGGTCGCATGGGCGGTCCTTCGCGTCACCGCCATCCCCGAGCGGGCGCGCGAGGCCCTTGCCGTGACGTCCATGCTGCTCGTCTCCTACGCGCTCGGCACCGTGCAGCTCATGGCCCTCCTGGGGCTCGACGCCCCCTCCGCGCTCGCCGTGGCCGTGCTCCCCTTCGTCGTGCCCGACGCACTCAAGCTCGCGGTTGGCGTGAGCGTGGGCCGGGCGGTGCGGCGCGCCGTGCCGACCCTCG
>JFBN01307805.1_pt1 | contig 15013 bp, 8 predicted proteins | sample 768741 | NCBI WGS metagenome assembly JFBN01 (sample SAMN01983846, study PRJNA193217) | chicken gut metagenome | biome: terrestrial biome; isolation source: ceca of Broiler chicken | host: Gallus gallus | place: United Kingdom: England | collected 2010-09-07
TTGTCCGGCAAAAATCGTACGGGCATTACCCGATACCCACAGTACCGAATGAATACCCTCGGTAACCGTTACCGGAACTCGTTTCTCTTTACCATTCGAGGTAAGTATCAACTCGGTCGAGCCCAAAGCAAGGCCTCTGATAGGAATTACGTTACCATCATACGACCCAACCGAAACTTTCGTAGAATCGGCAGCCGTAACTACCGGTTTATGATAAGCATAAGACGAGGCCGGGATTACTCCGGTCGTGAGCAGTACCGTACCGCCCACAGGCATGGAAATAGGATCTTTGTCGACCGTAATCTCTTCTACCGGATAACGATTCTTGAAATCCTGAACCCGGAATGTAGCGACAAATACTGTATCGGAGGTGATGCAGTGTTCGGTCTCACCTTCTTCAACACCCGAACGAACTCGAAGAACAGCATCAAAGCCTTCGTTTTCTACATACTCATTTTCTTTTCCGGCAATTACAATCGAACCACCCGACACAATTTCCCAACGATAGGCATTGTAACCGTTCACGATATCTTCACGAGCTCCCGATTGGATATTCATGGCTATGCGAAGCGTATCTTCCGTATTGATGTCCATCTCCTTTTCATAGGTATAGGCATAGTACATAGACAAGACTTCTTTGCCGGGACGAGTTCCCAAATAAGGCATATTGGCATAATCGTCACCATAGAACGTTGCTAAAAGCTGAGGAGCAACTACGATGTCACAAGAAGCCGACTTGGCCGTGGAGGACTCACCAATCGAAAGAGTGATTTTTCCCTCTCCCGACGAACGGGGTGCAGCATAGTGAACAGCGACAAGCCCTTTCACGGTATCGATGGTTATCTCCGGATCATAAGCGGTAACCTCCCCTTCAATAGTAGCTACCGGTTCGTAGTCATACAGCAGCGACTTGGGCGAAACAGCAAACAATATCGAATCGTGAGCAATATTGTAGCTACGTTTTGTAGTCATTTCTGCGAGCGTACTGTCATTGGCCACGCAAGTTACGCCCTCAGGCAAATTGCGAGACACCAAAACAGAGGTAATGGCATATTTACCGTTTTCCAACATAGCTTTCAGCGTAGTCTCTTTTCCCTGACCTCCGTTTACGGCAATGATAGCGGTATCGCCAAGCAGAGTAGCCACAGATTTATCTGCGATAGACCAGGTAATAGGGGTCTTGATAACTTTCCCGCTCAAATTGGTTACCGCCGCCGAGATTTTCACCGTATCGCCCATACTCAGGGAGATATCCGTGGGATTGATGGTAATATATACCTCGGTCGCCCCATCGAGCGTGGCCTCTTCTTCACAGGCTGAAAAAATAGTTACGCCGAAGAAGATAGCCAAAAAGAATATAATACTATATCGTTTCATGTGCTTAAAGATTTATAGATTAAAAGTTTACCGGAATTACCAATGCAAATTCATTGTCGGGACTTTGCTCGCCTCGGGTTTCGGTCGGTTTATCCCAGAAAACACGTGATGCACCCGTATTGGGCTGACCAAGAGCCTGCACGAGCGAGGCTATCTCCAACGTGTTGTTTGTAGTCTCCTCGATAGGAATACGACGCAACTGCAACTCGGTATCTACACCTTGATCCTTCATATTGTTCACATCGACCGGGAAGATGCGGGGATATCCCGTACGACGGAAAGTAGTCCAAGCCTCGGCACTCATGGGGAAATTGGCAATATACTTTTGAGTAATAATCTTTTCAAGCTTCTCCTCATTCGTATTGGTCTCGTCCCATTTTACACCCACTTTCACACGACCTGCAATGTTGTTCTCATTGTTATACGGATCTACATAATCGATATCTTGAGCTTTGGTTTGTTCCATATATTGGTTAATGACTGTTTCGTCAGTGATGCCGTTCTCTTGGAAGCAAAGACGGATACCTGCCTCATAAAGATCCTTTGCCGTACGGCCCAGTGTATTCCAGCCTCTCAAAGCGCCTTCGGCCATCAGGAACAGGCTCTCGGTGCGTTTAAAGAAGGCTTGGGGCATGTACTTAAAGTCACCCGACAAAGTAGAGAAAGGTCCGTAACCGCCTTTATCCTTACCGGTCGTATTGTTGTTACGCATGTTGATACCGGCGCGGACTCCGTACACATCGATAGGAGCCTGTATGCCCGAACCTTTTTCCTTAATAGGATAGGAGTTTGTATCAAACCAGCGAGTGAGCAACGGGTGGTTGTAACGTTTGAGTATATTCTCCAACGTAGCGCCCAGACGAATATCGTGCCAGGAATTGCCAAGGGTCCACAAGCAACAAGCATTTTGTTCCTGATAGTAAGCGATGTCACGAGCATCGGTTTCGTTGAGGACACCGATATCGTCGGTTACAGCCTGTTCAAATTTTTGTTGTGCCGTACCGGCGTCGTATTTCACGATATTCATAGCCATACGCATCTTAATGCTGTTGGCAAATTTCACCCACATGCGCCAATCTCCGTTCGAAAGAGTTTGAATGGTCAAATCTTCAATTTTGGCAATTTCATCACGAGAGGGCTGACGCTCTTTCAAAATACGGATAGCCTCGTCGAGATCATTGAAAATCTGGGTGTAGATATCTTCACCTCTCTCATAGGTCAACGGCGGATTCCGTTGCAGGTTTCGCCAGTCGGAGAAAGGAGCGGCTCCATAGAAGTCGACAATTTCATGACCTTGATAGGCTTGAATAATCAAAGCAATGGCGCGCCATTCGGGCTTACCCAACTCTGTGGCATGGTGAATGGCATTGTAGGATTGTGTAAATATCGTATTATCCATCGGACCTCCCAAGTAGTCATTGGGGAAGGTATAAAGTGTAGGCAGCGGGCCACCGAAAGCGAAAGTACTCTTGGTGGTCGTCCAGTAACCGGCATAGTTGTCGATATTGTTGGAGCGTTGATACTGGTAGGCATGAGGCATCCAGCTTCCCCCCTTAGTATAGCTAATCATGTAGGGAATAGCTCCACGAAGTTCTTTTTCGAGAACGGTAATATCGGTGGCACCGGCACCCTCCTCATTGGTGTTGTCCATGTCTTCCTGCCGGCCAATCATCCAGGGATACTCCTCCTGAAACTGGTCGCCACAAGCCGTGAAGAGACCTACTGATAAAACGGATTCAAGAATCAGGAACCCGATTGAATATATTGTTTTTCTCATCTTTATAATTGTTTATAAAAACCGTACTTCATTATAAATTGAATTTCAAAGTCAGAGCAAAACTGCGGGTCGTAGGCAACGAGTAGCAGTCGATACCCGAATAACCGTTGGCGGCCGATACCGAAATATCAGGATCAACGGGAGAATCTTTATAGATAAAGAAGGCGTTCTTTACCGAGAACTGTACCGTCATACCCTGGCTCTTGCCGAAGAGATTAGGCATATCGTAGCTCAACGAAATATCACGCATACGCAAGTTAGTGGCGTTGTAAACGTGATCTTCCATGGGAAGGGCTCCGATGGTCGTATAGTAGTTCTCAACCGAAACTTTGTGTCCCGAACCATCGGGCAACTCTTTGAGAATATACTCCTTACCGTTTTGAATTACACGCTCACCGTTCAGACGGTCTTGTGCCGAACGCTCCGAGAGACCATACAAATCAAGATCGGCCTCGGTCAGCGACATCACCTTACCGCCGATACGTCCGTCAATCAAGAAATAGAGGCTCAGGTTCTTCCAAGTGAAGGTATTGTTCCAACCCAAATTGATGGGCGAAGTCATGTTACCTACATAAGTTTCATATTTACCCGAAGCCATCACCGGAACGGCATTCTCATAATTGTCGGCATCGTTGATCTTGATATAACCGTTTTCGTCACGAGCGAAAGAGTTTACGTAGATATCGCCATAACGACCACCTTCTACATATTTAATTTTGAAAGCATTGGGACCCATTTGTACTATGTAGGGAGCACCCGTCTCTGTTTTGTAGGTTTCCAAGATGCGGTTATCGTTCCAAGCGATATTGAATCCGGTCTGCCAACGCCAGTCTTTGTTGATATTCCAGCGATAAGCGGCCTGGAATTCCAAACCGTAATTACGAATCACACCCGTATTCACAGGCTTGGACTCGCCATTGGCCGTAGTCACATACAAGAACTGATTACGGAGTGTAGAGTTGTAATAGGTCAAATCGAAATTGAATTTGTTTTCAAACATCCAAACATCGAAACCAGTCTCGAACGAGGTCGTTGTCTCGGGTTGAGGATTGTCGAACAACGGAGGACGGGTACTAACGACGCCCGTACCAAAGTCGATGGATTGACGAGCAAACAGGGTATTGGGAATGGGGTTACCCACAACCGACCAGCTACCACGCCATTTCAACTGATTGAGCCAGTCTCTGCGGGGCAAAAACTTGTCGAGCAAGACATTGACACCGGCCGAATAGTAATCGAACGATTTGTAACCGCTACCTTGTGTAAATTGCTGGAACGACTGTGCCCATTCCAAACGGTAACTACCGTCGAGATAAACCTTGTCAAACAATCCGATAGAAGCCGTGGCAAATACAGCCGAGCTCCAATCGTTGTTATTCCAACTGTCGTTTGCCGAAGTAGCACTACCGTTGGGGTTGTTGGGACGACTGTGCTTGCTATTCTGAGGTACGAAAGCGTTGGGAATACCGCAAGTATCTATAGCCGTAGTTATGCTCGAATTACGGTCATAGTGGCGGGTAAAACTGGTACCTACTGCCGCATTCACATCGATTTTATCGGCAAAGCGGTCGTTCCAGGTAAGCATGTGATCATTATAAATATCACTCGAGCGGGAATTGCTGGAGAAATATTTACCGCCGACATAATCAAAACCTACACGGTTCATACCGGCATACTCTTCATTCAAGTTGTTGTTTACCACATAGTCGACACTGAAACGAGTCTGATATTTAATATTTTGCCAAATCTTGGCATCTAATGTTACATTAGCCAACAAACGATCGCGTTTCAAAATATCGCTATACATATTGGTTACCCAATAGGGGTTGTTCAGATATTGGTCATACCAGTACCAAGTCTGTACAGGCTGCCCCATCAATTTGGGGTTACCTTTCTCGGGATTGCTCACGATATCATCGGCGGCAGTACCCGGGTGTTGGTAATTGTGTTTGAAATACCGCATATCAATATCGGCCGGTGTACGATACAGAGCATAGAGAGCACTCAATGCCTTACCTACGACTGGAGCATTATTGGTCTTCTGATGAATCCAGTTCAAACTGGTATTGATATTGATTCGCTTGTCAAACAGCGAGAAAGACTCCTTGAACATCACATTGTGACGATTGAACGTGTTGTTCGGAATCAAACCGGATTGATAGGTATGGTTATAAGAAAAATAAGTCCGGAAATTTTCGGTACCTCCACTCAGAGTCAAACCGTTATTAGTGGTCAAACCTAAATTGAAGAAATCTTTCACCGCATTGCGGGCCGAATTCATCATATAAGGAGCCGAAGCCACCTCATCAGCCGAACGAGTTCCGATTTTCGGGCCCCAAGCCGACCATTGATTGTTCCCGCTAATACCATAAATTTGTTGTACTTTGGGATACATGGCTATCGTCTCGACCGAAGTAGAGCTCGAAATATTTACCTTCACGGCACCCGCAGCACCCGACTTGGTCGTAATCACGATTACACCGTTATTGGCGGCACTACCGTAAAGAGCAGCAGCATTCGGGCCTTTCAGAATGGTCATGTTATCAATATCCTCGGGATTGATAGTCGACAAGAGGTCATCGCCGCTACGGCCACCTCCGAGAATCATGTTGTCGGTTGCCTGCGTACCCATACCGTCTTGCATAGGCACACCGTCGACAACGATCAACGGCTGGTTGGTTCCAAGAATTGAGGTTGAACCACGAAGTACAATCTTTGAAGCACCACCTCCTGCACCCGAGTTATTGGGAACAATGGTAAGGCCGGCGCTCTTACCTTGGAGTGAATTAATGAAGTTCGTCTCCTTGATACGAGTCACCTCTTCGTTTTTAATCGTTTGAGTGGCATAAGTCAGGGTCTTGGATTCACGCGAAATACCCATGGCCGTTACAACAACCTCGTCCAAGACGCGAGTCTCCTCCTTCATAACCACATCGTATGAAGTAGCGCCTGCCAACGACAGCGATGCTTTCTGATAACCTACATAACTAAAGTCAAGCACGGCGTTGTTATTCGGGACCTCAATCGAATAAACACCATCAATATTAGTAGAGGCTCCGATAGCCGTTCCTCTTACTAACACGCTCACACCGATCAACGGTTCACCCGTTTCATCGGAAACCACACCTTTAATACGGTGTTTGTTCAACTGAGTCTCTTTTGCAGAAGCCTGCCCTGCCGGTTGCCCCATGGCATTTGCCATACATGGAGCAAAAAGAGACAGAGTAAGCACCAAAAGCCCAATCTTGCACGTCTGATTTTTTTTCATGCTTTTTAGATTTAATTGTTCAATGTAACTCTATTTAAACATTTCTCTCTCGTATACACACTGAAATAAAAACGTCATGAAACGTTTTTGCACATCGTATCATTATTATTAACCCTAAATTTTGGGTTACCCCTAGTGAAAATCGGTTATTTTTTTTTACAAAATAAGAAAATAGTAAGTTACCAAAACATAATTTATTGATATTCAACATAATTAAGATATATATATTTTTTATCTCTCCTTGCACTTTTTTTCTCTCTAAAAACATAACTATCTCTTTCCCCTCCCCTATGGCAAACGATTCCACAGCCTTATCATAAAACGCCTCTCTTCGCATTTAATTACGCAAAATGAGAAAAGTATTTCATTTTGATATTAACGCTTGTTAAAGCGTAGAAAAACGTATCGGCAAAACCAATTTTACATTACTTTTGTATTATTTAAATTTAATATTTCAAGATGCAAATAAACTGGACCATTCTACTCACAATCCTGTTCCTATGGAATAGCACCTTATCCTCTTTCGCCACAATAAGGCAGGAGATGCCGATGAAAATCGACTCGGAGATTCGCATCATCTCTCAGAGACATGATGCGACTATCGGGGTAGCTTTTTCGCTTGACAACCGGCTCTATACCTACAACGACTCCACACGTTATCCGCTCATGAGCGTGTTCAAACTGCACGTAGCCGTAGCAGCCCTCCAACGCATGGAGGCCGAAGGAACCCAACTCGACGAGATTCTGCAAATAGATTCCTCCCAAATGCAGCGCAACACATACAGTCCGCTGCTCGACCGCTATCCCTCGGGCAGCTTCCACATCTCGTATGCCGACCTCCTGCACTATGCCCTTGCCCTGAGCGACAACAACGCTTGCGACATTCTCATCGACTATGCCGGCGGTATCGAGGCCGTCAAAGCCTGCAACGACCAAGCGGGTATCACCGGCTATGACCTCACCGAGACTGAAGCCTCAATGCATGCCCACATTCCGGCCTGCTACCACAACTGGGCTCACCCCTCGTCGGTGGTACAACTGTTGCAAAAGATTCACGATGGTGCTCTGCTCAACGAGGAGCATACCTGCTTCATGCTCAACACCCTCATCGAAACCGCGACGGGGAACAACAAAATACGGGCCGGGCTACCTGCCGGGATTACAATGGGGCACAAAACCGGCAGTTCGGGAAAGGTCGACGGACTGACGATAGCCGACAACGATGCAGCCTTCATCTATCTCCCCGACGGCCGGCTGTGCTATCTGGTTATTTTCGTGAAAGACTCTCACGAAACCGACTCCCAAAATGCCGACCTCATCGCCCGCATTACCCGCATCATTTACAACGCCGTCACGCAAGTGCACTAACAAAGGAAATTACCCGCTCGACACAACTACGGAATCGCCCAAGCCGATACAGCAGGAAGAACGAGTAACCGACAACATCGCTATATATAATAATGTATATACATGAACGCCATACCGGGTTACAGGTATGGAATCCCAATTAACCGACCAAGAGCTTAGCACAAAAGACTTGCCTGCCTCACATCGGGTGCAGAATACTTATGTGATTCGAGGAAACAGCTTAACGCAAATGCCGAGGAATGAACTCTTCCTCAGGGACGCTCCACACTTCTCAGGCCTATACCGGAACAAAAAAAACCGCCCGACACATCTTCACGATGTACCGTGCGGTTTCATTTATCATATCCTATGTGTATATGTTTATTCAAACATGTGGCGCAACTTGCTGAATATGCGTTGTTTGGTAGTCAGCGTAGGCTGTATGTTGGGCGAAGTCTTCAACTCCTCGAAATGTTTCTTCTCGGCGGCGTTGAGATTTTCGGGGATATAAACCGATACGTTCACAATCAAATCGCCCACCCCATACCGGTTGACCGAGGGCAGACCTTTACCCCGCAAGCGGAATATCTTGCCCGGTTGGGTTCCCGGTTCTACCTTGATACGGGCCTTGCCATCAAGCGTGGGTACATCGACCGAGCCACCCAATACAGCCGTAGGCAAATCAAGAAGCAGGTTGTATATCAAATCGTTCTCGTCGCGTACCAAATCGGGGTGAGGTTCCTCTTCGATGAGAATGAGCAAATCGCCATTCACACCACCATGACGGGCGGCATTTCCCTTCCCGGCCATCGAGAGCTGCATGCCCTCCGATACACCGGCAGGAATATTGAGGGTGATTACCTCCTCTTCCCGCACAATACCTTCGCCGGCACAATGAGGACATTTCTTGGTAATGATGCGTCCCTCACCGCCACAGTCGGGACAGGTCGTGGTCGACTGCATGGCCCCGAGGAAAGTCTGTTGAACCCGTGTCACTACACCCGAGCCGTTACACTTCGAGCAGGTGGTATAGGCCGTACCATTCTCGGCACCGGTCCCCTTACAGTAGGTACAGCTAACGTATTTGGGCACCTTGATTTTCTTCTCGACACCCGTAGCAATCTCTTTCAAGGTCAGTTTTACCTTCACGCGCAAGTCGGAGCCTTTGTTGACATGCCGACGGCCACCGCTACGCGAACTGCTACCACCGCCAAAGCCTTCAAAGCCACTAAAACTGCCACCGAAGATATCGCCGAAATGCGAGAATATATCTTCCATCGACATACCGCCACCGCTGAAACCACCACCGGCTGCACCGCCCAAACCTTGATGTCCGAACTGGTCGTAACGAGCCCGCTTATCGGGGTCGCTCAATACTTCATAAGCCTCGGCAGCCTCCTTGAATTTCTCCTCGGCCTCCTTGTTCCCCGGGTTTTTATCGGGGTGATATTGAATGGCCTTTTTACGGTATGCCTTCTTTATCTCTTCGGGCGTCGCATTCTTGGCGACCCCCAGCACTTCATAGTAATCTCTCTTTTCCATTGCTCTCTATCCCTCTAAATCGTTATTCTCCCACTACTACCTTGGCAAAACGAATCACCTTGTCGTTGAGCGTATAGCCCTTTTGAACCGTGTCGATCACCTTGCCTTTTTGGGCAGGATCGGGAGCCGGGAAGGTAGTCACGGCCTCGTGATACTCGGTATCGAAATCGGCTCCCTGTGTGGGAATTTCTTTCACGCCGTTTTGTTCGAGATAGGCTTTGAATTTGTTGTATATCAAATTCATGCCCTCTTTCACGGCTTCCAGATCGTTACTCTTTTCCACAGCGGCCAGTCCCCGTTCAAAGTCATCGACAACCGGCAGGATAGCCTTCATGCAACTCTCACCGCCGTTCTTGATCAGATCGGCTTTCTCGCGCAAAGTCCGTTTGCGGAAATTATCAAACTCGGCCATCAGCAACAGATAATCCTTCTGCATCTTCTCGATGGTCGCTTTCAGCGTGTCCAATTCGGCTGACAATTTGGCAGCCTCGTCAGCCTCGCCCCCTTCGACTGCGGTATCAGGTTCACCGGCTTCCGTCTCCTGGGGCTGTTGCTCGCAAGGTTCCTTTTTGTCTTTTTCAGGAGCCTCTTCCTCAATTACTTGCGATTTCTCGCGTTCTTTTTCTTCAGACATATTTTTAGTTTTTCTTTTTTTACTATTCATATTCTTCCTCCCGAAGGATTAACCTTCAACAAGCATTTATATAGTATCAAAAACACTGCCAAACCGGTTGCAGCGGTATTTTTGTCACCCCTACCTGCCGACTGTCAGCCTCACTCTCCTACCCGATATCTAACACCGAAGGGCCGACCCTTCCGGGCCGACCCTCGTATATCTGCGACAGAGTGTCGTCTATCTATTTCTTAACCGGTACAATCTCAAAAATCTCGGCTTCGCCCAGGATCTGTATGGTCGCAGCTCCGGGGAGCAATTCGATGGTATGGAACGGTGTAGTAACCTCGGTCTCGGCCAAGGTCGAACCATCATCAGCCAATTGTTTCACGGTTAAGGCCAATCTCCCGTTATCCTCCCGATCGTTCATCAGCAACGTATAAGACTTCACTCCGGACTTAACACCAAAAGTGAGCATGCCCCGATTTTGATAGCTCGTGGCCAGCTGACCATCGAACAGATAGAGAGCCTGTGCCACATCGTCGGCTTTCAAGTCGAAGCCCAAGCGTTCGATGCGGGGAGGATTGACTTCAAACGAACGAATCGCTGCATAATTGGTACGCGCCGATTCGAGCCGTTTCAGACGCACATACCGGGCTTGCACGGCCTCACCTTGCCAATCGATAATGTATTGCTGTTTCAATTCGCCAGTAAGAGGCTTCCACGTTTTCCCGTCGACCGAATATTCCACCACCGCGTGGTCGAAATAGTCGACATCGTCGACCGAGTTGCGACCTTGCAGAATCGAGACCTCGATAACCGGTTCGACCTTACCCAGGTCAAGACCAATCCAGTCGCCCGCCTTTTGGGCGATGCCCGAGGTATAATAAGTTGCCGTATCGTGGTCCAACATGAGTTTGGCCTGGGGAGTCCTGACCGTACTGAACGAGCCTATACCCTTGTAGTAGAGTGGTGTCTCACCACACACCCGGGCCAGGAAACCGTGTGCCATATCGTCCATGGCATTTTCGTAGAAGGGTTGCAGTTTCATGGTCCCCACCTTGTGGGTTTCGTAGTCAGCCCGGGCCGAGTCGCTCATAAGATTCTGTACGAAACGGTTCCAGAACTCGGCACGGTCGCCGTTGCTGCGATAGAGACGAGCCAGCTCAATGGTCCGTTTCCCGCGAGCTCCCAGCTTCTCAAACTCTTGAAGCCAAGGTCCCAGTTCCTTCACCAGTTGCCGGTTGGTACAACCCCGTTCTATTTCGCCGGGCGCCTTCTCCACCCGGTCAAACTCCTGCCACAGAGCCTCGGCAACCGCATCGTTCCAGTCGGCCAGACGGAAGATACGCGTCTCCCACGACTCGTCGCGGCGGTATCCGTTCTCGGTATCGCACGAGTGAATGGCAAAGGTGCGGTAGGCCTCGCGAGCCTTGGGCATCAGTTCGCCCAAGCCACGTTCCCAATTGTCAATGGGGTTATAGTCCGATACGTTCCACGTATAGTCGGCCACCCCGTAGAGGGCCAGTTTCGAAGCCTCGCCATGCTCCATGGGATTGCTGGCAATACCGCAGAGATCTTCGGAGGTCAGGGTGGTGTCGAGTCCATAGACCGGGCCCTGCAAGATGATGTGACGCACATAGTCGGTCACGGGATAGTTCCACCAGAAATAGGCCGGCCGTTTGATACGGCTGTTGACCCACGCCATCGTCTCGGGCGTGAGGTCGCTACACACCACGTCGCCCGTCCAGAATACCTCAACCGAAGGGTCGAGCGTCTCACCATAAATGGCCAGAGGGCCCTGCGGTGTGGGGTTGGCCCACAGCTTGGAATAGTCGGTGGGACAAACCGTGAGGTAGGCCACATCGCCTTTGGTCTTGACGAAATCGGTGGTCAGGCGATTAAGCAACTCGGTCTGCTTCACGGGATTGGTACCCTCGCCCGAAATATCGTCGAAGAAGAGGGCAAAGGCACGCACGCCCAGGTCGTACATCCAGTTGAATTTATTCACTAGGTTCTGATAATCCTCTTCGTTCCATTTGATATCCTGCCCCGGGTGAATAGCCCATACGAAATCGACCCGGTTGCGGCGGCACGCCTCGATAAGCTCCTTAATCTGCTCGGCCTCCTGTTCGGGATAAGGCAACCGCCAGTTGGGGCAACTGTGATAGGGATCGTCCTTGGGACCGTAGAGGTAGCTGTTCATCTTGAACTTGCCGTAGAAATCGATCAACGACATGCGCACCTCGTGCGACCAGGGCGTGCCATAGAAGCCCTCGACCACCCCGCGGTATTTCAGGTCGGGATAATCGTTAATCTCGACATAGGGCAAACGCCCCTCGGCTACGGCCGGACTCTCGACCAGCTGGCGCAGCGTCTGCAACCCGTAGAAGGCTCCCCGCTCGTCGTAACCCACAATCTCGATACCGTTCTTGTCTACCTTCAACCGATAGGCTCCCGACACCGGCTTTACCCCTTGGCGTTGCGAGACTTTCGTTCCGAAATCGACCGAGAGCTTCACCCCCTTTTTCTGTTGGGTCAGAAACGGCACATCGGCCGAGAAGCAGCCTTGCCGGTCTTTCAGATTCACTCCCTGCGAGAGGTCGAGCGTATGGGCCCGATCGAGAGTCATCTGATGCGGGGTGGGATTCACCACAATACCGCCGTGATCGAGCTTCTTACCCGGAACGGGCAATACATCTTGCGACTCCGAGCGCTGGGTCGTCAAATCAAATTCAGACTCCTGCGCCCACACACTACCGCAGGCCAACATTGCGACAGCCCATGCGGTCAATACTTTTCTGCACTTTATCATAATATATAGGATTTTGTTTTCATGGTCAAGACGCACCCCAGGTACCTCTTTTCTCTTTCGGGGTCAAAAATAATAATTATTTGCGTTTATTCAAAAAACGGCGACTCAACCAGCGACGCACCGGCTCGTCATACAGTTTCAGGCAGAGGTAGGCCACCACCACGTTCCACACATACACGCACAGGGCCACCTGCCAGGTTTCGCCAAAGGTAAAGTAACCCTTCTCGATAAGCCAGGCGTAAAACAGATACATGAAGGCATAGTGGGTAATGTAGAGCGGATAGGAGATGTCGCCCAGGAACTTGCACACCCGGGTCGAAAAGGCATCGGTAGTAGCCCCCGAAGCCCCCAGCACGATAAGCAGCGGGAAGACCACGACAATACAGAGGGTCTCGAATACCCCATTCAGGCAAATCGCCTCGTTTCCGGGCAGATAGGGTACATGAAACAGCACCAGCAAAATGAGCGAGCAGATCCAGAAGGCGCCGCGAACCCGCACCGGTTTGAACCGTCGGGAGAGCAACAACCCCATCGAGAAGGGGAAGAGCATGCGCAACAACCCACCCACGAAATTGACCGTGTCGAGCGTCCACCCCACCCCGATATTGCCGTAGCCCGACACGTCGAAGGTGGCAAACGCGGCCAGGGACACACCCAGCGCCACCACGACTCCGGTCAGAACCCGTGTCGAGAGCCGGCGAAGTACCAGCGCATAAAGCAGGTTGCCGATGTATTCAAAGAAAAGCGACCAGCTGGGGCCGTTCAGCGGAAACATCTCACCGTTACCCCGCACCTCGTAAGCGGCCCCGGGAACGGCCGGAATGAAGAACATCGCACACAACAGAGCCAGCATCACCAGCGAGGTGGCCACATGGGTTCCGTCCCACTGCACACTGCCTTGCAACATGAAGGTGACGGCTCCCAGCACCGCCCCCATAACCACCATCGGGTGGAGTCGAATGAGACGGCGTTTGAAGAAGTTTTTCAGCGTCAGGCTCTTGCCCCAACGGTCGTCGTAGGCATACCCGATGACAAATCCCGACAGAATGAAAAAGAAATCGACGGCCAGATAGCCGTGGTTGATACCTTCAATGAGAGTACCCCCGGCAAAGGCATACCCCTCGAACACATGATACCACACGACCAGGAGAGCCGCCACGCCCCGCAACCCGTCGAGCAATTCGTAATGAGGTTTGGTGTCGGAGAAGGCGGCAGAAGAGATGTTTTGCATGATGATGATTTTTCTTACTTGATGAATTTCTTTTTACGGTAACAGCGCGCTGTACCGGCAAAGGTACAGAGGTTGTCCCGCACAAAATTTGTCCTATGTCAAAAACAGCCGGCCGCCTCCTACTTTTTGCTTCGGCGCAACCGACTCAGCGTCGAGAGCGTAATACCCAGATAGGAGGCAATATATCCCAACTGAGCCCGCTGACACACCTGCGGGAACTGCTGCTGGAACGCCTCGTAACGCTCACGGGCCGACAGAGTGAGCCGCTCCTTGTGCGAACGGTGCAACCGCCGGTATTCGTCTTGATGAATGATGCGTCCCCAATTGGCCAGTTCGAGGTTGGTCTGGAACAGCTCGCGCAACCGCGACAGGGCGATGCGGTAGGCCACCACCTCTTCGAGCGTCTCGACATACTCCTCGCTCACCTTGTTGTAGTAGAGTTCGTCCATGCTGAACACGATGCCCCCTTCGCACGAAAACGAGGTGGTTATCTCCTCGCCGTTGACCAGCCAGAACGAGCGGGTCATGCCCTGCTCGATAAAATAGGCATACTTGCAGTAAATCCCCGCCCGCACCAGCTGGTAGCGCCGGGGAAAGCGACACTCGGTCACACTCTCTTTCAACGCCTGTTCCGTCTCGGGCGAGAGCGGATAGGCCGCATTGATTTTCGCTAAAACTACCTCCATCATAAGGTTCAACCTCCTGTCGGTCAAAGGATTGCAGCCATTACACCTCGCACGAGCCGCTCCACACAAAACAGTTGCGATAGCGGTCGGTCAAATCGACCTCCTGGTCGAACAACCCGAAGACCGACGACCCCGACCCCGACATCGAGGCATAAACGGCACCGGCCTCATACAGGCTCTCCTTGATGGCGCCGATTTCGGGGAACCGGGCAAAGACACTCTTCTCGAAATCGTTGACCAGCCGGTCGCGCCATTCGCTCACCGGACGGGCAATGGTCTCGCTCACCGGCTCCTCGGGCTCGGCCGGAGTCACCAGCGAATAGGCCACCGCCGTGGGTACGGCTACCGACGGCTTCA
>JFBN01011855.1_pt1 | contig 15000 bp, 8 predicted proteins | sample 768741 | NCBI WGS metagenome assembly JFBN01 (sample SAMN01983846, study PRJNA193217) | chicken gut metagenome | biome: terrestrial biome; isolation source: ceca of Broiler chicken | host: Gallus gallus | place: United Kingdom: England | collected 2010-09-07
GGAGCCGCTCACGTCGGTGGCGCGGATCTCCGCGGCGATCGACGCCCTGGAGGGGCGGGGTGGCCTTCGCGGCGCGGGCGTGGCGCGCGCGGCGCTCGAGTGGGTGTGCGACGGGGCCCGCTCGCCCATGGAGACCGTGGTCTCGGCCGAGATGTACCTGCCCCGCGAGCTGCAGGGCCTCGGATTCGTGCGCCCGGAGCTCAACTTTGACGTGGCGCTTGACGAGGTTGCGGCGGCGATAACGGGCACGAGGCGCTGCTCGGTCGACGTCGCGTGGCCGGCGCGCAGGCGCGGGCTCGAGTACGACAGCCGGGAGTTTCACCTAGACCCCGCTCGTGACCTGCGGCGCAGGGAGGCGCTGGAGCACATGGGCTGGACCATCAACGTGGTCGACCTCGACCAGATGGCAGATCACCGCGAGCTCATGAAGACGGTGGCCCTCTTCGAGGGCGACGTGGAGCGGCAGCCGGGCGGGTCGGCCCCGCCCGAGGAGGCGGCCCAACTTCACGCGAGGCTCCTGCGGGCCACGCGCTGCGGGCTCGGACTCGAACGGGCGCTCTTCGGCGTCCCCGTCTGCCGGGGCAGCGTGCGGCTGCATTTGTGAGGCGTGGGTTTGATACGCACTGGAATGCGTATCAAACCCCGGACGCTGCGGAGGCCAGCAACAAATTCCCAGCTCAAGGACTTGGCGAGAAGAACCTCGAAAAAACGATACGCACTGAAGTGCGTATGAAACCGTACGGCGGGGAGCGGCCGGGGATCCGGGGTTCTTCTCGCCGGGCGGTGGGACGGGCGTAAGGCGTACAATGAAGCGTTGTCCGCACGTTACGAGAGGATGGGCAACCCGTGGCCGAGAAGCGCGACTTTCTCGATGAACTCATCGACCTTCAGAGCGACTGGCGCTCGCTCAAGGAGCTCCCCAACTCGATGGTGGGCTCGCTCGTGGGCGAGGACGGCGAGCGCAAGGTCTTCAACCCGGCCGACTACAAGGAGAAGCCCTTTGCCAACTCCAACCGGTGCCTGCGTGTGGGCTCCGGCCACGACGGGGTCTGCTCCCGCTGCATCGAGGTCTGCCCGACCCACGCGATCACGATCCACAAGCAGTCGGTGAACATCAGCGAGGACTGCCGCAAGTGCGGGCTGTGCGCCGCGGTCTGCCCCACGGAGACCTTCTCCACGCGCCGCCATACGCCGCGCCAGGTCTACGACCAGATCGCGCGCGCGGCCTCGTCCTACGAGCAGTGCTACGTGACGTGCACCCGCGCGCTCAAGCGGATTCCCCAGGGCAACGAGGTGGTCCTCGCGTGCGTGGGAGCCATCTCGCGCGAGATGTGGTTCTCGCTGCTGGCCGACTACGACAACATCAGCGTCTACCTGCCCGTGGGCATCTGCGACCGCTGTCGTACCACCACCGGGGAGGCCGTCTACACCGACGCCATCTCCGACGCCGAGCAGTGGGCGGACGCGGCGCTCGGGCTCGAGGTCGAGCGCTCCGCGATGACCCACGAGCTCACGCGCGCCTACAAGCGCAGCCAGTTCGTGAGCGGGGCGATCCACTCCGCCGAGCGCCTCGTCTCGCGCAGCACGCCCGCGCTGGCGGGGGCCAAGGCGGTCGCCAAGAAGCTCTCCGACCACACGCAGCGCCTCAACCGCCTCCAGAAGGAGCTCGAGAGCGCGGTGGGGGCCAAGACCTCCAACAGCCGGATGCGCACCCTCACGCAGAGCCGCAAGCTCATGATGGGCGCGCTTCAGCACAACGAGGACCTCGCCGAGCGCGTGCGCCTCGAGGTTCCGGTGTGCGACTCGTCTCTGTGCACGATGTGCGGGGACTGCGCCAAGGCGTGCACGACCCACGCGCTCGACGTTGACCGCTCGGGACGCGTGACGGTCCAGAGCGCCTACTGCGTGAGCTGCGGAGCGTGCGCGCTCGTGTGCGAGGAGGGGGCGCTCACCATGGAGCCCATGGACGTGAGCGAGCTCGTGATCCCGGACAAGGTGGCCGAGGAGGTCGCGCGCAGGAAGGCCGAGGCCAAGGAGCGCGCGGGCAAGTACATCGAGCAGGGCAAGAGGCAGCTGGAGCGCGCCGCCGACGCCCTGGAGAAGCTCGACGACGGCTCGGAGGGCGCACGCGCCGCGGACGCCGCCTCCGGCCAGAAGGACTAAGGACGTAAGGAGAAGGACGTGTCCCTTTCGATCGGCATCGTGGGCCTGCCCAACGTGGGCAAGTCGACCCTGTTCACCGCCCTCACCAAGAAGGGTGGCCTGGCCGCCAACTACCCGTTCGCCACGATCGACCCCAACGTGGGCATCGTGGACGTGCCGGACGAGCGCCTGGGCAAGCTCGCCGAGATCGTGCACCCCGGGCGGATCGTGCCGGCCACGGTGGAGTTCGTCGACATCGCGGGCCTGGTCAAGGGCGCCAACGAGGGCGAGGGACTCGGCAACCAGTTCCTGGCCAACATCCGCGAGACCGACGCCATCTGCGAGGTCGTGCGCTATTTCAAGGATCCCAACGTCATGCGCGAGGTCGGGCGCGTCGGCGAGTTCGTCGACCCCGCGGCCGACGCGGACACGATCATGACCGAGCTCGTCCTGGCCGACATCCAGACGCTCGAGAAGCAGCTCCCCAAGCTGGAGAAGGAGGCCAAGCGCGAGAAGGACCTCGCGCTCAAGGCCGACGTGGCGAGGCGGCTGCTCGCGTGGCTCAACGACGGGCGTCGCGCGGCCACGATGGAGATGACCGACGACGAGCGCGCCGCCGCCAAGGGGCTCTTCCTCCTCACGATGAAGCCGATCCTCTACGTGGCCAACGTCGACGAGGACATGCTGGGGCAGGAGCTTGCGCCCATCGACGGCGTGACGCCGATTCCCATCTGCGCCAAGGTGGAGGCCGAGCTCTCCGAGCTCGAGCCCGAGGAGGCGGCCGAGTACCTCGCGGACCTGGGCCTCGAGAAGAGCGGCCTGGAGACGCTCGCGCAGGCGGCCTACCGGCTGCTCGGCCTGCAGAGCTACTTCACGGCCGGCGAGATGGAGGTCAAGGCCTGGACGGTGCGCATCGGCGCCAAGGCGCCCGAGGCCGCCGGCGTAATCCACTCGGACTTTGAGCGCGGCTTCATCAAGGCCGAGGTGGCCAGCTACGAGGACTACGTGGCGCTCGGCGGTGAGGCCGGCTGCAAGAACGCCGGCAAGCTCCGCATCGAGGGCAAGGAGTACGTGGTGGCCGACGGCGACGTCATGCACTTCCGCTTCAACGTGTAGGGCGCCCGCCGCGGGCACTAGGGGTTTGCCTCGGAGACGGTGGCGGCCTCGTTGTGGTAGAGCCCCAGCTCGATTCCCTGCCGCACGCGCTCCTCAAGCCGGTCACGAAGCGCTTGTTGGTCGTTTGAGCTGCGGTCTACGGCAATGCGGACTATGCGCCCGTCATCGGTGGCGCCGATGACGAGGTCGCCCTCGGGGGAGACGGCGAGCCCGCGGAGCTCGCTTCCCAGCTCGTGGCGGGCGCTCGTTCCGTAGTTCTCCTCGGCGAAGAATGTGACGAGCGTCCCGTCTGCCATCCCGCAGGCAAAGAGCGTCCCGTCCGGAGAGGCCGCGATGGTCCGCGAGCGGGCCGAGGCCGAGGAGGTCATGCTTCCGGTGATGCCCTCCCGCTCGACCCATCTGCCCCACTCCTGGACAAGGGTGCGGGAGCCGTCTCCGCGCACGGTGCCGTTGCCCACGGCCACGACCCTGCCTGCGCCCGCGGCGATCGCGAGGGGCGTGGTCCCGCCCCGCGTGACGGCGGACTCCGGGTAAGAGACCTCGGCGGCACCGGGCTCCAGCACGGCGAGGTTTCCGTCACGGGTCCCAACGAACACGCGCCCCTCGGCGTCCAGGGCGGTGGCCTCCACCGCAAGGCCGTCGACCCTGCTCAGTACCCCTCCTGAGGAATCGAGCACGAGCAACGCTCCCTCGCACCCCACGGCAAGGGAGCCCCCGCCCTCCACGGCCGAGACGCACGTGGGAGCAAGTCCGTCGGGAAGGGGCAGCTCCGTGACGCTTCTCGTGGCGCAGTCCACGTGAAGGAGGCGCGGCGTCTGCGGGTCGCTGGGGCGGCGGGCTACCACGAAGAAGTCCTTCTCGCCCGACCCTGGGGCCAGGCTGAGGGCCTCCGTGGCATCGAGCGTCTCGTCAGCGCCCTCGATGGTTCCCGAGCTCACGTCAACAAAGGTGATCGACCCGTCCCGGGCAAGAAACGCGGCCCGCTCGCCCGCCCCCAGGCTCACCCCGTCGACAAAGGACCGGTCGGTTGTGGCAAGGATCGTCGTGTCCCGCCGGACCTGCCACAGGAACACCTCGTCGGAGGGCGTGCGCACCGCCACGCTGGCGCTGTCCGGCCCCCACGCCAGCGTGCTGCCCTCCGGGTTTCGGGTGCCGTTGAGAAAGAGCAGCTGGGAGCCACGAGTGCCGTCCAGGATGACGATTCCTCCCTCGCCGAGGACCGCCAGATAGCTTCCGTCGGGCGAGAAGGACATGTCGAAGCTCGGCATCTCAAGGCGCGTGGTTGCCAGGCGCCTGCCGTCTGTCCCCGAGAGGGTCACGAGCGCCCCGTTTGCGCTCAGCTCTGCGGTGAGCCCAGAGGCCTCGGAGACGGCCTCCGCTCGCGCGACCTCTGGGAAGGAGAACCCGCAGGAGGCTGCCTCGTCCCTGCTCAGGAGCTCGGTGGGTGTGATGGCGTCAAGTGCTGACCTCATCATCAGCTGCGTCGAGTAACCGTCGTTGAGGGCCGCGTCTCGCGCGTACCCCTCGTCATCGAGCACCCGCAAGGTCCCGTCCGCGACGAAGTAGGGGCTGACCCGGTTGCCCACCTCGCTGGAGTAGACCAGCAGAGAGTTGGCGTAACTGCGGCTTCCCACGAGCGACGACTCCCGGCTCACGGACCGGGCCTGGTGATACGCGGAAAAGGCCCACAGGATGACGAGAGCTGAGAGGATGGTGAGGACGCGGGCGCCCCTTGCACGGGCTCTCGAGGCGCGCACGTACCTCTCGGCGTTCTCCGTTATGACCCCTACGCTCCCGGTGCCTCTGAGCGCGCGGGTGACCTCGCGAAGGCTTCGTCCCCGGAGTAGGTCCCGCCGCTTGCGCCCGTCCCTCAGCCAGCCTTCCGCGCGCGTCTCCACCGTGGCGGTGAGGTCGGAGAGCGGCGAGACGCGCCGATACTCCGCGGCTATGGAGCTGGCCGTCTCCGCGAGGTCCTTCTCGCCCTGATCCGCAGAGACCTCGAGGATGGGGCGCCTGTAGTAGCGTGCCTGACCCACCTCGTTCTGGCAGGGCGTCGAGTCGTACCACTCGCGCGAGACAACGAGCACCACGAGGCTTGCCCCGCGGATCGCGTCGCTCACGCGCGCGTCCCAGATCTCTCCGGACCTCAGCTGCTCCGTGTCCTGCCACACGGGGATACCCCGGGCTTCCAGCTGCCGCACGAGCCCGTCCACGTAGGCCTTGCGGACGCGTGCGTAGGAGACAAAGACGTAGGGCATGGCTTCCTCCTAGCGCGGCGTGGGCAGCGGGGTCGCGGCGCGCATCCCCATGCCCTCGACGAAGTCCTCCGGGAAAGACTCGAGCTCCGCCGGTGACCAGGCTGCGGGCGAGCGTGCCGCCACCGCCTCGGCAATGCCCTGCACCCCAACGGCTTCCGAGTTGGCGTAGGGGGTCCACCAGCGGTCTCCCGCCCTCACGGCGAGGCGCTCACCGTCCTCGGTCCACCCCACGGCCTCGACGGGGGAGCCGTCCGGCGTGTCCCACTCGCGCGTGGGGACCATGGTGATGCCACTCCCCCCGTCGATCATCGTGTAGGCCGTGACGCCCCCCGACCTCGTCCCTATGACAAAGCGCGCCGGCTGGTACGCGGCGGCAACAGCCGTGATGTCGTCGGGCTCCCCGTGCGTCCCCTGGAAGGTGTAGCTGTGGTCCTCGTTGCCGTAGGTCAGGACAAACTCCTCCGCCCCGTCCGAGCGGATGGCAAAGGTGCCGTCTGGCGTGGCGCTCTTCAGCGACTCGCTCACCACCGCTCCGCTTGGCATCTCCCGTGCGGGCGCTATGCCCTCGAGGGAGTAGATGCTCGTCGTCACGCCGTTTCCGCAGCTCACAAACCCCTCGGCCGTTGCGTCCACCTGAGCGACGCCCGCCATGTGCGCGCCAAGGGTGCCCAGGGTCGCTCCCGTGGGCACGTCGATGACCTGCGCCCCTGCCTCGGCCGTGACCACGATGGCGCTCTCGCCCGAGACCGCCAGGTCCAGGGGCGCGCTCGTGGTTGAAAAGCCGATGGGGGAGAGCTCCGTGCCGCCCGGGGCGAGAAGCTCGAGTCGCCCGTCAAGCCAGATCACGGCGCCGATCTCCCCAAGGGCGCCGACGCACTCCGACCCCTCGGGCGCCGTGGCCCGCCCGAGCGGTTCCAGGGTCTCCCCGTCAACGAGAAGCACCTCGGAGCCAGTGCGCACGAGGGCTCTCAGGCCGTTGCGCGTCCGCTCGACCGAGAGCACGTCATCCGCTTCAAGCCGCGACTCCAAGGTCCCATCCCCTAGATTGACGAGCGCGAGGACGCCCTCGGCGGCGCCGAGTGCCCGGCTTCCGTCAGCTGAGACCGCAACGTCCCCGAGGGTCGCGCCATCATAGCCCGAATCGACCGCCTCCCATGAGCGCGTGTCAAAGCACCTGATGCCGTCCCCGTCGGCAACGACCAGGCACGATCCGTCCGGCGTGACGTCAAAGGCAGGGTGCCCCTCGTCGGAGACGCGGCGGTTGTCCGTGGCCTCGGCGGTTCTTGTCAGCCAGGTCTGGATGGTTCCCTCAGCCCCGGCAACGAAGGCACGCTCCCCGTCATCGGTGAGGGCGGCCCTTCCCTGGCGTCCCGTCCCCGCCGACTCCTCCACAAGGCCGAGCTCGGAGACCTTCCAGACGGACGAGAGGGCGTCGATGGTCTGGAGGTAGCTGGTGTCCGAGTTGATGTTCTCGTTCGCGCCAATCTGGAGCAGCCTAAAGGCGGCGTACTCTGGGTTGTGGGCGGTGTCGAGGCCGTCCATGGCCTCCTGCAGCAGCTGGGCGTGGAAGCGGTGGTGCTGCAGGACCAGGTTGGCGGCGAGAAGGGCAAAGACGATGAAAAGCGCCGCACACGCCGTCCGTACCCTGCGGCTGACGAGTCGCTTCCGCTCCTTGTTGGCGTGCCGTTCCGATGCGGTCACATAGTCCCTCATGGTCGCGGTGGGGCGCTGATAGGGGTCGCTCGCAAGGGCGGCGAGCACGTCTCGGGCCCGGGATGCAGCCCGGACGTCCTGCAGAAGGTAGCTCGCGTCATGGTCGCACAGCTCCCAGCGCCTGGCCCGCTCGTCGAGGTCGTAGAACGAGTCGTAGAGGCTGACGTTGGAGCGCATGAGGAGCCTCCACGGCTCGCTGTTCCTGCCCGCGCCCTGGGAGAAGTCCGCCCAGTTGCGCTCCCGCAGGGGAGAGCCGGGCTTGCCGGCCTGCTCCGGGCGCACCTCGTCAAGGCGCACGGGGATGGTGACGGCGGCGCGCGCCGCCTCGGCGCCTGCGGCAGGAAGAAACCTGGGGTCCTGGACCGCGGCGCGGGACATCAGGACGATGCAGAGGTCGGCGGGCGCATCTGGGGAGCCAGGCTCGACTACGCTGTACTTCTCGACACGCGCCACGCTTTTGGCGATAAGGGCGACGTCCTCGTCTGCCGCGCAGGCAAGGACGCAGATGCGCCGCCTCTGGTCCATGTAGCCCCCTCCCGATGCCTAGAGATTGCCTATCGAGACGCCCGTGCCGCTGCGGACGAGCTCCACGAGGTGCTGCGGCGTGTCCCCGAGGGAGTCTGCGCCCTCGAACATCGCTCCCATACGGATCTTGCCCGCGCGCTCCGGGTTGACCCCCGGCATCCTGAGCGCCGCGAGTGACGAGCAGTTTCGGAACAGGCCGGAGAGGTGCTCGGCGTGCGAGGTGTCAAGCAGCTCGAGTCCGCGCACCTCCCGCAGGCGGGAGCACTCAGCAAACCAGTTGACGAGCGTCTGGGGCACGATGGGAGAGGCCACATCCGCCCAGCTGGGCTCCTCGTCTGCGGGGACCCTGACGGTTCCCCTCCTGAAGCTGCAGGTCATGCGGACCTCCGTCCCCTTGGTTGGCGCCATTCTACGCCGCTGTGCCGCCGCGTTGCGCAACGGGGCGGGCGGGCGTGGGACACGGTAGTCCCAGCGGCCGCGGAAGGCCGAGAAACCCATCGGAAGGGGAGCATCATGAGGATCAAGAGGCTCGTTCAGGCATGGCGGCGGCGCGACATCCGCGTCTGCCCGCACTGCGGGTACCGCGGTAGCGATTGGCCGGACAGCGGCGAGTGTCCGAGCTGCGGCGAGATTAGCTAGCCGCGCCCCCTCCCGCGGAGAAAGGGGCGCCCAAGGGGTGCCCCTTTCTTGCGGCGCGCGCGTCCGCCGATTCGTCCGCGGGCATTCCCAACCGTGGCTCGAATGTGTGAGATAACAGAAAGGCAACGCCGCGAAGGAAGTGGGAGTGATGCGGATGGACTCGCGCCGGGACATAAAGGTGTTCGTGTCTTCGACCTCGACTGACCTTCAGGAGCAGCGGGAGGCGACGTTTAGGGCCATCCAGCGCCTCGAGCTCATTCCCGTGGTGATGGAGAGCTTTGGGGCCCACTCGCGCTCGCCGATCGAGGTGTGTCGCGAGAAGGTGGGCGGGTGCAAGTACTTCGTCCTTATCGTCGGCTTCATGTACGGCTCGGCCTACGAGGACGGCAAGTCGTTCACCGAGCACGAGTACGAGTGCGCGCTGGAGTCCGGCGCCAAGATCAAGGTCTTCATGCTGTCCGACAACGCCGAGGTAAAGGGTGCCTTCATTGAGAAGGGCACGGGTGCCGTGAAGCTCGAGGCGTTCAAGGAGCGCCTGAGGAAGCGCCATACCGTCCAGTTCTTCGAGACCGCCGAGCAGCTGGGCGGCCTCGTCAAGGACGCCCTCACGGAGGAGCTCATCAAGAAGGAGGAGCCTCCCGTCCCCGCGCCCGCTCCGGCCACGTCCCTGGGCGAGGCCATCGAGCGGGCGCTCACTGCGGCGGGGGCCAAGCCGGGCGAGGAGCTCGCGACGGCATGGGTCGGCAAGGTCCTGAGGGATGCGGGGATCCTCTGGAGCAGTCACGGCTACTCCAGGCTCAAGGCAATGCTCCTGGACTTCTCGGTGGAGAAGGGCGGCTTCCTGAGCTTCAGGGACGTCGTCCAGAACGGCGGTCCGCAGACGCTGGTCACCTACGTGCCCAAGTCCGACCGGGCGGCCAAGAAGCAGGTGAGGGTGGACTGGGACAGCCCGCTCGCCAAGGCCGCGCTTGCCGCCTGCGACCTCGCGCTCGCCCGGGGCGGCCAGCCCGGGAAGAACGAGAGCCTGACGGATGCCCCCGAGTCCGTGTCCCTCTCCGTCAACGTTCCCCAGAGCATGCGGGCCCGACTCGCCTCCCTCCTCAAGGGTCTGGGCGAGAGGGACGTGCCCCAGCTCCTCGAGGTGGCCTGGGCCGCGGCGCGCAGGAAGGGCGCGGTGCGTCGTGACGACGAGAGGGGCGAGAGGCTGATTTTCCCCGTCCCCCTCTCGGCGGACGCGCGGAGCGCCGGCTACGTCGAGGTCACGGTGATGCCCTCGGTCAAGAACGGGCAGGAGGACAAGCCCTGGTACAAGCCATGGTTTGTCTGCTTCGTCTCGATGAGCGTCCTCGGTGCCCCCGTGCCCGCGCGCTTCCGCCCCATTGACGCGCTCGAGCGGTTCTGCGGCCTCTCGCGCCTGCCCGAGGCCGTCCTCGGGCAGCTCGCGGAGCTTGCCCTTGACGAGCGCTGGTCATGGCTTCCCGCGAAGGAGGGGAGGCGCAACACCATCCTCGAGAACTATCTCCGGGCGACGTTTGCCCGCCTCGCCTGGCAGGACGGCCTCGTCGTCTGGAGGCGCGAGGAGGGCGGTCCCGGGAGACCGGCGCTGGCCGAGGGCTTCTCCGGGGCCAGTCACGTCTGCATCTCGGAGGACGGGACGTTTGCCGCCTTCAACACCGGGCTCATCTCGGGCTCGCTTAGTGACATCTACGCCTGCCTCAGGCGTGACGGGGGAGCGAAGGAGTTCTCCTGGGCGGGCTTTTGTACCGTAGGGAGAAGCGACCTGAGCCGTGAGCTCATCAGAAAGATCTCGCACCTGCCCCTTCGCGCGAGGTACTTCTCCAAGATCGGCGAGCTTCTCTACGATCCCGAGAGGACGCTCGTCCCCAACGTCGAGCACATCCTCGTGGGCAACCTCGAGAGGCTGCCCCTGGCGTTCCTTCGCCGCGAGCTCGGCGGGCTGCCCGGCCTGGCGGAGCTCTTTGACCGGGCGGAGCGGGACGAGACCCAGCGCCCGGCACTTCTCGCCAGACTTAGAGGGACCCTCACCAACGACCGACTTGCCCTCGAGTCCCTGGAAAACGGCTTCAGGACCGCAGTCGAGCGCGCAAAGAAGCTGGTGGAGTGGGACTACAAGTTTGCGGTGCCCTCGTACTACCCGGCGAGGGACCGGATGAACTTCCTGCTGCCGCTCTGCTTCACGGACCCCCTCGTGGCCGACGCTGCGCTCGTCGTGGAGCTGCTCGAGTCCGGAAACTACGAGGGCCAGACCGTGCTCACGCTCCCCCAGGCTTTCGTCGACGCGCGCTGCATCGCGCGCCCGGCCAGCGAGTGGCTCCGTCCGCCAAGCTAGGGCTTCCGTCCCCGTGTCGCTGCCACCATAGACCGTCAAGGGGGTGCCATGGCGCAGGAGCAGACGATAGTCACCGTGTTTCTGGGCACGTCGGCCGAGCTCGAGGACGACCGGGTCCTCATGGGCGACTTCTTCGGCGAGCTCAACCAGCTCACGGCCGACCGCGGCGCGTACTTCCGCCTCGTGAGGTGGCGCTGGGACGGCCGCAACGACCCCCTGCGCGACTACGACGCCCTCGTGCGCGAGAGCGCCCTGTGCGTGTTCCTCTTCTTCACGACCGGCGGGCCCGAGATGGAGCGTCGCTTTGGCATGGCGCTCGAGGCGTTTCGCTCGCACGGCGCGCCGCAGATCGTCACGTGGTTCAGGAGCCTGCCGGACGGGCGCGCCCTCACCGCCGAGCTCGAGGCGTTCCGGACCCGCCTCGACCAGCAGCTGCACCACTTCTACAACACCTACGAGACGATCGACTCCGTGAAGCTCGGCCTCCTGCTGCAGGTTGCCCGCAGCATGGACCTGCGCTCGGGCTGGCAGGGCGAGAAGGACCACGGCCAGGCCCCCTCCTGGTCCCTCGGGACGATGCTGCCCGGGATGCCCGCGGCGGGCACCCTTCCCCTCGGCGCCGCGACGCCGCAGCCCGCGGGCTCCGACGTCATGGGCCTCCAGATCAAGGGCGACGAGGTCTGCCTCTGGGGGACGCCCGTCATGAGCCTCGCCGCCGTCCCCGCCTACGCCGGCTGGCAGCGTCTCCACGCTGAGCGCGCCGAGCTCGACGCGCTCGAGCCCACCTACCAGAGGCTGCGGGCGCGCACCCTCGAGGACCCGGATGACCAGGCTGCGCGCGACGCCCTTCTCGGCATCTCCCTGCGCCGCGAGGAGCTGGGAAAGTCCATCGACCTCGCACAGCGTCGCTTCCTCGAGTTCATGGCCGACATGTCGAGAAGAACCGTCCAGGGGGCCGGCGAGCTTACCGAGCGCCAGCGCCAGGCCTACCGCCTCGTGAACCGCGGCATGGTGGAGGAGGCCATCGCGATCCTTGACGCGGAGGAGATCCGCCGCGACCGAGACCGCGCCGAGCGCGACCTGATGGCGCTGGAGGCGAGCCGGGAGGCGGCCCTCGCGCGCCTGCGCTCCCACGTCTCCGAGCAGGTGCAGCTTGCCGAGCTGCTCGAGTCACAGCCGGGCGAGAAGAACGCCGAGCGCGCGGAGGCGCTCCTGCGCGACGCTGCGGACTGCGAGCGCGCGCACGCCCTGGGGTATCGCGCGCAGATGCGCCTCGCCGGCCTGCTCGTCGACGAGATGCGCCTTACCGAGGCGCGCACCTGCCTGCTGGGCGCCCTCTCCCAGATAGAGCCGATGACCCATGGGTGCTCGGACGAGGTCGCCTCCGACTTCGGGTCGATCGTCGGCCAGCTTCTGGAGGTGTGCCTCTCGCTGGGTGACGCGGAGACCGCCCGTCGTGCGGGCGAGAGCAGGGTCTCGTTCCTTCGCGAGGAGCGGCCGGACTGGGACCTCGCGCTCGCGGCCGCCCTTCGCGGCCTCGGACGCGCGCTGACGCGCCTGGGGGAGTACGCCCCGGCACGCCGCTCCCTCACCGAGGCCCTCGAGATCCTGCCGGAGAAGACGAGCACCTATCACACCTCGGTCCTCAGAGAGAAGGCCACCGCGCTCGAGTCCCTGGCAGAGCTCCTCGTGCGCGAGGGCAGCTTCGAGGGTGCCGAGCACGCCCAGGTAAACGCGCTCAGCCTTCGCCTGGCCGCCGCCCGTCGCAAGGACGCGGATGACGAGGACCAGGTCAGGCTCGCGTGGTCGATGACGGCCTACGGTACCGTTCTCTTCCTCGCGGACGGGGGCAGCCCCAGGCGGGCGCTCAAGGCCTACGAGGCAAACGTGGGCAGGTGTCGCGCGCTCGCCAAGGGTCGCGACCCCGACCGCCTCTCGCTGCTCGCGTACACGCTGCTCCAGATGAGCCAGGCCAGGGTCACCGCCGACCTCGCGGACTCCGCCCTCGAGGCGGCCAACGAGAGCCTTAACATCTACCAAGGGCTCTACGGGCTCGAGCCTCGGGCGTTCGTGGGCAACTACGTCAACGCCATCTGCGTCGTTTCGGCGACGCTTGCCATGGGCGACCGCTTCGACGAGGCGGAGTCCCTGCTGCAGGAGGGATCTGGCCTGGTGGCGCCGTTCGCAGAGGAGGGTCCGGAGACGTACGGCCTGTTCCGGCTCCTGTGCGACTACGCGCTCCTGGAGGTCCGCAGCATCCGAGGAGACGATGGCCTGCTGGAGGCCGCCCGCGCCGCGGTCGGGGAGGCCGAGCGGCTCATGGACTACCTCCCGACCGCCGTCGAGTACCTCTACGTGTCCCTGCTGACCGAATTGGCGGACGTCGAGGATTGCCCCGAGCAGGAGGCGGTCGACGCTCTCGCCCGCGCGGAGCGGGTCGCCCGCGGGGCGGTCCAGGCGGGCAGGGACACGCTTCGAGGCCCCCTTGCCGAGGCCCTCTGTGAGCTGGGGCGCGCTCATGCCGAGGGAGACCCCCGCCGAGCGGCCTCCGAGTTCGCCGAGGCGCGCGACCTCCTCGAGGGGCTCGCCGCGGACTCCCCCGACCTCTACATGGGGACCCTGGCCTCCTGTGTCGACGGCCTCGTCCGCCTTGCCAAGGGCGTGGGCTCCTGGGACGAGGTCCTGCGCGTCCGCACGGAGGAGCTCGGGCTTTTCGAGCGCGTGGGGTCAGGCTTTGAGGCGTGGTGGGTGACGGAGGCCCTTTGGGACGTGGGCGAGGCGCAGGTGAAGCTCGACAGGCTTGCCGAGGCCACGGCCACCTTCATCGACCTCGAGGAGAAGTGCCGCGAGGAGGGGGACGGGGAGGTTCTTCTCGCGTGCTGGGAGAACCTCGGGCTCCTCTGCGGGCTGCAGGGCCTCTGGAGGGAGGCCGCCACCGCCTACGAGGTGGCCCTCGACGTCGCGGCCGACGTCGGGGCCGACGACGGGACGACCGACGAGCTGCGCGCCGAGCTCGCACGCGCCCGCGCCTCTGCGGAGGGCTGAGACGTGCCCCACGTGACCAGCATCTTCCTGGGGTCGAGCGAGGAGCTTGCGGCCGATCGCCGCGCGCTCGGTGACTTCATGGGCGGAGTGAACGACGCCTACGCGCCCCGCGGCCGACGCTTCAGGCTCGTGGAGTGGGAGCGCGAGAGCATCGCGGTGGCACGCCAGGAGGGCGGCAAGCAGGCGGAGTACAACGAGCTCGTGCGCACCTGCGACCTCTGCCTCTTCCTCTTTCGCACCCGCTGCGGCGAATACACCATGCAGGAGGTCGAGGCGGCCCTCGCCGAGCGCGCCCGCACGGGGGCGCGCCCGGAGGTCGTCACGTGGATGAGGCGACCCCGCCCCGGCGAGAAGATCTCGCCCGAGCTGCGCGACCTGCGCGCACGCATCGACGCCGGCGAGCTCGACCTACCCTACCGCACCTACGACGACCTGCGCGTGGTTGAGCTCGACCTTCTTGCCCGGCTGCGCCCGTACGGGGCCGACCTGGAGCCTCGCCGGGTGGGGGACTTCGTCTACCTGGGCGACGAGCCCGTCATCGACCTGGGGTAGGGCCGCCCAGGGCGGCATTGCGCAGGGCCGCCCGGCATGTCGCGGAGCCCACGACCCGAGAGAGCTCCACGCCCGCGAGCGCAAAGGAGAGCGTGGTGGGCGCGCTCGAGGAGAGCAGCGGGAAGGGGATGGCGGGAATCGGCACCAGGTGAAAGACGTAGAGGACGTTTCCCACGGCCGAGGCCACAAAGACGGCGAGAAGCGCCAGCACGAGGTTCTTCTCGGCCGCGCTGAACGAGGGCAGCGCGCGCAGGGACGCGACGGCGACGCTTGCCACGGCGAGGGCCGGCAGGGCGAGTCCCGCCCACCCAAACGCGGTGGCGGCCTGGCCGAGCGTGTAGAGGACGGAGGAGTCCGAGGTGATCAGCGTCGCACCGTCGGGAACGCCGGAACCCAGCGGGCGCGCGGCGCGGAGGGCCTCGCCAAAGAGGTTGATGTCAAAGCCCGCGCCGTAGACGTCCTCCGGCGCGGAGAGCCATCCCATGAGGCGCTCGGGGAACAGGGCAAGGACGAGGGCGACAAGTACGGCTGCCACCTCGGCGACGCCGAGCACGGCGCGGGACCGCCGCGGTGCGTTGAACACGTGGAGGATCGCGACCACGAGCAGCAGCAGGAGGAGCTCGGCGAGCGAGCCCGAGACCGCGAGGAGCGCCGCCGCCA
>JFBN01307172.1_pt1 | contig 14997 bp, 12 predicted proteins | sample 768741 | NCBI WGS metagenome assembly JFBN01 (sample SAMN01983846, study PRJNA193217) | chicken gut metagenome | biome: terrestrial biome; isolation source: ceca of Broiler chicken | host: Gallus gallus | place: United Kingdom: England | collected 2010-09-07
TCGCCCGGCGAGAAGGGCGCCCCGCTCGGCCTCACCCCCGGGGAGCTGGCGTTTCTCGAGGCCCTTCTCGAGGGAAGGAGGCCGGGGGGCAACGCGGACATGCTCGCCGACGCCGTCAACGAGAAGCTCATCGACCTCATCGGCGACACCGCGATCGAGTTTGACGAGGCGGGGGAGCCCGCACTCGTCGAGGACTACGTCGAGGACGTGCGCGCGGCGCTCGGCGCCTAGGCCTGGCGCGGCGTCGCCGCGCCGGCACCGGGGCCGGGGGTGCCGGGCCGCGTCCCAAAGAGGACGTCGACGGTGACGTCGATCAGCACGTCGACGGCGCGCTCGAGCACGTCGGGGTCGAAGTCGTCCCGAGACATGAGGGCCATGGCGATGATTCGCTGCAGCGTCATGGCGAGCGCCGGATCCTAGGCGGCGTCGCCGAGGATCCCGCCGACGAGGCCGCTGCCGACCTCGGGGCCAAGCTGCACGTCCGCGGGGAGCGCGCGGCGGATCTCGGCGACGAGCTCTCAGACGAAGTCGTCCTTCGAGGGGAAGAACCCGTAGAACGTGCCCTTGGCGATGCCCGCCTCCTGCGTGATGTCCTCGATGCGCAGTGCGCGGAAGCCCTTCCTGAGCAGGTGCTCCCACCCTATCTCGAGCAGGCGCGCCCTCAGGGCCCACTTGGTCCTCTCGTTGAATATGGCCGGCATGTCGCCCCTTCCTTTACCGACCAAATAATGTGACTGGTCGTGTTTTCTGGTCATTTTTTACGGAAGCACCACAAAGAAAAGAGAACACCTGTTTGCTCGTGGGCTGTCCGTGTGCTATCATCCAAGGTCCCCGGAAGAGAGGAGCGCGCATGGACGGGAGCACCACGAGGGTGCCGAGGCGCATCGCCGCGGTCATCATCAACTCGCTCAAGGGCGGGGTCGTGCCGCGCATCGGGCTCCCCTACGTAACCGTGGGCCGCGAGCGCGAGATTCAGGCGCTCCTGCACGACCTCGACCTCGTGGCGGACGGGGGCGCGAGCTTCCGCTTCCTCGTGGGCCGCTACGGCAGCGGAAAGAGCTTCCTGCTCCAGACCATCCGCACGCACGCCATGGGACGCGGCTTTGTGGTCGCGGACGCCGACCTCTCCCCGGAGAGGCGCCTCCAGGGCGGACAGGGTCAGGGCCTCGCCACCTACCGCGAGCTCGTGCGCAACCTCTCGACCAAGACGCGCCCGGAGGGAGGGGCGCTCTCGCTCGTGCTTGACCGCTGGGTGGCGGCGCTTCGCGAGGAGGCGGACCCCGAGGGTGCGCTCGCGCGCCAGCTCGAGCCCGTCCGCGAGCTCGTATGCGGCTTCGACTTCTCGCGCGTGCTGGAGCTCTACTGGCACGCCTCCCTCGAGGGGGACGACGACCGGCGCGCCGGGGTGGTCAGGTGGCTGCGCGGCGAGTTCCGCACCAAGACCGAGGCGCGCTCCGAGCTGGGCGTCAACGCCTGCATCACGGACGACACCTGGTACGAGTACCTCAAGCTCTTCGCTCAGTTCCTCGTCGGGGCAGGCTACCAGGGCCTTATCGTGCTTGTAGACGAGCTCGTCAACCTCTACAAGATCCCCAACGCAACGTCGCGCCAGTACAACTACGAGAAGATCCTCACCATGTACAACGACACGCTCCAGGGCAAGGCCCGCCACCTGGGCATCATCATGGGAGGCACGCCCCAGTCCATCGAGGACCGGCGTCGAGGGGTCTTTAGCTACGAGGCGCTGCGAAGCCGCCTCACCCAGGGGCGCTTTGCCGGGGCGGGCCTCTCGGACATGCTCGCGCCCGTCATCCACCTCGAGCCCCTCACCTACGAGGAGCTCCTCGTGCTCATTGAGAAGCTCGCCGAGATTCACGCGGGCTACTTCGGCTACGAGCGCACCGTCACGGAGGCGCAGCTCGTGAGCTTCCTCAAGATCGAGTTTGGCCGCGTGGGCGCGGACACCCACCTCACGCCGCGCGAGGTAATCCGCGACTTCATCGAGCTGCTCGACATCGCGTGCCAGAATCCCGGGGCGGGCGTGGACGAGCTCCTGCGCTCGGACGCGTTCTCGGGCGCCGTGACGTCACCGGTAGCCGCGACAGCCGAGGGGGACGTCGACGCGGCCTACGCGGAGTTCACGATCTAGCTCACGCCTCCCCGTCCTCACTCCAGACCCTCTCGACCACGTCATGCTCCCCCACGACGCTGGCCGAGTAGACCGGCTCGTCCCGCCCGCTCGCGTCGAGGCTGAGGTAGCGCGGCTCGCCGCCCTCGCTCGGAAGCTCGTAGCACACGTGCCCCTCCCCCATCCACGAGACGCAGCACGGCCGGCCAAAGCGCTCCTCGAAGTCCCTGACCGACCTCCCGCCCTCGTCAAGGAAGGAGACGGCGTCTTCGACGTCAATCACGGCCCCCGTGGCGTCGTAGCGCAGCGGGTCGCCGCCCACGACACGTGTCTCCCACTCGAGCGGGTAGTCCAGGTACAGGCGCAGGCCCAGATCCTGGGAGTACTCCGTCTGAGGCTCGTCATAGATCATCGCGCTGTAGAAGTCCTCGGAGAAGACCGCAAGGGAGCTGACCCCCACCTCTCCCTCGTCGGCGTCATCCTCCGTCACGAGCGTCACGAGGCACCAGAAGTTGCGCCCGTCGCAGGTCATCAGGAAGTCAAACTCAAGCTCGACGCGCCTCATGCGGTCGTCGACGCTCTCGCGCTCGACGGGTCGCGCCGCCGAGTCCCGGTCGACGTATCCCACGGGACCGGAGCAGGCCTCGACGAGCTTTGCGGCGGTGGCGTCAAGGCCCTCGGACGAGGCGCGCGCGTTGGGCGAGAAGAGCCCGACCACGCCGTCGCGGTCGCCCTCCTCGAGCGCGGCGACGAGGGCGTCCACGGCGTCGAGGCACGCCTGCTGCCGCGAGCTCACGTACTTCTCGCCCGTGACGCCGCTTCCGACCAGCCTGGCCAGTGTGTCTGCGGGGCCCGAGCACCCGACGCACAGCGCCACGGCAACCAGAGCGGAGGCGAGCGCGGCGAGGTGCCGGGCGCGACCCCCGTGACGACGTCCCACCATGTCTGCCTCCTTCCCTCCGCCTACCACTTGACTATAGAAACATTTGTTCCTATAGTCAAGTCAGGAAGGAGGCTGCCATGGGAGTGTTCGATCGCTACGCGCCGTTCGTGCAGGACTTCATCTACGCGCACGAGTGGGAGAACCTGCGCGGCATCCAGGTGGCCGCCGGCGAGGCCATCTTTGACACGGAAGACCACGTGCTGCTGTGCGCCTCCACGGCCTCCGGCAAGACCGAGGCCGCCTTCTTCCCCATCCTCTCCGAGTTCTGGGAAGATCCTCCCGCCTCGGTGGGCGCACTCTACATAGGCCCCACCAAGGCCCTCATCAACGATCAGTTCTATCGCCTCGAGGAGCTGTGCGAGGAGGCGGGCATCGCCGTGTGGCACTGGCACGGGGACGTCTCATCCTCGCACAAGGCGAAGCTCATGCGACGGCCCTCGGGCATCCTGCAGATCACGCCAGAGTCCCTCGAGGCCATGCTCGTGCGCAGGCACGCCGCCGTGGCCAAGCTCTTCTGCGACCTGCGCTACGTGGTCATCGACGAGGTCCACTCGCTGCTGAGGCAGGACCGAGGCGGCCAGACGCTCTGCCTCATAGAGCGCCTCTCGCGCGTCGCCGGCGTGAGCCCGAGGCGCATAGGACTCTCCGCCACCATAGGCGACCCCGAGGCCGTGGGTGCGTTTCTCGCCGCGGGAACCGGCCGCAACACGATCATCCCCCGGGTCAGCGAGCCGCCCCGCACCTGGCGCCTCTCGATGGAGCACTTCTACACCGGCGGCCCCCAGGCCGACGAGGGCACAAGCCAGACCACGAGAAGCGAAGTCGAGGCAGACGTCATCTCGATGGAGCCGGGGGCGCCGGGACTACCCCTGTGCTCAAACAGCTTCGGCGCACAGGGCGCGCCTGCAGAACTGCGCGCGGAGGTAGTCCCGGCGCCCGTCGAGCATCCCACCGACCTTGCGCCCGTGAACTCAGATCCGGGACTGGGATACATCTTCGAGCACACCCGCGGCCGCAAGTGCCTCGTCTTCTGCAACTCGCGCGAGGAGGCCGAGGAGGTCACCACGACGCTGCGGCGCTACTGCGAGGCCAACGGGGAGCCGGACCGCTTCCTCATCCACCACGGCAACCTCTCCGCCGCCATCCGAGAGAGCGCCGAGGAGCTCATGCGCGACGAGGAGACCGCGCTCACCACCGTGGCCACCGCAACCCTGGAGCTCGGCATCGACGTGGGCCGGCTCGAGCGTGCGTTCCAGATAGACGCCCCGTTCACCGTGTCGGGGTTCCTCCAGCGCATGGGCCGGACGGGCAGGCGCGGCGCGCCCCCGGAGATGTGGTTCGTCATGCGAGAGGAGCCGCAGGAGGCGCGTGCCCTTCTCCCCGAGACCATACCCTGGAAGCTCCTGCAGGGCATCGCCCTCGTCCAGCTCTACCGAGAAGAGCGCTGGGTGGAGCCACCCAACCTCGACCGGCTGCCCTACAGCCTGCTCTGCCACCAGACGCTCGCCACGCTCGCCTCGGAGGGAGAGCTTACGCCCGCCCAGCTGGCGAGCCGCGTGCTCACGCTCACCTACTTCCACCGCGTCAGCACGGACGACTTCCGCGTTCTGCTGCGCCACCTGCTGCGCAACGACTTCGTCGAGCAGACCGAGTCGGGCGGCCTCATCGTGGGCCTTGCCGGCGAGCGCGTCACGAGCTCCTACAAGTTCTTCGCGGTCTTCCAGGAGAACGTGGAGTACACCGTGCGCTCGGACTCCACCGAGATCGGCACGCTGTGCGCCCCGCCGCCTCCCGGCGAGAAGGTGGCCATAGCCGGCCACGTCTGGGTGGTGGACGAGGTTGACCACGAGCGCCACCTGCTCTACGTCACGCAGGTCAAGGGCAAGGTCCCCGCCTACTTTGGGGACGTTGCCGGAGACATCAACACGCACATCCTGGAGCGCATGCGCCGCGTGCTCGAGGAGGGCAGCGCCTACCCCTACCTCATGGACCACGCGCGCGCCAGGCTGCGCGAGGCGAGGCACGTGGCGCGGGCGTCGCGCCTCACCGAGGGACCACTCGTCTGCCTGGGCGAGAACGACAAGGGCCAGACCATGTACTGCCTGCTGCCGTGGCTGGGAAGCTACGCGTTTCTCGCCCTGGAGCGGCTCGTCAAGATCAAGTGCGCGGGCGAGCTGGGCATCAAGGGCGTGAGCTCGTCGAGGCCGTACTTCATCACCTTCGTGATGCGCGAGGACGAGCGCGCGTTCTTCCACGTGGTGTGCGACGCCGCCGAGCGCCTCGAGGACCCGATGGAGCTCCTCTACCCCGCCGAGGTCCCCTACTTCGAGAAGTACGACGAGCTCGTTCCCGAGGAGCTCATCCGCAAGGGCTTCGCGTGCGGCGTGCTCGACGTTACCGGAATGAAGGCCCGCGTGGCCGAGTGGGGCCGCAGGCTGCTCGAGGGGTGAGAAGAGCACCGCGGCTAGCTACGCCCTCTCGCACGTGGCGGCCACACGCTTTCCCGAAAAAGCAATCCCCCACCGCAGGCGGCCGGAAGCGACGACGGGCAGGTCATCAGCGTCATAGCCGCGATTCCCTATCTGAGCAACGCCCTGGCGAGCAAGCCCGGCGAGCTCGCCCTCGGGTGCGTCGTGCTGATACAGGTTAGAGGCAGGACTGTCCTTCGCCCCACCCCGTCACCGAGCAGTGGCGTAGCTTTAGACTTGTCAGTGGTTTATTTTGAGAACGCAAGGCACCCCTTGAGAGGACAGCTCGTCTACCAGGTAATTTGGCAAGCGCGCTCAAACGGACCACCCAAGAGGCCCAGAAAAACCGCTGACAACCCCATCTTGCGCTGACTTTAGACGCAACGCGGGCGGGCCGTGCCCTCGCAAGAAAAGGCACGACCCGCCCACACGAGGAACCGTCCAGAGGCCTACTCGTACTTGTAGAAGCCCTCGCCCGCGGCGACGCCGGTCTTGCCCGCGTCGATGTAGCTCTTCAGCAGCGCGACGCTCCTCGCCACCGTGGAGTCGGGGTTCTGCGCCGCCGGGTCCATGCCGATGATCTTCCAGGCCAGCGGCAGGCCGATGCGGTCAAGCTTGCGGAACGGGCTCTGCATGGGGTCGGCGCCCGTGGCGAGCGTCCAGGTGAGGTCGACGGTCTCCACGTCCGCGACGCCGTCGGCCACCAGCCCCACCGCCGCCTTGAGCCACGGGATGAGCAGGGTGTTCAGGATGTAGCCCGGCTGCTCCTTGTTGAGCGGCAGGCCAATCATGCCGATCGCCTTGGCAAAGTCCTTCGCCAGCTCAAAGGTCTCGTCGCTCGTCTTGTCCTGGCGCATGAGCTCGGTGATGTTGTTGCGCCAGATCTGGTTGGCAAAGTGGAAGGACATGAAGCGGTCCGAGCGACCGGTCGCCCCCGCAAACATGCTCGGCAGCATCGTGGACGAGTCGGTGAGAAGAACCGTCCGCTCCGGGAGGTGCTTGGCGAGCTCCGTGTAGAACGCGGTCTTCTCCGCGGGGTTCTCGTTGATGCACTCGACCACGACGTCGGCGTTGCCGAAGGCGATGTCGTAGTCCACGACAAAGCTGATGGCGTCGAGACGCTCCTCGGCCTGCGCCTTGAGCTCGTCGATCTGCTCGGGGGTGAGGTCGCGCTCGTCGGAGAGTCCGCGGCAGTACGCCTCGGGGTCGCCCGACTTCATCTGCTCGAGCGCGTCGAGGTACTGGCCGCGCACCATCTCAAAGCGCGGCATCGCGCGGGCGATGGACTCCTCGCTGCGCACCCACACCGTGACGTTGTAGCCCTTGTAGGCAATCTGCGACGCGATCTGGCTGCCCTGCGTACCGCCGCCAGCCACCGTAACGTTGCGGACGTCCTCGACCTTCATTGGAACACTCCCTTCGTCGGTTTCAAGACAAGGGGAAGTGTGCCCCCAAACAACAATCTGGCGAGAAGAACCTCGGACGGACGGCTCCTCCTCTCGGTTAGCGGCGGGAGGAGGAGCCATCGTGCCGATAAAAATGCGCCTAGACACTGTCAGGCTTGACGAGATAAACCACAGCCGTTCCCTGTTTTACAACAGCTCGGCACGCCCTCTCTCGGGCCCACGCATCACTCCTCTGCCGCCCAGAGCAGAATCCGCTCAATAGGTAGTAGCCCGATTTGAAAACGCGAGCCAGCGAGGCGCGGTACCTGCGGCCAGTCCTCACGGCATCTGGAGTCGGCTCATATGGTACCGCCCGTAAAATCCGCAGCAGAGGCGCCTGAATGGCAGGCACCGCAAAGCGGAAAGAAGTTTGCGCCCATTCCCAAGAAGAAAAGGCCCCCCGATGCTCACGAAAGAAGGAGTCCCGCAAACCGAAATCGCGACCGCCCCGCACTCGAGCAAGCGCGACATCCCCACATGCAACAAGGCGCTGCTGGTAACGTACAATTTCTTGCGCACTTTGACAGCGGAATAGCGTCCAGGTAGGAAGGAGGGCACGGTCTGTCCCGGTATGATTCGAGTTGTCGAGACAAGAGTCATGTTGGAGGAGAGGCATGCCCGAGCCTATCGTAACATTGAACGAGGAGTCCCTGAAGTCCGACCTGCGCGAGCTCGTCAGGGGGACCGTCGAGGACACCCTGAACGGCCCGCTCGAGGAGGAGGCCGGCGACCTGGTCGGCACGGAGCGCTACGAGAGTACCGCGGAGAGGAAGCCTACCGCGCGGGCCACTACGACCGGAAGCTGGCCACCACCTCGGGGGAGGTGACCATCCACATGCCCAAGCTGAAGGGGATGCGGTTCACCACGTCGATCATCGAGCGCTACCGCAGACGCGAGATCTCGGTCGAGGAGACGATGATCGAGATGTACCTGGCGGGGGTCTCGACTAGGCGGATCGAGGACGTCTCGGAGATCCTCTGGGGCTCGAGCGTCTCCGCCGCAACCGTCTCCAATCTAAACGAGAAGGCGTTCGCGTCGGACGGGGAGGGCGCAACCGCCCGCTCGAGAGGGCCTACCCCTACGTCTACGTCGACGGCATCTACCTCAAGCGCAGCTGGGGCGAGGGCTACGAGAACGTGGCTGTGATGGTCGCCATAGGGGTGAACGACGACGGCTACCGCGAGGTCATAGGAGCCGCCGAGGGCTTCACGGAGTACGCCAAGTGCTGGCGCGAGTTCCTCTTGTGGCTGAGGGCCAGGGACCTCAGGGGCGTGCGCATGTTCACCGGCGACAAGGCCGCCAGGATGGTCGGGTCGATCGCCGAGGTGTTCCCCGAGGCGGCCTACCAGCGCTGCACGGTCCACTTCTACCGCAACGTACTGGCGAAGGTGCCGAGGACGAGGCGTGCGAAGGGGGCCGCGATGCTCAAGGCGATCCACGCCATGGAGTCGCGCGAGGCCTCCGAGGCCAAGGCCCTCGCCGTGGCTGACGAGCTCGAGTCTATGAGGCTCGGGGAGACCACGAATGTCGCGCGCGAGGGGTACGCCGAGACCCTGATCTACACTCGCTTCCCGCGAGAGCACTGGAGGAGAATCAGGACCAACAATGCCATCGAGCGGCTCAACCGCGAGATTCGCCGTCGCACCCGCGTTGTAGGCACCTTCCCGGACGGGAGGAGCGCCCTCATGCTCGTGACCGCGAGGCTGAAGTACGTCGTCGAGAGCGAATGGGGCTCCCGCCGATACCTGGACGTGACGCTGCTGTAGGAGTGGCCGCACCGTGAGGCGGGCCTATAGGAAAGTGCGCAAGAATCTTGACGGTACCGGGGCGGCAGGCTGCTTACGAATCCGGGGTTATGGCAATGCGGGGCGTTGGGGCTGCTTACGAATCCCGGGTTATGGCAGCGCGAGGCGGCGGAACGCTTAGTAATTCGGGGTTATGGCACTTATCGCCGGGCGAGAAGAACCTTTTTGCTGCTTGAGCCGTGCCACAACCCCGGATTGTTAAGCAGGTTTTGCGCGCTCGCTGCCATAACCCGGAATTGTTAAGCAGCTCAGGGGTTCTTCTCGCCATGACGCGGATTCTTTGAGCGCGGCCCAGCCGCCAACACAAAACGGCCCGCACCGCGGGGGTGACGGTGCGGGCCGAAAAAGACACGGAGGGAACGCCCCCTCACATCAGTGCATGGACCAGGCGAAGTGGTCGGTGTGCAGGAGCTCCTCGGCGCGCTCGGAGAGCGGCTCGCCCAGGTAGTCCCGGTAGATCGCCTCGATGGAGGGGTTCTCGTAGGAGTTGCGCAGCTTTGCCTTGCGGTCGAGTCCCCACAGCACGTCGCCGCGCACGCCGGCGAGCTCCTCGCCGTCGTGGATGGGCTGGCCGCCGCCGCCCGCGCAGCCGCCCGGGCAGGCCATGACCTCCACGAAGTCGTAGCTCACCTCGCCGGCCGCGAGCGCGTCGAGCAGCTTGCCGGCGTTGGCCAGGCCGCTCACCACGGCAACGCGCACCGGGGTGCCCGCCAGGTCGAACGTGGCCTCCTTCCAGCCCTCGAGCCCGCGGACCGCGGAGAACGCGTCCGGGCGCGGGGTCTCTCCGGTGACCACGTGGTAGGCCGTACGCAGCGCCGCCTCCATGACGCCGCCCGTGGCCCCGAAGATCACGCCGGCGCCGGTGGCCGTGCCGAGCGGGTCGTCGAAGTCCTCCTCGGGCAGGGTCGTGGCGTCGATGTGCTCCGCGCGGATCATGCGGTCGACCTCGCGCGTGGTGATGGACACGTCCACGTCCGGGTCGCCGCAGGCGTCGACCATCGTGGGGATGGCGACCTCGGCCTTCTTGGCCGTGCACGGCATGATCTCCACGCAGAAGATGTTGTGGGGGTCGATGCCCTTGAGCTCGGCGAAGTAGCTCTTCGTCACGGCGCCGAACATCTGGCCCGGCGACTTTGACGTGGAGAGCTGCGCGGTGAACTCCGGGCGGACCGCCTTGACGTAGCGCACCCAGCCCGGGCAGCAGCTCGTGAACATCGGGAAGGTGTTCTCGTCTCTGTGCGCGAGCTTGTGGAGCAGCTCGCTTCCCTCCTCCATGATGGTGAGGTCGGCCGAGAAGTCCGTGTCAAAGACGTAGTCCACGCCCATCTGGCGCAACGCGGCGACCAGGCGGCCGACGGTGGCCTCGCCGCGAGCGAGGCCGAGGCTCTCGCCCCAGGCGGCGCGCACGGCCGGCGCGATCTGCACCACGACGACCTTGTCCGGGTCGGCGAGGGCGTCGAAAACCCTGCCCGTGTCGTCGCGCTCGCGCAGCGCCCCGGTCGGGCAGTGGGTGATGCACTGGCCGCAGAGCGTGCAGTCGGACTCGGCGATCGAGCCGCCGCCGCGCACGTTCACGCTCGTATGCGTGGCGCGGTTGGCGAGGTCCCACACCCCGAGGCCCTGGATCTTCTCGCACACCTGGATGCAGCGCAGGCAGTTGACGCACTTGTCGTTGTTGCGGATGAGCGGGAAGGACTTGTCCCACGGGTCGTGCATGAGGCGCTTCTCGTAGGGGAGCTCGGAGATGCCGAGGTCGTTGGCGAGCGTCTGCAGCGTGCAGTTGCCGGAGCGCACGCAGCTCGTGCACTCGGAGTCGTGCGTGGCGAGCAAGAGCTCCATGTTCATGCGGCGCGCCACGCGGACCTTGGGGCTGTTGGTGCGGACGACCATGCCCTCGAGCACGGTGTTGTTGCAGGCGGCGACGAGCTGGTCGATCCCCTCGATCTCGACGACGCAGATGCGGCAGGCGCCGATCTCGTTGAGCTCGCGCAGGTAGCACAGCGTTGGGATCTTGATGCCGACCTGGGCGGCGGCGTCGAGGATGGACGTGCCCTCGGCGACGCTCACGGCGCGGCCGTCTATGGTGAGGTTTACCACTGCTCGATCCTCCCCCCGCGGAACGCGCCAAAGCCGAAGTGGTCGCAGCGCAGGCAGCGCGAAGCCTCCTGGTGCGCCTCCTCGTCGGTGAGGCCGTTCTCGACGATGTCGAAGTCGTAGATCCGCTCGTGCGCCTCGCGCTCGCGCATCTCGCAGCGCGCGCAGCTGATCTTGCCCTTGAACTGGACGGGCGGCAGCTCCACGTCAAGCTCGATGGTGTGGTTGAAGCCGAGGTAGTTGTCGATGTTGCCAGCCGCGACCTTGCCCGCGTGGATGGCGCGGATGACGGTTGCCGGGCCGCTCTGGCAGTCTCCGCCGGAGAAGAGCCCGTCCTGGCCGGGCACGGCGCCGTCCGAGTCCGTGACGATGCGGCCCCACTTGCAGGGAACGCCCTGCTCCTCGAAGGTGGCCGAGTCGATGTCCTGGCCGATGGCGACCACCACGCGGTCGCACGGGACCACGACGTCGCCGCCCTCGGCGGGACGCGGCGCAGGGCGCCCGCGCTTGAGGCCGCCGATGATCTGAGGCTCCACCTTGAGCCCGCAGACGTGGCCGTCCTCGTCGACCATGACCTCCTTGGGCGCGTGCAGGTCCATGATCTCGCAGCGCTCGGCCTCGGCGCCGGCGATCTCCTCGTCCTGGGCGGTCATGTCCGCGACGCGGCGACGGTACGCGATGACCACGCGCTCGGCGCCGAGGCGCACGGAGGTGCGGGCCACGTCCATGGCCACGTTGCCACCGCCGACCACGGCCACGGTCAGGCCGCTGAAGTTGGGGGCCTTGTCGTCTCCCATGTCGCGCAGGAGCTTGACAGCGGACATGACGCCTTCGGCGTCCTCGCCCGGCAGGCCGAGCTTCTTGTCGGCGTGCGCGCCGATGGCCAGGTAGACGGCGTCGTACTCCTCGCGCAGGCGGCTCATCTCCTCGCCGTCCACCGCGTGGTTCTTCTCGACCTCTATGCCGCAGTCCAAGATCCACTGGATCTCGGAGTCGAGCTGCTCGCGCGGGAGGCGGTAGTTGGGGATGCCGTAGCGCAGCATGCCGCCGAGGTGGGCGCGCTGCTCGAAGATCTTGACCTTGTGGCCCATGAGCGTGAGGTAGTAGGCGCAGCTGAGGCCGGCCGGGCCGCCGCCGATGACGGCGACGCGCTTGCCCGTGGCGGGCTTGATGTTGGGGCGGTAGTCCCCGGCGTGCTCCACGGCGTAGCGCTTGAGGCCGCGGATGTTCATCGGGTCGTCCACCATGCCGCGGCGGCAGTGCATCTCGCAGGGGTGCTCGCACACCAGGCCGCACACGAGCGGCAGCGGGTTGTCCTTGCGGATGAGGCGCACGGCCTCGGTGTAGCGGCCCGCCTCGACGAGCGCGATGTAGCCGGGGATGTCCACGCCAGCCGGGCAGCCGGAGACGCACGGCACCGTCTGGTGCTGCGAGAAGCCGCAGGCGTGCTTGGTGACGTGGTGCTCGAAGTCGTCCCGGAAGCCGCGGATGGCCATGAGGGCCACCTCGCCCGCCTCGTACCCGATGGCGCAGTCGCTCGACAGGTACACCGTGCGCGCCGTGGACTCGATGAGGTCAAGCGTCTCCATCGTCGCGCGGTTGTTGAGCACATCGTTGAACAGGTGGCGGAGCATCCGCAGACCGTTTCTGCACGGCGTGCACTTGCCACAGCTCTGCGTGGCGCACATCGCCACGTAGGAGGCCGTGAACTCGACGGGGCACGGAGCCAGCGAGCTCACCGAGAGGCGCTTCTCGAGCATCTCGTGCATGCTCGACATGATCGCCTGGGACTCGCTCTGCTCCATGACGTGCATTCTTGCCATAGGCCCTCTCCTTGCACTGTATGGAGTCGTGCCGCATCCCCCCGGATGCGGCGCAGTTAAGTAACGATACGCTGCTTCGCGGGGCCTCGGGCACGCCCATTCGGCGAGAAGCACGGGCGGGCGGCGAGCGGTCCTCGAGGTTCTTCTCGCCAGGTGAGCGGCATGGGGCCGCGGTCCACCGGGAGGGGCCGTGGCGACCGTCAGCCGAGAGGATGCTCCCCCCCTGAACGAAAGCTGACATACTTCCCTCAAGGAAGGGAACTCTAGGAGGAGGACTCATGAAGAGAGGAACCATTCGCGCGCTCGTCGCATCCCTGGCGGTCGTCGTGGCCGTGAGCTGCGGGGTCGTGCTCGGGGGCTGCTCGTCGGCCAACCCCGAGCAGGCGATTCGCGACGACCTCACCGCAACGCTCGACGAGGTCAAGAACGTCGACGACGCCACCATCGAGGAGCTGATGGGCAGCGTCGACACCTCGCAGCTCGAGCCGTACGGCATCGACGGGACCGAGTTCGCGCGCTCGCTGCTCGACGGCTTTGACTACTCGATCGGCGACATCACGGTTGACGGCGACACCGCCACCGCGCAGGTCAGCATCACCTGCAAGTCCGCCATGGACCTCTACGACGAGCTCGAGAACATGATGACCGAGCTCAGCGAGGACCCGGACATCCTGAGCCTGCTCTCCGACGAGGAGGCCTTCAACGCCCGGCTCGGCGAGCTTTTGATGGAGGCCATGGACTCGCTCGAGCCGTCCACCAAGGACCTCGAGCTCACCTACACCAACGCCGACGGCACCTGGACCATGGACAGCAGCTCCGCCGCCGAGCTCGGGCAGATATTCGCCACCGCGTAGGGCGCGCCCCGAGCGTCGCGCGGGGCGGCTACCCCAGCACCTCGCCCGCGATGCGCGCGGTGTCCGTGGCGTCACGGGCGTAGAAGTCGGCGCCCACCATCTGCGCGTACTCGGGCGTGAGGACGGCGCCGCCCACCACGACCTTGCACCACGGCGCGCGCTCGCGCAGCAGCTCGATGGTCTCCGCCATGGCGGGAACCGTCGAGGTCATGAGCGCCGAGAGCCCCACGAGGGGGGCGCGGCGCGCCACCACGGCATCCACCACGACCTCGGGCGCCACGTCGCGCCCGAGGTCGACGACTTCGAAGCCGTAGTTCTCGAGCAGCATGCGCACGATGTTCTTGCCGATGTCATGGATGTCCCCGTGCACGGTGCAGATGACGACCGGACCCCTGCCCGACAGCGTCGCCCCGTCCGTCGAGGCCGACTCGCGGATGACCTCGAAGCCCGCCTTGGCCGCCTCCGCCGCCGCCATGAGCTGCGGGAGGAAGAACGTCCCCGCCTCGAAGCGCCGCCCCACCTCGTCGAGCGCGGGCACGAGCACCTCGTTGATGGCAAAGAGCGCGTCGTGGTCGCGCAGGACCTCGCGCATGACGCCGGGCATCGCCGCCTCGCGGCCGGTCAGGACGAGCTCGCGCGCGCAGGAGACGGGGTCGGCCGGCGCCGCGGCATCCGGAGCCGGGAGCTTGACGTTCTTCTCGCCGGGCGCCGCTGCGGGCGCGGCGTCGCTGCGGTCCGCGTAGTGCTCCACGTAGAAGCGGGCCTGCTCGTCCTCGCCGGAGAGGACGCGCCAGGAGTCCACCACGTCCATCATGCGTCGCGCGCCCGGGTTGATGATCGCGAGGTCGAGCCCCGCGCCGAAGGCGGCCGAGAGGAACGTGGCGTTGACGAGCGGCCGGAAGGGCAGACCGAAGCTGATGTTGGACACGCCGAGCACCGTGCGCACGCCGGCAAGCTCCGCCTTCACGGCGCGGATGGCGTCCAGGATGGCGCGCGGGGCCGTCTGGTCGGTCGAGGCGGCCATGGCCAGGCAGTCGATGACCACGTCGTGGCGCGGGATGCCGAGCGCATCTGCCGCGGCCACGATCTTGCGCGCCACCGCGAGGCGACCCTCGGCCGTGGGAGGGATGCCGTCCTCGTCCAGCGTGAGGCCCACGACGGCACACCCATAGTGCGCGGCGACGGGCAGCACGGCGGCGAGGCTCTCGGCCTTGCCGTTGACGGAGTTGATGAGCGCCTTGCCGGGGTAGCTGCGCACGGCCGCCTCGATGACGGCCGGGTCCGAGGCGTCTATCTGCAGCGGCAGCGTGGTCACGCCGAGCAGCTCGGAGACGAGCCGGCACATCACCGCACGCTCGTCGATCTCCGGCAGGCCCGCGTTGACGTCTAGGATCTGCGCGCCGGCGCGCTCCTGCGCGATGGCCTCCGCGAGCGGG
>JFBN01306351.1_pt1 | contig 14967 bp, 10 predicted proteins | sample 768741 | NCBI WGS metagenome assembly JFBN01 (sample SAMN01983846, study PRJNA193217) | chicken gut metagenome | biome: terrestrial biome; isolation source: ceca of Broiler chicken | host: Gallus gallus | place: United Kingdom: England | collected 2010-09-07
CGGGCCTGGGAAACAGTTTCGATCCCGCTGTCAGCCCAGGAAAGAGCGACTTTCTGAATATAATGCATGCTCTTGTGGCCGTTCTCCACGCAGGTCTCGATCAGATATTCGATCAGGTCTGCGGACATGTGGAGCGTGTCATAGAAGTAGGTGATCGCATCCACATCCGTACGGGTCAGCGTCTTCCCGAGATACTGTTCCGCGATGAAAAGAAGAGACTTCAGCTCTTTCTGAGCGCGGAATGTATCGATCGGCACAGCCTTGGCTGTGGATACCGGGGGCTCCGGAGCAGAGGACTGTGCCTCACGGAGCGGAGCGGGGGACTGGACCGGAGCCTGAGCGGGAGCCCCGGAAGTCTTTGCCGTATTCTGTGACAGCCCGGTCTTCTGCAGTTCGATCCCGGCGATCCTGCCGTCCGCGTCCTTCTCCAGTCGAAGAAGCCCTTCTGTCTCCCAGTAGCGGAAAGCCCGGAGGATATCGTTCTCCGTATTGTTCAGGCAGTCGGCTATCATTGAGATGGTAAGAGAAGAGCATGGGTCGTCGAGATGGCGCAGAAGGAAAAGATATACTTTTACAAACTCGCCGTTCGCATTTACCATGTAGTTGTCAATAAAGTCATTCGGCAGCAGTGTCGCGTTCGTCTGACATCTGTTTTTTAAAGTTAATGTTTTCATACTGATTCTGTCCTACTTTCTGTCACGGTCCGGCTGATCCCGCCGGGTTATACTGCAAAGCTGATACCAGTGTGCTGTCGCTTTGTCTTCTGTGTCCATAATAGAAGGGCACATCATTGGGATGACATGCCCTTTGTGATTGTGCTCATTATAACATCTAATGATAGTGTTAAAAAGCATTTTCTCGTGGGTAAATCCCGCTTTTTTGTAGATAACTCTGTGCAGAAAGTGTGGATAACTCTGTTGAAAATATGGATAAATGCGGAATTCTCGTGCAGAACCGGCGTTTTTCGGCGGTCTCCGAGGTGGATTACTTTACCAGGTCCTCACCTACGGTGACGATATCGCCGGCGCCCATGGTGAGCAGAAGATCACCCGGTCTGCAGTTCTCTTTTAAAAATGTCTCTATTTCGCCGAAGCTGGGGAAGTAGTGTGAATCTGTCCCGAGCTTTGCGGTTTCCTCCGCCAGGTCAGCGGAAGAGATCCCCAGCGTGTCTGTCTCTCTGGCGGCATAAATATCTGCCAGGACGAGATGATCCGCATGGGAGAGGGCCTCGGCAAATTCGTGGAAAAATGCCTTTGTACGTGTATAAGTATGAGGCTGGAACACGCACCATACATCATTGTGAGGATAGTGCTGCGCAGCCTTCAGGGTGGCTTTGATCTCGGTCGGGTGGTGGGCATAGTCATCTACCACGGTCACACCGTTGAAGGTGCCCTTGTACTCAAAGCGTCTGTCTGTGCCGCTGAAGGAGAGAAGACCTTTCTTGATCGTCTCCATCGGGATGTCCAGAAGCTCTGCCACTGCGATGGCGGCGAGTGCGTTGGAGACATTGTGATCCCCTGTTACGGACAGAGCGATGTGATCTGTTTTTTCTCCGTGTTTTACCAGGTCAAAAGAAACATGCCCTTCTTCATTATAAGTGATATTGGCCGAACTGTAGTCAAAATCAGGAGAGGAGCCGTATGTGACAACGCTGCAGTCAAGTCCGCTGTAAATCTCCGGGTAATCCTTGATCTCTCCGTTTATAACAAGCGTGCCGTCGGACGGAAGGAGCGCTGCAAACTGATGGAAGGAGTGACGGATATCCTCCAGATCCTTGAAGAAATCCAGGTGGTCTTCTTCAATATTCAGTATCACACTGATCTTCGGGAAGAAGTGAAGGAAACTGTTCGTGTACTCGCAGGCTTCTGTGAGGAAAGTTTCGGAACTGCCGACGCGGATATTGCCGCCGATGGCCTTGAGGATTCCTCCAACGGAGATCGTGGGATCCAGGTTCCCTTCCAGAAGGATATGGGAGATCATGGAAGTCGTTGTAGTCTTTCCGTGAGTTCCGGATACAGCGATCGGAGTGTCGTAGTTCTTCATGAGCTGTCCGAGAAGTTCCGCTCTTGTCAGCATCGGGATCTTGCGGGCGACCGCTTCGATCAGTTCAGGATTCGTTCTGCTGATCGCTGCCGTATATACGACACAGTCGATATCATCCGTGATATTTTCCGCTTTCTGCCCGTAGCAGATACGTGCGCCCTCCGATGCCAGCTTTCTGGTCAGGGGGGACTCCTTTGCATCAGAACCGGATACGGTAAAGCCCTCTTCGAGAAGTATTTCTGCAAGTCCGCTCATACTGATGCCGCCGATGCCGATAAAATGAATGTGGATCGGTTTCTGAAAATCAATCTTATACATTGCGCATGCCCCTTTTTTCTCTTTATTTGCTACTGTTCCCATCTGAAACTCCGTGCGCAGGCATCTCCGCGGCGGTGAAGCGCCCCGGGGCCGTGCTTTGTGGCGAGTCTGCTCATGTTAACAGTAATTTTAAAAAAAATTAAAGCAGTTTTGTCATAAACCTGTCTTATCTTTTATATTATACTATATATGGTAAAAATTAAAAGCAGTTCTTTTTGTCTGAATTTCACAAAAAGCTGAAAAAAAACGCAAAAAAATTGTAAAAATTATTGGCTAAAGAAAAATATATGGTATAATGAATGAAACCAACTAGAAATGAGGTGACGCAATGTTTAAAAAGGAAATGATTGCCATGCTGTTGGCGGGCGGACAGGGCAGTCGGTTGGGAGTCCTTACTGCAAAGGTTGCAAAACCTGCTGTGGCTTTTGGCGGTAAGTACCGTATTATTGATTTTCCGCTTAGTAACTGTATTAATTCAGGCATTGATACTGTCGGAGTACTTACACAGTATCAGCCTTTGCGTCTGAACACACACATCGGGATCGGCATTCCGTGGGATCTGGATCGAAATGTGGGAGGAGTTTCGATTCTGCCGCCCTATGAGAAGAGCTCGAACAGTGAGTGGTATACGGGTACTGCGAATGCGATCTATCAGAATATGAATTATATGGAGACATATAATCCGGATTATGTTCTGATCCTCTCCGGCGACCATATCTATAAGATGGATTATGAAGTAATGCTGGATTATCATAAGGCGAATAAGGCAGACGTCACGATCGCGGCAATGCCAGTTCCGATTGAGGAGGCGAGCCGTTTCGGAATCGTCGTGGCGGACAGCGACGGGAAGATCCAGAAGTTCGAGGAGAAACCGGAACACCCGAGCAGCAATCTGGCGTCGATGGGAATCTACATCTTCAGCTGGCCGGTGCTCAGGGATGCGCTTCTGGCGCTGAAGGATCAGCCGAACTGTGATTTTGGAAAGCATGTTATTCCGTACTGTCATGAAAAGGGAGACAGGCTGTTTGCATATGAGTACAACGGCTACTGGAAAGACGTAGGCACGCTCAGTTCATACTGGGAGGCCAACATGGAACTGATCGATATTATCCCGGAATTTAATCTTTATGAAGAATTCTGGAAGATTTATACGAACAGCGCGAATATTCCACCTCAGTATATCGCGGAGCAGGGCGTAGTAGACAGATGCATCATAAGCAATGGTTCGGAAATCTACGGTGAAGTCCACAGTTCAGTGCTGGGAGGCAGCGTAATGATCGGAAAAGGAAGCGTGGTGCGTGATTCGATCATCATGCAGGGCGTTACGATCGGTGAGAACTGTGTGATCGATAAGGCGATCATAGCGGAGGACACAGTGGTCGGCGATAACACGGTCATCGGAGTGGGAAGTGAGGTCCCGAATAAGATGAAACCGAATATATACAGCGGAGGACTGGCGACGATCGGTGAGAATTCAGTGATCCCTGCGGGAGTTCAGATTGGAAAGAACACGGCGGTCAGCGGCGTTACGGTGGCGGAGGATTATCCCGACGGCGTGCTGGCGAGCGGAGAAACATTGATAAAGGCAGGTGACAGAGTATGAGAGCGGTAGGTATTATCTTAGCGGGCGGCAACAGCAGGAAGATGAAAGAGCTGACAACGAGGCGCGCAGTAGCGGCGATGCCGGTTGCCGGAAGCTACAGGGCGATTGATTTTGCACTCAGCAATATGACGAATTCTCATATTCAGAAGGTCGCGGTCCTGACACAGTATAATGCCCGTTCCCTGAATGAACATCTGAATTCTTCCAAGTGGTGGGATTTCGGAAGAAAGCAGGGCGGACTGTACGTGTTCACGCCGACGATCACTGCCGATAACGGCTACTGGTATAGAGGAACCGCGGATGCGATCTATCAGAATCTGGATTTCCTCCGGAAATGTCATGAGCCGTACGTGATCATCACATCGGGAGACGCGGTCTATAAGCTGGATTATAATAAGGTACTGGAATATCATATCGCGAAGAAGGCGGATATCACAGTCGTCTGCAAGGAACTGGAGCCGGGAGACGATGCGACCCGATTCGGCACGGTCCGCATGAACGAGTCCAGCAGGATTGAAGAGTTCGAGGAGAAGCCGATGGTGGCACATTCTCATACGATCTCCACCGGTATCTATGTGATCCGAAGAAGACAGCTCATCGACCTGGTAGAGCACTGTGCGGAGGAAGAGAGACACGATTTTGTAAATGATATTCTGATCCGGTATAAGAATCTGAAAAAAATATATGGATATAAGATCAACAGTTACTGGAGCAATATTGCAACCGTAGACGCATATTATAGGACAAACATGGATTTCCTGAAACCTGAAGTGCGGAATTACTTTTTCAGAGAGCTTCCGAGCGTGTATTCAAAGGTGAGCGATCAGCCGCCGGCAAAATATAATCCGGGCGCAGTCGTGAAGAACAGCCTTGTCGGAAGCGGAAGCATTATTAACGGCACGATAGAGAATTCAGTGATCTTTAAGAAAGTTTTTGTGGGAAATAATTGTGTGATCAAGAATTCCATCATCCTGAACGATGTATATCTTGGAGACAACACGTACATTGAGAACTGTATTGTTGAGAGCCGGGATACGATCAGGGCAAATACAAGGCACGTTGGTGAGAACGGCGTAAAAGTAGTAGTTGAGAAAAACGAACGATATGCATTATAACCGGCGGGCCGGAGATAGTGCGGAGGGAGAAAGGAGATCAGGAGAGTATGCAGATTACTGATGTACGCGTACGGAAAGTCGCAAAAGAGGGGAAGCTTAAGGCTGTTGTTTCTATCACGATCGATGATGAATTTGTTGTTCACGATATTAAGGTGATAGAGGGAGAGAAAGGTTTATTTATCGCAATGCCGAGCAAGAAAGCGCTGGACGGCGAGTACCGCGATATCGCGCACCCGATCAATTCAGGTACAAGAGAGAGGATCCAGACTACGATCCTCCAGAAATATGAGGAATCTCTGGCGGAAGAGCCGGAAATGGTCGTTGACGGGATGTGAATGAGGCGGCAGGAAGAAGAACGATAGAATAATTGAACAGTGAACATAAGGAGCGCCGCGGCGGGTGGTTTACCACTTTGGATGCGGCGCTCATTTTCTGCTTGGTGCAGATCCGGGAAATGCTGAGACAAGGAGCAGGCCGGGGGACGGAGTCCGGGGGTTCATGGCAGCTCAAAGTGCATGGGACGGTGATCCGACGGGTGGAGAAATTCCAGCCTGTATGCGCAGAGTTTCAGCGGCCCAGGGGCCGCCGTGCCGCCGTATTTCCTGTCTCCGGCCAGAGGGCATCCGAGATGCGACATCTGTACCCGGATCTGATGATGGCGTCCTGTATCGAGCCGGATCTCAACTAGAGAATATACTGCCCCGTTCTCATTGCGCGTCCCGGTCACACGGTAATGGAGCCTGGCGGCTTTTGCCCCGGGAGTCTCTTTTGTGCAGACACGGGATGTGTTGGTCTTTCCGTCCTTTACGAGATAATCTTCCAGATCAGCTTCCGGAGGAGCGGGAATGCCGCAAACCTCTGCGCGGTAATATTTCCCAAAACCGGAAGAGGTGAGCTGGCGGTTCAGATCCTTTGCTGCTTCCGGTGTCTTTGCGAATACGAGGAGTCCTTCCACAGGCTGATCGAGCCGGTGGATGACGGCAAGATAGGGAGGCCTCCCCTGAGAAACGGATTTCCCCGGGAGACCGGAGCGCGCTCCTGCAAGATGATTTTTGAGGATGCTGACCAGGTCCGGCGTGCTGACGCGGCTGGTCTGGACGGGGATTCCGGCGGGCTTGTGGCAGACGATGATCTGCCTGTCTTCATAGATGATCCTGGGTTTCATTTTCCTGATTCCTTTCCTGGTTAATTACTGTTCACGCTGAACTGCGGACTGCCGCCGCATGCGTGTTCGCCGCGCTGACATGCTCCCACTTTGCGCTTCCTGCTGAGACTGCTTATGAGGGCGGCAGCTGTGAGTTTTATTCGCGCTTATGGACAGTAACCTTTCTTATCCGGTATTCTTGACTTTTGATGTCGTTCAGACTAAACTGATTATCATATAAAAGATCATTCAGGTCAAGCGCAAGGAGGAAATCCATGGTTAATAATGAGTGGGAACGATTTGGAGACGAGATACGACGGACAATACAGAATGCAGTGGATTCCCGGGATTTCAGCAGACTTAATCAGACCATAGCAGATACAGTGAACCAGGCTGTCGACAATGTGTCGCGGGGGATCCGAAACGGCGGCTGGTATCGGGAAAATCCGATGAACAGAAACGGGCGCGACAGTATGCCGGGGGGACCGCAGACAGGCCGTCCGCAGGGGGCACCCTCAGAGATGAGGCCGGTAAAGCAGAACCTCTATCTAAGAGGGACTACGACGAAGATCGGCGGAGCCTTTCTTGCCGCTACAGGATATATTTTCGGGATCGGGACGCTGGTGCTTCTGCTCGTCGCAGCGGCGGCAGCTGTGACCGGCGGATGGGGAACGATGCTGACCGCAGGAGTCGCGGCCCTTGGCGTTTTTACCCTTGTCTTTGGCTGGATGGCGGGGACAGGGACAAGCATGGTGTGCAGTGTGGGGCGCTTCAGAAAATATCTGAGTGTTCTTAAGGATAGAGAATACTGTGATGTGAAAGAGCTGGCGCAGAAAACAGGACGCTCTGTCAAGTCGGTGGTCAAGGACCTGAAGAAAATGATCCGGAAGGGATGGTTCCGGCAGGGGCATCTGGATGACCAGGGGACCTGTCTGATGGTCAGCGACGAGGCGTACCGTCAATATACCGGACTGATGGAGCGCATGAGACGGGAGAAGGCGGAGCAGGAAGCAGCGGCGGAGAAGGCAAGGCAGGAGTATTCAAAGCTGTCTCCGGAGATACAGAAGATCGTCCGCACCGGGGATGAATATGTGAGAAAGATCCGGGAGGCGAACGACGCGATCCCAGGTGAAGAGATCTCGGCGAAGATCTCGAGGATGGAGACGCTTGTGGACCGTATTTTCGACCGTGTAGAGCAGAACCCGGAATCAGTGGACGATATCCGGAAGCTGATGGAGTATTATCTTCCGACGACGATAAAACTGCTGGAGGCATATGAAGATCTCGACTCCCAGCCTGTCCAGGGAGAAAATATTATTTCATCGAAAAAGGAGATCGAGAAGACGCTGGATACACTCAACACTGCTTTCGAGAAGCTGCTGGACGACCTGTTCCAGGACACGGCATGGGATGTGTCATCGGACATCTCGGTGCTGAACATGATGCTTGCCCAGGAGGGGCTTACAGAGGACGGTCTTACCGGAAAAAAGAGAAACTAAAATGCTGTCCGGCAGATAATCGGAACGATCGCGCAGAAGTGAGATGCGCATTGTATAAAATCACGGAGGAATGAAAAAATGAGCAATGAATTTGAAGATCTGAGCACAACGCCCACGCTGACCCTGGACCCGTTCCAGGCTCAGGAAGAGAAGAAACCGCCGGTTGAGGCGGAGAAGCAGGAACCGGCACTGGATGAGAGTATCCTCACTGAGGAAGAGCGGAAGACGGTGGATGAGTTTGCAAAGCAGATCGATCTTACGAATTCCGCGATGGTGCTGCAGTACGGAGCGGGGACGCAGAAAAAGATGGCTGATTTCTCAGAGGCTGCCCTGGAAAACGTAAAGTCCAAGGATCTCGGCGAAGTGGGAGAGCTCCTGAGCGGCGTGGTAAAAGAACTCAGGGACTTTGATGAAGAAGAGGAAAAGGGGTTTTTCGGATTCTTTAAGAAGGCTTCCGGCAGGATCGAATCCATGAAGGCGAAGTATGCCAAGGCGGAGGCAAATGTCAATGAGATCGTAAAAGTGCTGGAGAAGCACCAGGTACAGCTGATGAAGGATACTGCTCTGCTGGACAAGATGTATGAGCTGAACCTTACTTATTTTAAAGAGCTGTCCATGTATATCCTTGCGGGAAAGAAGAAGCTGCAGGAAGTGCGGAGCACCCGGCTGGCGGAACTTACAGACAGGGCGCAGGCTTCCGGGCTGCCGGAGGATGCGCAGGCGGCAAAAGATCTTGACTCCATGTGCGAGCGTTTTGAAAAGAAGATCCATGACCTGGAGCTGACCAGGATGATCTCCATCCAGACAGCACCTCAGATCCGCCTTGTGCAGAATAATGATACACTGATGGTAGAGAAGATCCAGTCCACGATCGTGAATACGATCCCGCTGTGGAAGAGCCAGATGGTACTTGCGCTGGGAGTAGAGCACTCCACACAGGCGGCGGAGGCACAGCGCAAGGTGACGGACATGACGAATGAGCTGCTCAGAAAGAATGCGGAGAAGCTGAAGATGGCGACCGTCGAGACCGCGAAAGAATCGGAGCGCGGCATCGTGGATATGGAGACGCTGAAGGCAACGAATGAATCTCTGATCTCCACCCTGGACGAAGTGATGAATATTCAGAGAGAAGGCAGACAGAAACGCAGGGAGGCAGAGGCTGAGCTGCAGAATATGGAGCAGGAGCTGAAGAATAAATTGCTGGAGATCCGCGGATGATTCTTGACAACGGCTGTGTTTTTCGTTAGAATCACAGATAGTTCCGGTCTGGACCGGAAACTGTGCGATGAACGGGATTAGTATATAGGAAGGAATGCCACAGAGAGGAGGCGGCTGGTGAGAGCCTCCGCAGGACACTATAGAACCGGCCCGGGAGCTTCCGCATGAAAGTGCGGCGCAGGTCTGCGTTAGAGACAGAAGAGTGAACGACATATGCGCGGCTTTCAGACGGGCATGTGGAGTTAATTAGGGTGGTACCGCCGAGAGATTCGGTCCCTTGTTTTCAGGGACTGAATGTCCCGGCGTTTTGTTTTTTTTTATTCCATAGGAAATTGTTTTTCTATGAAATAAAATGCTCCGCGAGGATCGCACTGCGGCGGATTGGAGGATGCCGCCTGTGCGACCCACCGCAGGCGGAGAATCCTGCAGAGCAGGATTCTTTTTATAGTATTGTATTGGAAAAGGAGAAGGAAAATGGCAAAGGAAAAGAAGCTGGTACAGTCGATTACTTCCAGAGATGAAGATTTCGCGCAGTGGTATACAGATGTTGTGCGCGAGGCGAAGCTGTGCGATTATTCAGGCGTAAAAGGCTGCCTGAACTATCTGCCGAACGGATATGCGATCTGGGAGAACATCCAGGCAGATCTGGACAGAAGATTCAAGGAGACAGGAGTGGAGAATGTCTATCTTCCTGTCCTGATCCCGGAGAGCCTGCTGCAGAAAGAGAAGGACCATATCGAGGGATTCGCTCCTGAGGTCGCATGGGTCACCCATGGAGGAATGGAACAGCTCCAGGAGCGATTCTGTATCCGTCCTACATCTGAGACTCTGTTCTGCGATGTGTGGAGCAAGACGGTTCAGTCCTACCGCGATCTTCCGAAAGTGTGGAATCAGTGGTGCTCTGTGCTCCGCTGGGAGAAGACGACAAGACCGTTCCTGCGTTCCAGAGAGTTCCTCTGGCAGGAAGGACATACGATCCATGCCACATACGAAGAGGCGGAAGAGCGGACTAAGATGATGTGGGAAGTGTACAAGAGCTTTGTCGAGGAAGATCTGGCGATCCCGGTCGTTGCGGGAAGAAAGACAGAGAGCGAAAAGTTCGCAGGCGCCCAGGATACTTACACGATCGAGGCGCTGATGCATGACGGACAGGCGCTGCAGTCGGCGACCAGTCATTTCTTCGGAAATGCATTCCCGGATGCCTTCAATATTAAATATGCAGATAAGAACAATGAGCTCCACAGTGTCTACGAGACTTCATGGGGACTGTCAACAAGGATCATAGGAGCGATCATCATGGTACACGGCGATGACAGCGGACTGGTGCTCCCGCCGAGAATCGCTCCGGTACAGACAAGAGTCATCCCGGTCGCACAGCACAAGGAGGGTGTCCTGGAGAAGGCGAACGAACTGCTTGAAGCACTGAAGGCAGCAGGCTACCGGGCGAAGATCGATGATTCCGAGAAGAGCCCGGGATGGAAGTTCAGCGAGCAGGAGATGCTTGGAATCCCGACCCGTATCGAGATCGGACCGAAGGATATCGAGAACGGACAGGTTGTAGTCGTACGCAGGGATACCAGAGAGAAGATTGTTGTGCCGATGGATGAAATCACAGTGAAGCTGGGTGAGATCCTGGAGACGATCCAGAAGGATCTGTATGCGAAGGCAAAAGATTTCCTTGATTCCCACATCAGCACGGCAGTCACGATGGATGAGATGAAAGAGGCTGTCCAGAACAGAAAAGGCTTCGTGAAAGCAATGTGGTGCGGCGAGGAAGCATGCGAGGATGAGATCAAGGCTCAGACCGGAGGGGTGACATCCAGATGTATCCCGATGGAGGAGGAACATCTCTCTGATGTGTGCGTCTGCTGCGGAAAGCCGGCGAAGCATATGGTTTACTGGGGAAGAGCATATTAATACTTTGACTTGATGCAAAGAGCAGGATCCGGAAAGCGGACCTGCTCTTTTTCAGCCGGAATTTGTATCTGCGTATCTCCGGCAAGTCCGAAGGAGGAGCGGCGGGCAGGCCGTATTAAACAATCTGGGGATTTAGCGCTGCACCCGTCAAATCCGGATTAAATCTTTGAAAAATCCCTTGACATCCGAAAATAAACGTAATAAACTAATCTAGCGTGCATGAAAATGAGGCGTTGTTTTTGTGCGCGGAAAGGATAATGACAAGATTATCCGCAGCCCCTTGTGACATAAGTCATGAGGTAACGAATAATTCATAGGAGGTGAAAGAAATGCCAACATTTAACCAGTTAGTTAGAAAAGGACGTCAGACTTCTGAGAAGAAATCTACAGCACCGGCACTTCAGAAAGGATACAACTCTCTGAGAAAACGTGCGACGAACACATCTTCACCGCAGAAGAGAGGTGTGTGCACAGCTGTTAAGACAGCTACACCGAAGAAGCCTAACTCAGCTCTGAGAAAGATCGCCAGAGTTCGTCTCTCTAACGGAATCGAAGTAACAAGCTACATCCCGGGCGAAGGACACAACCTTCAGGAGCACAGCGTTGTTATGATCCGTGGAGGAAGAGTTAAGGACCTGCCGGGTACAAGATACCACATCATCCGTGGTACGCTTGATACAGCAGGTGTTGCTAAGAGAAGACAGGCGCGTTCTAAATACGGCGCTAAGAGACCGAAAGACGCGAAGAAGTAATGAACGCTTAATGAGTTCAAGCGTAAGCGAAGAACGAATTTAGTGTGAATACTGTTCTTCGGAACTTGGCGGGGATTCCATGAGCCAGGCAAGAAGAACTACCTTAGCACGAAGTAACTAAAGTGTTAAATCGTATCACAAACAGAACTATGATTATCGTACCTCATTGGACTTTGAGTTCAGTGAGTATGGGTTGCGGATTATAATATAAGTCCCGCGGCCACGAGCACATGCAATGCGATTTCCATAGAAAGACACATGTGAGTACCGATGAATTAATCCCGGTTTGACCGGAAAATATGATTAAGGAGGGAAGGACCGTGCCACGTAAAGGACATACTCAGAAGAGAGATGTATTAGCGGATCCAATATACAACAATAAAGTTGTTACCAAGCTTATCAACAACATCATGCTTGATGGTAAGAAAGGTGTAGCACAGAAGATTGTATACGGAGCATTTGAAAGAGTAGAGGCAAAGGCTGAGAAGCCGGCAATCGAAGTGTTTGAAGAGGCTATGAACAACATGATGCCGGTACTGGAAGTTAAGGCAAGACGTATCGGTGGAGCAACATACCAGGTACCGATCGAGGTCAGAGCTGACAGAAGACAGGCGCTCGCTCTTCGCTGGCTGACAATGTACTCCCGTCAGAGAGGCGAGAAGACAATGGAAGAGAGACTGGCGAATGAAATTCTTGACGCAGCGAACAATACAGGCGGCGCTGTGAAGAGAAAAGAAGATATGCACAAGATGGCAGAGGCAAACAAGGCGTTTGCGCACTATCGTTTCTAATTATCTTAGGAGGAAAAAATCTTGGCTGGAAGAGAATATCCATTAGAGAGAACCAGAAATATCGGTATCATGGCGCATATCGATGCGGGTAAGACAACGCTTACAGAGCGTATTCTTTACTATACCGGTGTTAACTATAAGATTGGTGATACTCATGAGGGTACTGCTACCATGGACTGGATGGAGCAGGAGCAGGAGAGAGGTATCACGATTACCTCAGCAGCTACGACATGTCACTGGACTTTGGAAGAGAAGACAAAACCGAAGCCGGGTGCACTTGAGCATCGTATCAATATCATCGATACTCCGGGACACGTTGACTTTACCGTAGAGGTTGAGCGTTCACTTCGTGTACTGGACGGAGCCGTAGGTGTTTTCTGTGCAAAGGGCGGTGTTGAGCCTCAGTCAGAGAACGTTTGGCGCCAGGCAGACACATACAATGTACCGAGAATGGCTTTCATCAATAAGATGGACATTCTTGGAGCTGATTTCTACAATGCAGTAGATCAGATCAAAACAAGACTTGGAAAAAATGCAATCTGTCTTCAGCTTCCGATCGGAAAAGAAGACGAATTCAAGGGTATCATCGACCTGTTCGAGATGCAGGCGTATATCTACAATGACGAGAAGGGTGACGACATCTCAGTTACAGATATTCCGGAAGAGATGAAGGATGAGGCTGAGCTGTATCACACAGAGCTTGTAGAGAAGGTCTGCGAATTGGACGACGACCTTATGATGGAATACCTCGAGGGTGAGGAGCCGTCAGTAGACGCAATGAAAGCAGTACTGAGAAAAGCAACATGCGAGTGTACAGCTGTTCCGGTATGCTGCGGTTCTGCTTACAGAAACAAAGGTGTTCAGAAGCTTCTGGACGCAATCCTTGAATATATGCCTGCTCCGACAGACATCCCGGCAATCAAGGGTGTTGACGAGGACGGCAACGAGGTGGAAAGACACTCATCAGACGATGAGCCGTTCTCCGCTCTTGTGTTCAAGATCATGACAGACCCGTTCGTTGGTAAGCTCGCTTACTTCAGAGTTTACTCAGGAACTGTAAATTCCGGTTCCTACGTACTGAACGCTACAAAGAATAAGAAGGAGCGTGTAGGACGTATCCTTCAGATGCATGCGAATAAGAGACATGAGCTGGATAAGGTTTATTCAGGAGATATCGCTGCAGCGATCGGATTTAAGTTCTCCACAACAGGAGATACGATCTGTGACGAGCAGCATCCGGTAATCCTTGAGTCCATGGAATTCCCGGATCCGGTTATCGAGCTCGCGATCGAGCCGAAGACAAAGGCTTCCCAGGGCAAACTTGGAGAGTCCCTTGCAAAACTGGCAGAGGAAGACCCGACATTCCGCGCGCACACTGATCCGGAGACGGGCCAGACGATCATCGCCGGAATGGGTGAGCTCCATCTTGAGATCATCGTAGACAGACTTCTGCGTGAGTTCAAGGTAGAGGCGAATGTAGGTGCACCTCAGGTTGCTTACAAAGAGACGATCACAAAGCCGGCAGATATCGACAGCAAATATGCTAAGCAGTCCGGTGGACGTGGACAGTACGGACACTGTAAAGTTAAATTTGAGCCAATGGATGCGAATGGAGAGGAGACATACTCCTTCGAGTCTACTGTTGTCGGCGGATCTATTCCGAAAGAGTATATCCCGGCTGTAGACGAAGGTATCCAGGACGCTATGAAGTCCGGTATCCTCGGCGGATTCCCGGTAGTAGGCGTTCACGCAAACTGCTACGACGGATCCTACCATGAGGTCGACTCTTCAGAAATGGCATTCCACATTGCAGGATCTCTTGCATTCAAGGATGCTATGAGACAGGGGGCTCCGGTACTCCTTGAGCCTATCATGAAGGTTGAGGTAACAATGCCTGAGGAATATATGGGCGATATCATCGGCGACCTGAACTCCCGCCGTGGACGTATCGAAGGTATGGATGATCTCGGCGGCGGAAAGATCGTTCGCGCTTTTGTTCCGCTTTCCGAAATGTTCGGATACTCTACAGACCTCCGTTCCAGAACACAGGGACGTGGTAACTACTCAATGTTCTTCGAGAAATATGAGCAGGTACCGAAGTCTGTACAGGAGAAAGTATTATCCAATAAAAATGCCTAAATAAATGCCTAAATATTAGAAAAAGGCTTGAAAAACGGCTAAGTTTGAAATATAATCAAACTTAGCCGGGTAAAATCGAAATTCAGTAAAAATGCCTGAACAACAGGCGCAATTTTAAGGAGGACATTCAAAATGGCAAAAGCTAAATTTGAAAGAACAAAACCGCATTGTAATATTGGTACCATCGGCCACGTTGACCATGGTAAAACAACTCTGACAGCTGCTATTACAAAGGTACTTGCTCACAGAGTATCCGGTAATGCAGAGGTTGCTTTCGACAACATCGATAAGGCTCCGGAAGAGAGAGAGCGTGGAATCACAATCTCTACAGCACACGTTGAGTATGAGACAGAGAAACGTCACTATGCACACGTTGACTGCCCGGGACATGCTGACTACGTTAAGAACATGATCACAGGTGCTGCTCA
>JFBN01011244.1_pt1 | contig 14940 bp, 15 predicted proteins | sample 768741 | NCBI WGS metagenome assembly JFBN01 (sample SAMN01983846, study PRJNA193217) | chicken gut metagenome | biome: terrestrial biome; isolation source: ceca of Broiler chicken | host: Gallus gallus | place: United Kingdom: England | collected 2010-09-07
CATCCGCTGGAAAAGATCTCGGTCAACGACATTGTGGAACACGCAGGCGTCGGCCGCAATACATTCTATTACCACTTTGCCGATAAATATGATTTGGTCAACTGGTGCTTCCAAAAAGGCATCATGCAGTTCCTGACAGAAAATCCCACCCCCGGAAACTGGCAGACCATTGCCTCTCAGCTGGAACAGTATTTCCGGGAAAACCAGGCTTTTTATACCAACGCCCTGAGCTATACCGGGCAAAATAATCTGCGCGACTACATCCAGGAGTTTCTCTGCGGCGTGCTGGTTCAGCGGCTGCGGGAAGCTCAGGCGCTCCAGGGGCAGCAGGAGGAACTGACGGAAGGGGAATTGCGTTTTGCCGGAAATTTTCTGTCTGGTGCGCTGATGGGAATTCTGCTTCCCTGGGTACAGGGCGGCATGAAGGGTCATATTGCCAACTGCTATAACTGCCTGCGCTGTCTGTGCAGCGGCAGAATGACGCAGATTTTTTTCTCGATGCCCATAGAGGATGATGCCGGTCACAAGAAAGGCAACGGGTAAAGTCCTCCCGCCTGGCAAAACAAAAAACATCAGCCCGAGCCTCTCCAGTATGGAGAAAGGCTCGGGCTGATGTTTTTCCTATTCAAAGGCAAAGCGGCATATCCGCCTGCATGGCGGGACGGACCTCGCAGGAAACCCGGTCCGGCAGACGTTGATTGATGGCGCGAAGATCACTTTCCAGATCAATCAAAAACAGCCGTCCGTTCCCATGCAGCCGGTTGGCCCAGATTTGTTTGCGCAGATCCTCCGACTGCTGCAATGTCATTCCCGGTTTTCTGGAACAGACACAGACCGGGGTAAAGTCGGACAGTTCTTCAAGCCAGCCCGGCTCCGGCGCCTTGCTTGCCTGCACAGAATCCAGCCACAGAAACGCCGCCGAAAGCATATGATTTTGTGTCAGAAGTGAAAACGCTTTCTTGGCGGCAGGAGTCAGGCAAGGCTCCGTAAGATAGATTGACGGCATTACGTTTGGCAAGGCGGCCAGCCGGACGGCAATCTCTTCACTGAGAGCCTCCGGATGAAGCGTCAGCTGGAAGGTGCATTGCGGATGGGCCGCAATCAGCTGGAGCAGATTCGCTTCCACTGGACCTTTTACATAAATGCTCCACAAAAAGCTTCCCAGATCTTCCCCGGCTTCCACAGAAGCAGCCAGCTCCGGATCCGCATCGGTCGTAAAGGTGAGCCAGGAGACATGTCTTCCCTGCCCGGCATATTCGGCCAACTTTTTGGAACCGTGCAGCATACTGACAAAACCGAAATTAACACCAACAGTGCACAGGGTGTTTTCTGAAACCGTATCGATCAGGCGTTTGGTCAGCGTATAATAGGGCGTATCGGGCTCTTCCAGAACCATCTGCGCATAGGAAAAGAAGGTGCGGGCAAGAGGATGTTTGGCCAGAAAGGCGCACAGATCCACATAATTCCGCAACTGGCGCAGACCATCTCGGCGGACATCGTCAATAGCACGTCTGCTCAGAGTCAGGGCAAAGATACGCGAACTGTTATAATCCAGGCCCAAATCGGGACCCTCCTTTTCGGTTTTATTTCAGTTCCACCACGGTGACGCCGGTTTCGCCTTCGCCGTAGCGGCCAAGACGGAAGCTTTTGACATTTTTGTGCGTGCGCAGATGCTTCTGGATGGCAGCACGCAGTGCACCGGTCCCCTTGCCATGGATAATGTATACCGTCTGCTGCCCCCGAAGGACGGCACCGTCGATAAATTTATCTGTCTCGGCAAGAGCTTCCTCTACCGTGTAACCCAGGAGGTTGAGCTCCATGCTGGCCTTTCGGTCATGGTCCAGCTGCAGGCGGGTCTGACCGCGAGGAGGCTGACGCTTGGGGGCTTTCTGCATCTTGTCAGGGGCACGCAGGCCGCTGAGCGGCACCTTGGTCTTAAGGATACCGGCACGAACCTCCACCAGGCCGTCACGATCCGGGCGGGCTGTCACTGTCGCCAGCTGATTGAGCTCGGCAATGACAACCTCCTGCCCTACCGAGACTTCCTTGAGCGGTACATAGGTCTTTACCGCGGGAGCATTCTCGGTTTTGGAAAGAATCCTCTCGGTGTCCTTGCGGGCAATCTCCCGTGCACGCACAGCACGCTGAGACGCGCTGATCTTTTCTTCTTTCTGCAGTCTGCGCAGCTCGTCGGTCAGGGCATATGCCTCATTCTGGACGTTCTGAATCAGATCATGCGCCTTCCGGCGGGCCTCGGCAAGTTCCTGCTCGCCCTTCCGGATCAGCTCATCCCGTTCTTTTTCTGCGCTGACCAGGGCGTTTTCCGCCGCGCTGCGCGCCTGCTCAGCATCATCCTGCGCTGCCTTGAGCTGGAGTTTGAGATCGTCCAGCTGGGCAAGGACACTGTCCAGACGTTTGTCATCATTGGACATATGCGCCCGCGCTGCATCAATGATCTCCTCCGGAATTCCCAATTTGGCGCTGATGAGAAAAGCGTTGGATTTTCCGGGCACACCGACACTGAGCTTGTAGGTGGGCATCAGGCTCTCCACGTCGAACTCACAACTTGCATTGACGACACCCGGCGTTTCCAGGGCATAAACCTTGAGCTCAGCGTAGTGGGTCGTGGCCATGAGCAGTGCTCCCTGCCGCCGCAGTTGCTCCAGTATGCTGACCGCCAAAGCGGCACCCTCGGCAGGATCGGTACCGGCTCCAAGCTCGTCCAGGAGTACAAGCGTACCCGGCCCAGCCAGTTGAAGAATGCCGGTAATGCGTTTCATATGTCCGGAGAAAGTGGAAAGGCTCTGCTCAATGCTCTGCTCGTCGCCGATGTCCACAAGGTATTCCCCAAAACAGCATACCTTGCTGCTCTCGTGGGCAGGAATCAAAAAGCCATGCTGTGCCATGGCGTTGAGCAGACCGGCTGTTTTCAGCGAGACCGTCTTGCCGCCGGTATTGGGACCGGTGATGACAAGCGTGTCGTAATCATACCCCAGGGAAATGTCGACGGGAACCACCTTTTTCTTGTCGATCAGCGGATGACGGGCACGCTTGAGAGAAAAGCAATGGGTGTCGCTGACCTCCGGCATAAAGGCATTTTGCTCCACAGCCAGACGGGATTTTGCCAGCAGCAGGTCGATCTGAAGCATGGCTTCGTAGCTGTGAGAAAACTGAGGCTCCATCTGCGCCACCTGAGAGGAAAACGCCGACAGAATGCGGGTGATCTCCTCCTGCTCCTGTGCGCGCAGCTGCATGATTTTGGCATTGGCTTCCACCACAGCAGTAGGTTCCACAAAAATGGTGGCTCCCGTGGAGGAGACGTCATGGATGACCCCGCCGATTTCTCCGCGGTACTCGGCCCGGACAGGAACGACATAACGACCGTTTCTCAGCGAGACAACGGCATCCTGCAGGAACTTGTTGGTCGTGGAATTTTTGATGATATTGTCCAGTTTGGTCCGGATGGAGTCCTCCGTCGCCCGAATTTTGCGGCGAAGATCCCGCAGCGTGGCGCTGGCAGTGTCCGCCATCTCTTCCGGTGAAAGGATGGACTCGCTGATCTGACGCTCCAGAACCGGCTCCGGACTCAGCGCATAAAAGAGGTCATCCACCGGTAGCATGTCGTGGTCGGACATGCCATACCACTGGGTCAGACCCGAGAAGTTACGCAGAGCCGCCGCCACCTCCAGCAGCTCTCCCATAGACAGGATACCGCCTTTGACTGCATGAGCGGCAATGCGGCGGACGTCTGAGACAGCGCCGAAGCGAGGGCTGCCGTTTTTGATCAAAAGAGAGTTGATCGCATTGGTCTGGGAAAGCGCCCAGCGCTCCTCTTCCGGAGAGGTGTACGGTTCGAGGGCCTCCATCATTTCCTTGGTTTCCCGGCATGCGCAGAGCTGTACAGCACGGGCGATGACTTTATCCAGTTCCAGTGTGACACGGTAAGCTGTTTCCATGTAGTTTACTCCGATATGACTGATTTTAGAAAGTCCAGGCTTTTGAGCCCCTGTTCCAGATGCGCAAGAAGATAGCGCTCCACCGCCGCACCAAGCAGACGCTGGCTGTGGGGAGAAAGGGTAAAGCCAAACAGTTTTTTATCCTCGGCAAGACAAATATGCCGCAGGGCATACAGTGCCCCGGTATCCAGGTTTGGTGTGCGGCGCACTTTTGCCGCGCAGTCGCTGCACAAAAGGGTTCCCTCTTCAGGGTCAAGATAAAAGCCGCCCCCTTCGTACTTTCCACAGGAGGCACAGGCCAGAATCTGCGGCATGTACCCCGAAAGGGTGAGTGCACGCATCTCATAAATGGCCTTGATCTGGCGAAGCGGATGTTTGCCCTCGCTGATCATATACAGGCAATTGAGCAGCAGACGCAGATGCTCCTGGGATTCCGGCGGTGCCGGTGAGAGTGCTACTGCAATCTCTGCAAGATACATGGCAAGCGCCATGCCCTCCACGCTCTGTGCAAGGCCGTGGAATACCCGCTTGACCTGAGCACTGTCGACAAAATAGCTGGAGCGCCCATGGGTGAGAACAAACTCTGAATAGCAGAACAGACCACACGCACTGAACAGTTTGTTTTTCAGCCGCAGACTTCCTCGTGCGGAAGCCGATACCACACCCAGGTCAGGAGTCAGAAGGGTCAGAATCTGGTCTGCCTCCCCCACTTTGACTTGCCGTAGCACAAGCCCCGTCGTTGCTGTCTGTTGCATAGGTGTCCTTCCCGGGCGACGCATCCATGGCGTGCTGATGCGTCTTGTAATCCAAATAATAATAGATGTTGCCTGTTTCGGCAAACAATTTCCAGGGATCGTCCGCTCCGCCCATGAAATGCATATCTGGCCCCTCTTTCCATAGTGATTGTACCGTTCATTGTACGGCGTCCGCTATGGAAATGTTGTCCAACCGGGTCGCAGGTTTATATTTCCAATTCTGGAATATTTTGCAAATTACGGCTTGGCGAATCCCAGGTTATCAAGCTGGCGCTCATTGTCACGCCAGTCTTCCCGGATTTTAACCCAGCACTGTAAATTCACTTTGGTACCGAGCAGTTCTTCACAGTCGGTACGCGCAGCAGAGGCAATCTTTTTGAGCATCTGGCCGCCCTTGCCGATGATCATACCCTTGTGGCTTTTGCGTTCACAATAGATTTCTACCGAAATATCAACCAGATCTTTGTCCGGCCGCTCTTTGAAAGACTCCACCGTCACAGCAATGCCATGGGGAATCTCATCGCGGAGGAAGAGCAGCGCCTTCTCCCGGACAAGTTCCGCGACCAGCTCTTTCTCGGGCAAATCGGTATACGCGTCATCGTCAAAATAGTGAGGCCCCGGACTGCCATATGGTTTGAGAATGGAGAAAATCTCGTCACAGCCCGTGCCGTCTCTTGCAGAGAGAGCAAGTACACGGTCAAAAACACCGAATTCTTCGATTTTTTTCTTCCGGGCTTCCAGCGCGGCAAAATCAGAGAGCAAGTCCACCTTGTTGACAACGGCAATCGCAGGCCCCGCCTTGCGGAGCGCCTCCACCATGGTGAGCTCCGACTCAGTGAAATCTCCCGCCGGCTCAAACAGCATCAGTGTAACGTCCACATCCGCCAGGCTGGCAGATGCGGTCTGGGTCATGCGGGCATCCAGCTTGTTGCGGGGTTTATGGATACCGGGGGTATCCATAAGGACATACTGCACAGGTCCTTTTGTCACGATTCCCATAATGCGGTTACGGGTAGTCTGGGGCTTTTGTGTAACAATTGCGACCTTCTCCCCTACCAGCCGGTTGGTCAGGCTGGATTTGCCCACATTGGGACGGCCGACCAAAGCAACAAACACGCTGCTGGTCATTTCAGGTTCATTCTTTTTTGTCGGCATCAGACAACCCTTTCTTTTGAGAAGCTCCGCCGAAGCGGAAAATAAACAGATAGGCGATGACAAAGGAAATCAAAACGGCCGCCGTGGCCCAAGGGCTGACGGTAACCGCTGCCCAGAGTTTTTGCAGCCGTTCCGGCTGTAAAAACAGGAAGCCTCCCACACACAGCGCTCCTACTGCTGTCATCAGTACGCCGCCGGCCGCCATGTCCTTGGCTGCTCCGGCGCTCCACCAATGGGAAGTGTCAGGCTTGTCCACCGCACGCTCCACTGCAGAATTCATCAGTTCTGCCTGAATAACAGAAAAAATGCATAATGAAACCAGCGCAAGTTCAACAGCATCCAAACCGGCAATGGCCGCTGCCGCAAAGGCGTACACAGCCGTGCACAGGTGGAACCGGAAATTGCGCTCTTCCCGTATGGCCGCCCAGATACCGTTCCAGGCATAGATAAAGCCGCGTCCGAAACGCTTGAGATCAGACCTCATCGCTAGTATAGGATACGGTGCGCGGCAGACCCAGCTGCACCAGAACAGCCTCCTCTTTTTCGCGCATACGTACAGCTTCCAGACCGCTGGCTTCATGATCGTACCCCAGCAGATGAAGCATCGAGTGTACGGTCAGGTAGGCAACTTCCCGCTGCAGAGAATGTCCATAAAGTTCCGCCTGCTCCATGGCACGTTCCATGGAAATGACAATATCGCCCAGAATCTTGCAGCCGTTGTCCTCGTCGATGTCATAAACACCGTTTTCCCCCATCGGGAAGCTGAGTACATCGGTGGGCATATTTTTGTTGCGATATTGGGCGTTGAGCTCGGCAATGCGGGCGTTATCCACAAAGGTCACGCTGATCTCGGCAGAACCTTCAAATTTTTCAAATTCCAAAACCGCGTTGCAGCTGCGGCGGATCAAAATTCGCAGACCGGACGGGATCTTGACCGCATTCTGAGAATTGGTGATAAGCACTTTATTGGACATAGGGCTAAGTTCCTCCTTCGGTTCAAATTCACCTGATATTTACTTATTCTCTTTTTGGGGCTGTTTTTGTGCAGCCTTTTCATACGCTTTTACAATTTGCTGAACCAGACGGTGACGGACAACGTCCTTGTCCGTCAGATGCACCTGTGCAATACCGTCTACGTCGCGCAGCACCTGCAGCGCGTCCACAAGTCCGCTGCGGGCCTTGTCCGGCAGATCAATCTGTGTTACGTCACCAGTCACAACAACTTTGCTTCCCACACCCATACGGGTCAGGAACATCTTCATCTGTTCCGGGCTTGTATTCTGCGCCTCATCCAGAATGATAAAGGCATCATCCAAGGTGCGTCCGCGCATGTAGGCAAGCGGCGCGACCTCAATCATCTGCTTTTCTACCAGTTTCTGGAACGTCTCCGCTCCCAGAAGATCGAACAGACCGTCATACAGCGGCCGCAGATACGGATCCACCTTGGTTTGCAGATCACCGGGCAAAAATCCCAGCTTTTCACCGGCTTCCACCGCGGGACGCGTCAGGATAATGCGGCTGACATCCTTGCTTTTGAATGCCTTGACCGCCATGGCAACGGCCAGATACGTTTTGCCGGTACCAGCCGGACCTACACCAAAGGTAATGGCATGGGTGCGGATGGCTGCCAGATATTCTTTCTGGCCCAGGGTTTTGGGATGAATCGGCCGTCCTTTGGCGGTGACGGCAACAAAATCGTCGTTCAGCTCGCGCAGGCGCTTCTCTTCTCCCCCGCGTGCCAGACTGATGCAGTAGCGGACCGTCTGCTCTTCCAGCGGTGTATGATTTTGCAGTAAGGTTGCCATTCCGTCCACTGCATGGATCGCGGCCGCGACATCTTCGGGTTCGCCACTGAATTTCAGCGTCGATCCGCGGCATACCGCGGTGACGTGAAATGCATTTTCCAGCATGCGGATGTTCTCATCGCAGCTGCCAAAAATTGCAGCGGCCAGCTCAATGCTGTCCAAATCGACCCCTTTTTCCAACCGTCATATCACTCCTAGCATACTACTCTTAATCAGAATTATAGCACAACTTTTGGCAAAAGAAACTGTGAATAATGCACAAAATTTTTGCTTGTCATGTGTTCAATATCCAATAGAGGCTCAGGCCTGCGGCGGATCAAGAGGCTGTGCCTGACCAGCTTGCGCAATATCTGCACAGAAAACGTACTCTGCGCGGCAAATTACCCCATTCTCCCCATCGGTATACTGAAAGCTCTGCTGCTCAATCCTGGCATCCGGATATTGCTGCAGCAATTGCATCGTACACTGACGGCGTGCCAGAGCCTGGGCCGTCTCATTGGAATAGTGCAGATTGACGGTTTCCATGGTGCGCTGCTCCACAATACGCAGGCATCCGGGAAGAGCAATGCGTCCGAGTTCCAGCGGGACCCAGCTGGTAGTGGTTTCCGTATCGGAAGCATCTTCCTGACCCGATGCTGACAAGGGAATTTCAAAGCCCAGAAGATATAGGGTCTGAAAGTCGCAGACCTGTCGCGTCAAAACAGATGTTGGAACCTCATAGAGCTGCTGTGCGCTGTATTGCCCTCTGACCCGGCCGATCACGCTGCCGGAGGCGCTTTGCGTTACCGGCACACCATCCCGGTCGAAACGTTCCGCCGCTGCAAGCAGCTGCCCTTTGGCCACCAGCTGTCCGGGCTGAACCTGCGAAAAGCCGCTTTCCACCTCGATGAGAACGATCTCTGCATCCGCGGAAGCGTATAACGCTGTTTGCTCGGTGACCTGGCGGATCTTTTGCTGCTGCATAGGGGTAGACTCCACAAACAGACATCCTCCAGAAAAGTTGATGCCGACCCAGCCGAAAAATTCCGGCTGGGACTCCAGCGCCTGACTCGCCTGACGGAGCAGCTCCTGCGTGACTTTTGTTCCCTCCCGCAGCCCGGTTTTATCCAGAAGAAACCGGACGGTTTCGGCCTGATCGGCGGTCAGCGAGCCGAAATCAATAACCCACACAAATCCGGACAAGAAATGTACAAGGATAAAAAACAGCGCAAGCCCAAGTACAATGCCTGGACGCTGCCACAGTCTTGCTGCCGTATGACCGGGCCCCTGCTTTTCTGTGATGGAAAGGGTCAGCCCGTATTTGCCGGCAAGATTTTCAAGACGAGGCCAGTCACGCCCCAAAAGGGTTGCGGAATATCCCTCTGGGTTGCTGCTGATCTGCCGCAGGCGGATTCCCTGGGCTGCGGCAGGCGCAAACATTCTGTATGCATTTTCGCCGTGCACGGAAACACGGATGCGGTCCAGCGCACGAAACTCATGTCGAGCCATCCTGCCCCTCCCATTTGCGCAAGAAATCCATACGGCTGATTTTTCCGGTCACGTTCAGTCTGCGACCGGAAAAAGATTCTATCCGCAAGGTTTGCCCATAAAATGTAATAACGAAATGTCCCATATCCAGGCTGAGTCGCTCCGGAGTAAAATCCAGCACCCTGCGGCAGCCGTCCGTCAAAACGGAGCCGCCGCGAATCTGCAGTTCCGGCAGACGGTAAAAGGACTCCGCCGGCTGCTCAAACAGACTTTTAACGGGAATTCCGGAACTTCTTTTTCGGGATGTGGAGCGCAGCCGGTATCGTTTCATCGGGCACTTCTCCTTCCTGCCGGAATGCCGGCCCTGGTTTGACACACTCCAAATATAGTACTTCGGAGGCGAGGATATGATACCAAAGCATTTGGGGCAGCGCCTGGTATTGCCCGCAGCGGCAGTGTACGGAGTTTTTCTGCTTTGTGTTCCACAAGCGGCGGCGAAAGGTTTCACAGAGGGTCTTGTCCTGTGTACAGAAAGCCTTTTGCCCACATTGTTTCCGTTTTTTGTGGTCAGCAGCCTGATCCTCCATGCCCCGGGAAATGAATTTCTTGCAAAACCGCTGGCTCCCCTGACCCGGCAATGCGGGATACAATGCCGTCAGGCTCCAATGATTCTGCTGCTTTCCTGGGTGGGCGGTTACGCGGTCTGTGCCCGTCTCATCGGTGATGCGCTGAACCAGAAGACACTCTCACACCGGCAAGCCCAGATTTTGCTGATACTGGGTTGTTGTTCCAGCCCCGGATTTGTGATCGGAAGTGTCGGCGGGCTGATGCTGGGGAATGTACGGTTGGGAGTACTTCTTTACTTTCTACAGCTGGCAGCCAATCTGCTGTCGGCGGCAGTTTTATGGGGAATGCTTCACCCTGCTTCGGCGAACAGCGGAACCTGCGAGAGAAAAGCGAATACAGAACATTCGCTCTCTCTTCCAAAGGCAATCTCCGACGCAGTGGACAGCTGCCTGTCGGTATGCGGATGCGTTCTGTTCTTTCGGGTGGGCGCATCCGTGATCTCCACACTTTTTTCGGAAAAACCGGCGCTGTTTGCCATTGTCTGTGGTGTGCTGGAAATCACCTCGGGGTGTGATACCTTTGCCCAGTTAGGCGGCGCCACGGCGTTATATGGAATCTGCTGCTGTTTGAGCGGTCTTGGCGCATCGGTTTACGCCCAGATCCGGTATCTCGGCGGCAAGGATCTCCCGGTGCGGGTATTTTTCCTTTCCCGCCTGTGCAATGCCGTGTTCTTATGTGCCGGGGTCAGACTGTGCACGCTTGTCCTGCCGGGAACCGCACCGGTATTCACTTCCCTTTCCCAGCGTGTCATCGTCACTTCCCGCCTGTCCTGGGACACTGTGATCGTATTGTTTGCTTTCCTGTTCAGTGCGCTTTACAAACTTCACAGGAAAAATTATAATTGTAAATAATGTTGGGTTAGCATGTTTGCAGCCCGGAATCCGGTCGAAGGGGAACAACAGATGTTTAAAAAGAAATTATACGGTACTAAAATTGCACCTGCTTGTTCATACTGTCAGTATGGAACGCCTGCATCCGACCGCAAGATGATTTTCTGCAAGCGGCGTGGTGTAGTTTCGCCGTATTATTCCTGCCGCAAATTCAAGTACGACCCGCTGATGCGCGTGCCGCGACGTCAGGAATTGCCGCAGCTCGACCCGAACGACTTTACTCTTGACTGAAAAGGACGTGCCGCATGAACAAGCCCCATTTTTTCCCGCCACCACAGCGCAAACGCCTGGTTGCCGCAGTGGGACTTTTGTTGCGGATCTCAGTCATTCTGGTGATGGTGGCACAGATATTCAACCGGAACTTCGAGAATGTTTTTCTCTGTGTGCTGACTCTGGTGCTTTTTGCCGTCCCCACGATTTTGGAACGCCGACTCAGCATCGAGCTGCCGGGCACCCTGGAAATCATTGTGCTGTTATTTATCTATGCGGCGGAAATTCTCGGGGAAATTCAGGCGTTTTATGTGCACATTCCGAATTGGGATACCATGCTTCATACCATGAACGGCTTTCTGTGCGCGGCAATCGGCTTTTCGCTGCTGGATATCCTCAACCGGAACGAGAAAGTCAAGTTTTCACTATCCCCGCTTTACCTTGCCATCGTTGCATTTTGCTTCTCCATGACGGTGGGTGTGCTGTGGGAATTCTTTGAAGGAACCATGGATGCCTTCTTCCATCTGGATATGCAGAAAGATACTATTGTGAACAGCATTGGTACTATCCTGCTGGATCCGACCGGCGGAAATCATCCGGTTGTAATTTCCGGCATTACTGACGTGATCGTGGTACAGGCGGACGGGACGCAGACTTCTTTGGGCCTTGGCGGCTACCTGGATATCGGATTGATGGATACGATGGAAGATCTGTTTGTCAACTTTATCGGAGCGTTTGTGTTTTCTGTGATCGGCTATTTTTATGTGCGCAGCCGTGGTCAGGGCCGGTTTGCCCGACGCTTCATTCCGATCATCCGCAGCGAAGATCCTGATGAAACAGCGAGCGGCCCCCTTACTGGGACAGGAAAAGATTCTCCCCAAAAATCCTGAAAAAAGCTGTGCGGTATTTTCCATATCGCACAGCTTTTCTTTTGCTATGAAACTGCCATGGAACGAGAAAGAAAGATCCCGGCATAAAAAGACCGCACGACAAAATGCCGTGCGGTCTTCTGGAGCTAGAAACGTGACTCGAACACGCGACCTGCTGATTACGAATCAGCTGCTCTACCAACTGAGCTATTCTAGCATGTCGGACGTTTGCCGCTCCAGCGGCAAACGCGACAACATATAGTATAACGGATTTTTGTGAGAAGTCAAGGGCAAAAGAAAAATAATCGCAAAATGCGGTATCCTGCCTTCCATGCCCCGCTTGCCGGTCAGCAGCTCATTTCCGCAATTTCGTACAGCAGTTTTTCAGAAGCATCCCAGCCCAGGCAGGGGTCGGTGATGGATTTGCCGTAAATATGCTCGGATACATCCTGGCGGCCAGGCTCGATGTAACTTTCAATCATAACGCCCTTGACCAGATTGCGGATGTCTGCGGAGACCTCACGGTTGTGCATGACTTCCTTGACGATTCTCACCTGTTCCTGATATTGCTTGTCCGAGTTGGAATGGTTGGAATCGATGATGACCGCCGGATTTTTCAGGCCCATCTTGTTGTACATTTCCAGAAGGCACTGAACATCCTCATAGTGATAGTTGGGCTGGCTGACGCCCCGCTTGTTGACACCGCCGCGGAGAATGGCATGGGCCAAAGGATTGCCGGAGGTTTCCACCTCACAGCCGGCGTAGGCAAAATGCTGGGAGTGCTGTGCCGCATAAATGGAGTTGAGCATGACCGAGAAGTCACCGCTGGTGGGATTCTTCATACCGGTAGGGACATCAAATCCGCTGGCAGTCTGGCGATGGTGCTGGTCCTCCACCGAGCGGGCACCAATGGCAACGTAGGAGAGCAGATCTTCCACGTACCCCCAGTTTTCAGGGTAAAGCATTTCGTCGGCGGCAGGCAGGCCGAACTCCTCAATCGAACGCATCTGCAGACGGCGGATGGCGATAAGTCCGGCAACCAGATCAGGTCGCTCCTCCGGGTTGGGCTGGAAGGCAATGCCTTTGTAGCCGTCACCATTGGTACGGGGCTTATAGGTATAAATACGAGGTACGATCACCAGGCGATCCTTCACCTTTTCCTGCACACGCGCCAGCCGGCCGACGTAATCACAGACGGCCTCCTCATTATCTGCAGAGCAGGGGCCGATCACGACCAGGAACTTGTCGGACTTGCCGGTAATGATATCCTGTACAGCCTGATCCTTTTCCTTCTTGATCTGCTTTGCACGCTCGGACAGCGGATAGCGCTCACGGATTTCAGCCGGGGTCGGCAGTTTTTTCAAAAACGAAAAGCTCATTTGCAATCAACCTTTCCAAACATCGATTGGGAACATATGTCTCCCACTCCCGTGCGAAACAACTCAACACCACATTTTCCCGGGTCTTGCCGCGCACAACCGCATAATCATGCAAATACAGACGACATATTGTATAAATCCCATATAATAATATATCGCACGCCCCGCAATGTCAACCGAGATCAGCCCCGCATACGGGCTGCCGTGAATTTTGAAGGGCTCTTCATTAAAAGCTTTCAAAAAAGAGGACGGCGCACCTGCCGTCCTCTTTTTTATGAAAGTGTCATTGACAACTTATCCGTTACGGTTTGACGCGGAACTCTTCCTCACAATACACGCAGCGGTAGCGTCCGCTGGGCGTCAATTCGAAAATATGATCGCAGCCTTCCTCAATGGCGGTAATGCAGCGGGGATTCTTGCACTTGATCACATTGACCAGGCGCTTGGGGAGATCAGGCCGGATCTTTTTGGCAATATGGCCGTTTTCAATGCAGGTGATGCTGATCTGCGGATCCAGATACCCCAGCACATCAAAATTGATCTTGCTGATGTCCCCTTCAATTTTGATGATGTCCTTCTTGCCGCTTTTCTGGCTACGGACATTCTGCAAAAGTGCCACACTGGCATCGGGCAGTTTTTCCAGCTCCATCAGATGATACAGCGCCATGCCGGTGCCTGCGGTGATATGGTCAATGACAACTCCGTTTTGAATCTCGTCTACTTTCAGCATTCGAACGCAACCTCCCCTGTCAGCGGGTCTTTCAGACCCAGCAAAGTCATAATCAGAGCCATACGGATATAGACACCGTTTTGAACCTGCTCAAAATATGCTGCGCGCGGATCGTTATCCACATCGAGAGTGATCTCATTGACGCGGGGCAGCGGATGGAGTACCGCCATATCCTCCCGTGCCAGGCCCAGCTTGGCCTCGGTCAGAATGTAGCTGTTTTTGAGGCGGACATAATCTTCCTCATTGAAGAAGCGCTCTTTCTGAACCCGAGTCATGTAAAGAATGTCCAGATCAGGCAGGGCATCTTCCAGGCTGCGTAATTCCATGAACGGGATATTCTTGGGTTCCAGGAACTCATGGATGATGTAATCGGGAACACGAAGTTCTTCCGGCGAAATCAGGATGAATTTCATTCCCTCACAGCGGGCCAGGCTCTTGATGAGCGAATGGACCGTACGGCCGAACTTCAGGTCTCCGCAGAAACCGATGGTCAGATTGTCCAGGCGTCCCTTGCGGCGGCGGATGGTGAGCATATCCAGCAGCGTCTGGGTGGGATGGCTATGTCCGCCGTCGCCGGCATTGATGACAGGAATGCGGGAATAGCGCGAGGCACGAAGCGGAGCGCCTTCCTTGGGGTGGCGCATGGCAGCAATGTCCGCGTAGCAGCTGATGACCCGAATGGTATCAGCTACCGTTTCACCCTTGGAAGCGCTGGACACGCCGGCATCCGGGAACCCCAGAACCTTGCCGCCCAGGTTGAGCATGGCCGCCTCAAAGGAAAGACGGGTACGGGTGGAGGGCTCATAGAACAGCGTCGCAAGCTTTTTGCGCGCAGCCACATCCTGATAGGCGGTGGGATCCTGGCGGATCCGGTCGGCCAGATCCATCAGGCACAGGGACTCCTCCATTGTGAAATCCAGCGGGTCGATCAAATGTCTCATTTTTGACTGCTTCCCTTCGTTTTATGTTTTACATCATTTTGCGCACCATCGCAAAGTCGAAGAAATTGGTATAGTAGGTATAGCACCGCAGGATGGGACTGCACAGCCGCGAGTAGCAGGTTTCATCCAGCATGAGCAGCGCCTGACCTTCTCTCA
>JFBN01306710.1_pt1 | contig 14915 bp, 9 predicted proteins | sample 768741 | NCBI WGS metagenome assembly JFBN01 (sample SAMN01983846, study PRJNA193217) | chicken gut metagenome | biome: terrestrial biome; isolation source: ceca of Broiler chicken | host: Gallus gallus | place: United Kingdom: England | collected 2010-09-07
GTCATCGACACCGCACTGACCGCGTACGAGGAGCAGATTCACCCCATGCTCGCCAAGTAGTACCCGACATCTGGTACGGGTATTCCACCTGTGCCATCCGTAATGGGCGTGTTGTCATATCGGTATGACAACACGCCCATTTCATAGCTGCCACGAGCGCGTGTCGTCAGTTGAGAATGACGACACGCGCTGCAGGGGCTACGTCTGAGGGTGTGTTGTCACATCCGTATGACGACACACCCTCAGAGACGCCGATTCAAGGGTGTGTCGTCATGGCTGCATGACGAAACGCCCCCGCAGAGGTCATCCCTGCGGGGGCGTGTGTTACCTTATCGGCTCAGGCGCGCCAGACGTCCTTGCCTGCGGCCTTGGCGGCGGCCACGTCGGCGTCCAGCTGGGCCTCGTCGGCCTCCACCTCGCCGGCGATGAACCGCTCGACCAGCTCACGTGCCTCATTGTCCTCATGCTGCACGGCCGGGGACTTCATGAAGTACGAGCTGGGAGCCAGCACCGGGCCGGCCAGGCCGCGGTCGAGCGCGATCTTGGCGGCGCGCACGGCGTCGATGACGATGCCCGCGGAGTTCGGGGAATCCCACACCTCCAGCTTGTATTCCAGATTCAGCGGCACATCGCCGAAGGTGGTGCCCTCCAGACGCACGAAGGCGAACTTGCGGTCGTCCAGCCACGCCACATAATCCGACGGGCCGATATGCACGTTGTAGTCATCCATCTCATGCGGCACCACGGAGGTGACGGCGCGGGTCTTCGAGATCTTCTTGGACTCCAGCCGCGAGCGCTGCAGCATGTTCATGAAGTCCATGTTGCCACCCACATTGAGCTGGTAGGTGCGGTCCAGGCGCACGCCGCGGTCCTCGAACAGACGGGCCATCACGCGGTGGGTGATCGTGGCGCCGACCTGGCTCTTGATGTCGTCGCCGACGATCGGCACGCCCGCGTCGCGGAACTTCTGCGCCCACTCCGGGTCGGAGGCGATGAACACCGGCAGGCAGTTGACGAACGCGCAGCCCGCATCCATCGCGGCCTGGGCGTACGCCTTATCGGCCTGCTCGGAGCCGACCGGCAGATACGAGACGAGTACGTCGACCCGCTTCTCGCGCAGCACCGCCGCCACGTCGACCGGTTCGGCGTCCGACTCGTCGATCATCTGGCGGTAGTACTCGCCCAGACCGTCATAGGTCGGGCCACGCAGCACCTCCACGCCCAGGTCCGGCACATCGGAGAACTTGATCGTGTTGTTCTGCGAGGCGAAGATCGCCTCGGACAGGTCCTTGCCCACCTTGAGCGCATCGACGTCGAACGCGGCGACGAACTCGATGTCGCGCACGCGGTACCCGCCGAAGTTGTTATGCATCAGGCCTGGGATCTTCTCATCGTCGGCCGTGTCCTTGTAGTATTCGACGCCCTGCACCAACGACGAGGCGCAGTTGCCCACGCCGGCGATAGCCACACGAATGCTCATCAAAAACCTCTCTGTCCACTTGATAGTGTGATTGCCAATATCACCGTCCTAGCTTACCCAGCCACCGCACCGACATGACGCAGCATTCCGGATTCCCACCATTTTCCCAGACAGCATGCAGTGATTTTGGTCAGTCCGCAACCATCCGCCCATTTGTGAGGGTTCGGCGTAAAAACCGCGTCCATAAGCCGTTTTTCGCTTCCAGCACCGCGGATTCTCAGGGGCGGCTACTACCTTGGACTTCATGGTTTCACAGACTCGTACCGCCAAACGCACGCCGGCCGCACGCCATTTCGGCGGCGGCATCCACCGTTCGCACGGCTCGAAGGGCCCGAAGCCGAAAGGCAAAAGCAAGCACCTCATCCTCAAATGGGTGCTCGGCATCACCGGCGCCCTGCTGGCGCTCGGCATCGGCGCGTTCGCGTATCTGTACGCCACCACCGAGATCCCCCAGCCGGAATCGATCGCCGTGGCGGAGAACACCACGGTGTACTACGCCGACGGCACCACCCCCATCGGCACGTTCTCGGAGCAGAACCGTGAGATCATCGACTGCTCGGTCCTGCCCGACTATGTGGGGCAGGCCGTCGTGGCCTCCGAGGACCGGTCGTTCTACACCAACCGCGGCATCGACCTCGTCGGCATCGCCCGCGCGTTCTGGAACAACCTGACCACCGGATCCAGGCAGGGCGGTTCGACCATCACCCAGCAGTACGCCGAGCGCTACTATCTCGGCGAGACCACCTCATACCTCGGCAAGGCGCGCGAGGCCATCCTGGCCCTCAAGATCGCGCAGGCGCAGGACAAGGACCAGGTCCTGTGCAACTACATGAACACCATCTATCTGGGACGCGGTACCTATGGCATCCAGGCCGCGGCCAAGGCCTACTTCGGCAAGGAAGCCAAGGACCTGACCGTAGCCGAGGCGGCCATGCTCGCCGGCATCATCCCCTCACCGTCGTCCTGGGATCCGGCCATCGATCCCGAACAGGCGCAGGCCCGATTCACGCGCGTGCTGCGCATCATGCAGGAGGACGGCTACATCACCGCGCAGGAGCAGCAGGAGGCCCAGTTCCCGCAGACCATCGAGTACACGCAGCAGAACTCCTATCAGGGGGCGAACGGCTACCTGTTGCAGATGGTGCGCGACGAGCTGACCGGCGACGGCACGTTCAGCGCCGAACAGCTGGACACCGGCGGCTATGCCATCGTCACCACCATCGACAAATCCAAGCAGGATCTCATGTACTCGGTGGTCAGCCCCGCGCAGAACGGCATGCAGGGCGTCATCCCCGACGGCATGGAGTTCGGCGGCATCTCCGTCAACGCCAAGGACGGGTCGATCATCTCCGTGTACGCGGGCGAGGACTACCTGACCAAGCAGCTCAACCAGGCCACGCAGTCGGTGTATGAGATCGGCTCCACCATGAAGCCGATGGCGCTGCTGGGCGCCATCCAGGAGGGCGTGAACCTGGACACCGTATTCAACGGCAACTCGCCGCGCAAGTTCGACGGCATCGCCGACCCGGTCGGCAACTTCGGCAATATGAGCTACGGCAACGTGAACCTGTACACGGCCACGGCGCAGTCGCTGAACACCGTCTATATGGATGTGCAGGCCAAGCTCGGCACCCAGCGCATCGCCGAGATAGCCAAGGAGGCAGGCGCCGAAAGCGACGCGCTAGACGGCACCAACCCCTTCACGGTTCTGGGCAACAACGCGCTGACCACCAAGGATGTGGCGCGCATGTACGCCACCATCGCCAACCAGGGCAACCGTCCGAACATCCACATCGTGTCCTCCGTCAAGAACACCGACGGCGAGGACATCTACAAGGCGCCGACCGAAACCACGCAGGTGTTCGACGCGAACGACACCGCGCTGGTTACCAAGGCGATGACCGGCACCGTGCAGAACGGCACCGCCACCGAGGCCCTGGCCGTCGGGCATAACCTGGCCATGAAGACCGGTACCGCCAACGACTCCTACGCGGCCAGCGCCGTCGGGTTCACCCCGTCCGTGGTCAGCGTGTTCGCCATGTGGTACCCGGATGCGAACGGCAACCCGCAGGAGGTCCCCGCATTCGGCGGATGGAGCGGCGGCAGCGACTACCCGGTGCACCTGTTCACGCAGTACATGACACAGGCGCTGGCCGGCACCGACAACGAGACCTTCCCGAACGCGGTGGACCACGGCAAGGTCGGCGGCTCCGACGGCTCGTGGGGTCTGGGATCCCAGACCCTGCAGCAGATGCAGGAGGCCCAGAAGAAAGCCGAGGAAGAGGCCCAGCGCCAGGCCGAAGAGGAGGCCCAGCGGAAGGCTGAGGAGGAAGCACGGCGCCAGCAGGAGCAGGCCGAACAGGAACGTCTGGAATACTGCCAGAACAATCCGAACGACGTATCCTGCGGAGGCAGCGGCAATACCGGCGGCGACGGCACCGGCACCGGGGAGTCCGACGGGGACCAGTCCGGAGGCGATACCGGGGACAGCGACGGCGCCACCGAGGAGTCCGAGTAGTCGCGTCATAGACGCCACGTCAGTATCAACTGTGCGACTATAGTGAGGCGGGATCATCCTTCTCCGGGATGATTCCGCCTCATCGCATTGTTCCCGGCCGTCGCCTGCCGCGCACAGCCAACCGCGCCGCACCGGGTCGGTCCGAGCGAGCGTATGCTCACCGCATCAACGCTTCCCTGACCCGCTCGTAGTCGGCGCGGGTCAGGCCGATCACGCCGCCATGCTTGGTGTGCGGCGAGAGGTAGTAGTCCTCCGCCTGCAACGGTCGCCAACCGGCGTCCAGATCGTCCGTGACCAGCGGCCGGTATCCGATCTCCGGGATCACGTCGACGAACAGGTACCATTCGTCGGCACTGTGCGAAGCGAACACGGCCGGCCCCTCGACGCCGCCCGGGTCGCCGCCGACCGCGTACTCCGCGCCGATGCGGGTCTGCACGGTCGTCCACGGCGTCCCCGGCTCCCACCAGCGCGGGGCGTCGGTCGAATCCATCCAGATGCCGTTGCCGAACGCGTTGTCCTTGGTGATGCGATAGGTCCGCCGTCCGCCGTCGGGCAGCGGACGCTGGATCATCGTCGTGTCGATCGAGTCGCCGCCGGTGTCGATGAACACGCCGCCGTACTCGTAGGTGTCCTGCGTGAAGTCGCGGGTCACGCCCCACAGCACCTGCGGGCGCACGTCGGCGGTGGTGTGGTCGCGGTCGTCGTCGGGGAAGACGGTGCTCGACCAGTAGATGACGAAGGCGCCGCGGCCGCCGTCATGCCCCTCGGGATAGTAGTCCGGCACCCACAGGCTCTCGCAGGCCCAGGCCATGCCGAGTTCCAGCCGCGAACCGTCGGGGCGGCGGGCCACGTCGAGCGTATGCGGGCCGGTCCAGTGGATCAGGTCGTCCGACTGCCAGACCATGAGATTGGTGCTGCCGTGCCGCGTCCAGTGGTGCCAAGACGACATCTCGCGTCCGCTGAGGCCTTCGGCGCCGCCGAAGACGCGCAGGTCGGTGGCGACGATGGTCCACACGCCGGTCTCCGGGTTGCGGGTGATGTGCGGGTCGCGCACGCCGGTGGTGCCGATGGTGGAGGTCAGGAGCGGCTCGCCGCCGTTCAGGGGGATCCAACGATGCGGATTGTCGCCGTCCGACAGATCCATGTAGATGCGTTCGGCGTAGCCGTCCGGGTCTTCGAGGAAGTGAACGAGCAGGTAGCCGTAGGGGTCGGTTGGTTGCGCTTCCATGGCGCTCTCCCGTCTGCGAGGTGGAACGATGATGGATATAACGTTGCACTATTATACGACGCACTCATGATATTCAACGATGCGATACGCGTCTCTCCGTCGTCGCAGCGAGAATCACTGCAACGATATAAACGTTGGAAAAACGCGAAGCTACAGCATAATCACAGCCGCGCACCGTATACTGTAGCGGTATTGACCACGCATCATCGTCACGACGAGGAGACGTCCATGATACAGCAACGACACGTCACCATGCACGACGTGGCACGCCGCGCCGGCGTCTCGGTCAAAACCGTGTCGAATGTGGTCAACGACTACCCGTTCGTCCGCGACTCCACGCGGGCCAAGGTCCTCGCCGCCATCGACGAACTCGGCTACTCGCTCAACATGACGGCCAAGAACCTGCGTCAGGGGCACAGCAACATCATCGGCCTGTCCATCCCCGACCCGCGGATGCCCTACTTCGCCGAACTCTCCGCGTATGTCATGGAGGAGGCGCGGGCCCGGGGCAAGCACGTCATCTTCAACCCCTCCGGCGTGGACCGCCAGACCGAGCTCGACGTGCTCCACGGCTCGTTCAGCACCCTGACCGACGGTCTGATCTTCAGCCCGCTGCACCTGAACACCAGCGACGCCGCCGACATCCACGTCGACTACCCACTCGTCATCATCGGCGAGCACCTGCGGCTCGACACCTACGACCGCGTCCTGACCGAGAACACCACCGGCTTCCGCAACGCCACCGCGCGACTCATCGAACTCGGATGCCGGCGCATCGCCATCATCGGCGTGCACGAGTGGGAGCAGGACTACGGCTCGTCGCCGTACCGCCTCAAGGGGTACCGGCAGGCGCTGGCCGCCGCGGGGCTGCCCAACGATCCGGCGCTTGAGATCCCGGCGGTCATCTGGTACCAGCCGGACGGCGCCGACGCGGTGGCCCGGATGCTGGACGGCGGCATCCGCCCCGACGGCATCGTCTGCATGAACGACCTGCTGGCGATGGGCGCGATGCAGGAACTGGCGCGCCGCGGCATCCGCGTGCCCCAGGACGTGAAGGTCATCGGCTACGACGATTCGACCGATTCGCAGTATCTCTCCCCCTCGCTGAGTTCCGTGGATCCGAACCTGCGGGAAGTGGCACGGATGTCGCTGGAACTGCTCTGCGACCGCATCGAGGGACGGGTGCCCGAAGAGGCGGGGCCCAATGGATACGCCGAAGTGGTGGTGCCGTCCAGGCTGGTGGAGCGCGAATCCAGCGCGCCCGATTCGCTGCCGTAGCGACCGCCCCAATTCACGGTGTTGCGAAGGCCCAAACAGTGAATTGCCTCACCCTGTAAACCGTTGGGCCGGTGCCGTCATTGCTGACGACACCGGCCCAACGGCATCGGAAGGAGGAAAGGAAGGGAAGAGGATTACTTCATACCGGTCATCGCGATGCCCTCGACGAACCTCTTCTGGACGAAGAAGAACACGATGAGCAGCGGCAGGGCGGAGATCAGCGCGCCCGCCATCACGACGCCGTACGGGGTGACCGAGGAACCATGGCCCGTCAGCATCGCCAGACCGGCGGTGATGGTGCGGGTCTCCGGACGGGAGGTCATGATCAACGGCCAGAGCAGGTCGTTCCAGTTGCCCATGAAGTTGAACATGCCGACCGTCAGGATCGCGGGGATCGAGTTCGGCAGGACGATCTGGGCGAAGATGCGGAACTCGCCGGCGCCGTCGATGCGGGCCGCGTTATCCAGGTCCTTCGGGATCGAGATGAAGAACTGGCGCAGCAGGAAGATGCCGCCGACATCGGCCATACGCGGGATGATGATGCCCAGGTAGCTGTTGACCAGGCCCATGTCCGCCAGCAGCTTGTAGACGGGGATGAGCAGGGCCATGCCCGGGATCATCATCGTGGCGATCAGCACGCCGAGCAGCACGCCGCGGCCTTTGAAGTCCACGCGGGACAGGCCGTAGGCGGCCAGCGAGTCGAAGAACACCGAGATGATGGTCACGGCGCCTGCGAACACGATGGTGTTGAGCAGCTCGCGGCCGATCGGCAGACGGCCGAACAGATCGATGTAGTTGTCGAGGGTGAAGGCGCTCGGGATCAGCTTCGGCGGCCAGGTCTGGGTGATCTCGTTCGGCGTGAACGAGACCAGCACGACGATGATCAGCGGGAACAGCATCAGGATGGTGACCAGGATCAGCGCGAGATAGCTGAAGCCCAGACCGACGCGGCGGCGGGTCGTGGCCTTGCGGCGCAGACGCTCGTTCTCGGCGTTGATGCGCTTGTTCTCGGCCTCCTGCGCAGCGGAAATGGTTGCGGAGCTCATGCGATCTCCTCCCTCTCATGCTTGGCGTTGGTGTACAGCTGGATCAGGCCGACGATCAGCGTCATGATCAGCAGCACGTACGACAGCGCGGACGCGTAGCCGAGCTTGCCGTTGCCGAACGCCTCGGTGTAGATGCGGTACACGATGGTCTCGGTGGCGCGGGCCGGGCCGCCGGAGGTCAGGATGAAGACCTGGTCGAAGACCTGGAACGAACCGATGAGGCCGAAGATGACGACGTAGTTGAAGGTCGGGCGCAGGGCCGGCAGGGTGATGTAGCGGAACTTCTGCCAGGCGCTGGCGCCGTCAAGGCTGGCGGCCTCGTACAGCTCGGCGGAGATGCCCTGCAGGCCGGCCAGGAAGATGACCATGAAGTAGCCGAAGTTCTTCCACACCGTGATGAACACGATGGTGGCCATGGCGGTCTCGCGGGTGCCGAGCAGGTTCAGGCCCTCGATGCCGAACAGCTGGTCCAGCCAGTAGGGCACCAGGCCGAGGGACGGGGAGAGGATGAACTGCCAGGCGATGGCGGCCACGGTCAGGGAGATGACGAACGGCAGGAACATGCAGGTGCGGAAGAACCCGACGAACTTCAGGTCCTTGCGGTTGAGCAGCAGCGCGAACGCCAGCGCGACGATGACGACGATCGGCGCGTACAGCACCGCGTAGACGAGCGTGTTGATGACATCGGTCCAGAAATCGTCGCTCTGGAACAGGTCGATGTAGTTCTGGAAGCCGACGAACTTGCCGGAACGGTTGATGCGATCGGTGGTCAGCGACGTGATGAACGTCTTGATCGCCGGATAGAAGACGAAGATGGCGAGCACAATGAGGGCCGGGGCGGTGAACGTCAGGCCGACGCGCAGGTTGCGGCGCGCGATGGCCTTCTTGTTCTGATGCGCCACTGCGGCGTGCTTGTTCGCCTTAGAAGATGCGGTGGTCATGCACTCCTCCAGTAAACGACTTTGTCTGGATGGAACGGGATAAGGCACGGCAACGGCCGCGGCTGGCGGAGCGCCGTCGGCGGCCGTTGCGTGTCAGGTGCGATCCGGATGGGCCGGACCGCGATGTTGGGGTATCCGGGGGCGATTACTCGGCGTACTCGTCGAGGTAGCCCTGGATCTTGGTCTCGGCCTCGTCGAGCATCGTCTGGATGTCGTCGTCGGTACGAGTGGTGTTGGAGGTCAGGGTGTCGATCGTGGCGATGATGTCGCCGAAGCCGCCCTTCAGGCCGGCCACGGCGATGAAGGACTGGTCGGTGTACTGGGCGATCTTCGCGATCAGCGGACGCTCGGAGAGCTCCTCCTCGGTGACGGTGGTGTTGTTCGGCGGGTAGGCGGAGCCGAGCGACCAGGTCACCTGGTTGTCATGGTTGTTGTAGAACTTGAAGAACTCGTAGATGCCGGGCAGCTTCTCGGAATCGCCGACCTGCGAGGTGACCCACCAGTACAGGCCGGTGGAGCCGGTGTTGGAGCCGGAGGTGCCGTCCGGGTAGACGTAGGTGCCATCGCCGGCCGGAACCGGGAACAGGTCGTGGGCGATGCCCTTGTCGGTGGCGGCCTGGTCCTCCCACGGACCGACGATCACCATCGCGGACTGGCCGGACTCGAAGGACTCGCGAGCGGCGGTCTCGTCCATGCCGGAGATGGTGTAGCCACCCTTGTAGAAGTCACGCATCTTCTCCAGGAAGGCCTTGTTCTCCGGGGTGTTGATGGAGACCTCGCCGTCCACGGTGTACACGCCGCTGCCGTTGCCCTTGAGGAAGGAGCCCCAGCCCAGATCGGGCAGGGCGATGCCGTACTGCGTACCGTCGGACTTGGTCAGCTTCTTGGCGACCTCAAGCAGCTGGTCCCAGGTGGTCGGGATGTCGGCTTCGGTCAGGCCGGCCTCGGCCCACATGTCGGTGTTGTACCACACGGCGGTCGGCGCGTAGCCCATCGGAACGGCGCACTTCTCCTCGGAGCCGTCGATGTCGAAGGTGATCTGATCGACGACGTTCGGGATGTAGTTCTCGGTCTCGTTCTCCGGATCGTCATAGAAGTCGGTGACGCACTGGAAGGTGCCGTCCAGCGACCAGCCCTGGCCGTTGTCGGCGCCGGTGGTCACGAAGTCCGGGCCATCGCCCGAGGTGACCTTGGTGACCATGGTCTCGCCGATGGTCGACCACGGCTGCAGCTGGGCATCGATGAAGTACTCGTCCTGCGAGTTGTTGAAGTCGTCGACGATGCCTTCGAGGGTCTTGCCGTCGGCCTCGGAGAAGCCGTGCCACATCGTGATCTTGATCTTGCCGTCTTCGGTCTTCTCGACACCGCCGTTGGAGCCGCAACCGGCCAGGCCGAGCGAGGCGACCATCGTCAGCGCCACGCCGGCGACGAGGCTTTTCTTCATGTTCATGGATTTCTCCTTATCTCCTGGATTGATACCAGAACTGTATCGACGCTGCTCGAAGCTGCCAGGCCATATCACCATCCCACCGGCTTGCGGTCCACCGAACGGACGGTTTTGCGCCTTACAACACCGTTGTCTGCTGCTGTAGCCTCAACGCTTTTTGCAACGTTGTAATATGCATTGTACAGCGATTTCCATCGTTGTACAAGTTATGCGACACGCCGTGTAATACCAAGGCGGACGCGGGGTTGGCGTCGCTCACGGGGAACACCCGGCGCCATCGCACTGCGGCAATCGACACCGACCGGGTCTCCGGTCCGGTGCGGCGCATCTCGACGCCACCGTCACTGCAATGGACCGCGTCGGACGACCACCGGCAACCGCCAACTCGGATGCCGCCCCGTCGGGAATCGCGGGGACACCAATCGACCCCGGACGAAACGGCACCTTGCGGAAAGAGAGTCAGCCCACGGCTCCGCGGGCATCTGCGATCGCCGCCGACGAAACCGACGGCGGCGACATCAGTCGCGGGAGACGGGCGTGCCGGCCAGCGGACCACCGTCCGCGGGCAGCACCTCGGTCGAGGTCGGCGTCCACACGTCGTCGGGGGCGGGCACACCGAAGTCGGGACCGTCCTCGGTCCACCGCACCACGCCGACGCGGGCGTGACGGTTCGGATCGAACAGCGGGTCGCCCTTGATCTCGGTGTAGTTGCGGCAGTGATAGACCATCAGGTCCTCGGTGCCGTCCTCGCTCTTGGTGAACGAGTTGTGGCCGGGGCCGTACTGGCCGTTCTCGGCGCAGGTCTTGAACACCGGCACCGGGCTCTTGGACCAGCTGTTCGGATCGAGCAGATCGGCGCCGCGGTCGGCGGTCAACAGGCCCACGGCATAGGGAACGCCGGTGCCGGAGGCCGAGTAGGTGATGTAGATCTTGTCGTCGTGGAACAGGAACGCCGGCCCCTCGTTGACCAGGAAATCGATGCATTCCCAGTCGTACTCGGGCTTGGTCAGCATGACCGGCTCGCCGCCGAGCGTCCACGGGTTCTCCATCCGGGCGATGTACAGGTTGGAGTTGCCCGGGATATCGGGATCCTTCTGCGCCCAGACCAGGTACTGCACGCCGTCGATGACCTCGGTGGTGGCGTCGAGCGAGAACGTGTCGAACTGGGTGACGACCTGGCCCTTCTCCACCCAGTTGTCGGTGGTCGGATCGGCGTCGGTGTTCTCGATCACGTACATGCGGTGCGTCGGCATGCCGTTGGGTTCGAACTCGCGCTCGGCGGCGGCATAGTAGATGTACCATGCGCCATTCACGCGGTGGAGCTCCGGGGCCCAGATGTACTTGCTCTGGGGGCCGGACTCATGCTTGCGCCACACGATGGTCTCGGGGGCCTTCTGCAGGTCGTTGATCGCGGAGGCGTGGCGGATCGCGATGACGTTGTACTCCGGGTCCGACGCGGTGAAGTAGTATTCGCCGTCGACCTTGAGCACCCATGGGTCCGCACGCTGAAGCACGATCGGATTGTTGTAAACAGCCATTGTTTCAACCTCATCAATCCATCGGTTTCGTTGTTTACAACGTTGAATATAGTCGATTTACATCGTTGGAACAAATCGGTCAGAGTGTCGCGGAACGATTGCCGGGGCTTTTGTTACAGATACGCCGCCGTCATGCGACGGCACGCCCCCCAGTCATCCACTTCGCGTCCGTGTCGTCGCACGGCTATGACAACACGCCTTCCAACCACTTACTTCGCGTCCGTGTTGTCGTGTAGCTGTGACAACACGCTCATTGACCATCTGCTCTGCGTCCGTGTTGTCGTGCAATCGCGACAACACGCCCATTGGTTGCCCGCTTTCACGGTTGGATACGCCCCACAGGCGCAGCCACCGCCCGTCCGACTACAGCCGCAGACCACCGTCGGGGATCGGGCGTGTGGAGTTGCGCACAACCAGCGTGGAGGATACCTTGCGGAACACCGAGGTGCCTTCGGGGGCACCGAACGGCGAGACGCCGTCGATCCGGTCGCGCAACACTCTCACGGACAGCCGCGCCACGGCCTCCAGACCGGGGGCGATGGTGGTCAGCGACGGGGTCAGGTATTGCGAATCGTCGGAATTGTCGAAACCGATCACCGAGATGTCGTCGGGAACCCGGAACCCGTGCAGCTGGATCGAGTGCATGACGCCGGAGGCGAGCATGTCGTTCAACGCCACCACGCCATCCGGCACCACGCCGGAGTCCAGCAACATGTTCATGGCGTGCAGGCCGTCATCACGGTGCCACATCTTCGAGGGCACTACCAGCCGTTCGTCGTAGGGGACGCCCATCTCCTCCAGCGCCTCGCGGTAGCCCTGCAGGCGCAGCGCCGCCGAGCCGACCTGCTCCCCCGGATGCGTGCCGACCACGGCCAGCCGTCGGCACCCGGTCTGCAACAGGTACTTGGTGGCGCGCTTGGCGCCCTCAACGTTCTCGGTGGCCACATGATCCACCGTGTCGGTGAAGATCCGTTCGCCGATCAGCACCAGCGGATAGTCCACATCCAGTTCGGCCACGTCATCCTGCCCCAGCTCCAGCGGGCTGAAGATCAGTCCGTCGAGCATGGCCTGCTGCGCGCCGTGCAGCGCCTCAAGCTCGCCCTCGCGCGAGTACAGCGTGGGTTCCACGATCACGCGCATGCCCAGTTTCTTGGCCTCCCCGATGACCAGCGACGACAGCTGCGCGAAGTACGGCATCACCAGGTCCGGCACGGCCAGGCCGATGATGCCCGTATGCCCGGTGCGCAGGTTGCGCGCCGTCATATTCAGCGTGTATCCGAGCTTGTCGATCGAGGCCATCACCTTGTCCCGCGTGCGCGCGGACACGAACTGGTAGTTGTTCACCACATTCGACACGGTTTTGACGGACACCCCCGCGTCCTCGGCCACGTCACGCATCGTCACGGCGTGATCGCTCTCCTTGCGCGCCATCGGTTCCCTCCGTTCCGTACGCTCATTCATCTACAACGATAGTACAATCGGCCCGGCGCCGCCGTTGCGCGGACGCCGGGCCGATGGCTGCGATCCCGATCCCGTGGGTCACGCCACGGCGATCTCCATCACGACCTCGGCATACGCCGGGTCGAGTTCCTCGCAGGTCTCCACGTCCAGCAGCGGCATGCCCTCCGCGGACCAGTGCACGCGCCGCACCTGGGCGTCGCGCCCGCCATAGCGGCCGTTGACGTACTCGGCGTTGTGGAAGACGTAGATCATGTTGCCGTCCTCGTCGCGCGACCACATGCCATGACCGGTGCCGAGCTGCCACTGGCCGTTGTACAGCCCCGACTTCTGCAGCGGGTAGTCGAGCTTGGCCCAGGAGGCCGGATCGGTCAGATCCGCGTTCTGGCCGGCGGGCGCGGTCACCAGACCGGTGGTGTAGTCGATGCCGACCGACGATCCCGAGTAGATCAGGAAGATGCGGCCGTTGCGAATCACCGCGTTCGGACCTTCGGCGATGAGGTTGTCCCAGGCGAATTCGGGGACCACGATCTGCCGGGGCCGGCTGGTCAGGCGCGCCGGGTTCGACGGGTCGAAGCGGGCGATCCACACGCTGCCGACCTGCTGCCAGGCGTAGTACCAGTTGCCGGAGTCGCCGATGACGGTCATGTCCAGGGAGATGAGCTGGACGGGGTTGAGGATGTCGCCCTCCGGCCCGAGGATCGGCTCGGGAACCGTCCAGTTGGCGGGCTCGCGCGGATCGAGGTCCAGGCCGGCCTCGTCCTTCTTCAGCTGCATGATGTGGCAGCGTCCGGTCCACATGTCGGGCTTGCCGGCGCGGTCGTTCGGGGTGCCGTCCGCGTGCGTGGGCTCGCCGTCGAAGCAGGGCATGAACAGGATGGACAGCCGTCCGTCGATGACGTGCAGCTCGGGCGCCCAGAAGCATCCGGTCATCGCGCGGCCCTCGGAGTTCAGGTCGCCGCGGACGAGCAGGTCAATCTCGCGCTCGCGTCCGCCGGCGGCGTCGGAGAGGCCCTCGATGGTGTCGGCCACGCGCAGCGGCATGTGGGTGCGGCCCTCGCGCGGGTCGATGCAGTTGCCGTCGGCGTCCTCGGTGGCGATGAACAGGAACATCGGCTTGCCGTTGAAGTTCCAGGCGAACACCGACGGGTCGGCGCGCTCGACGGCGAACGGCACCGGGTAGGTGGTCTGGCGGATGCGGCCGCGGATCGTGCGGCTCTCGCCCGGCTTCAGGCGGCCTTCCGCGGCGTCGTCGGCCAAGCGGGCGAGCGCGTCCGTGTCCCAGTCGACGGCGCGGGTGGCCTTGGAGCCGTCCGAGTAGGTCAGGTCGGCGCGGGTGTCGGCGAACCAGCGTACGGCCTCGCGCGCCTCGGGGCCGCGTAGCGACGCCATCAGGCTGCAGGTGGGCGCCGAGGACCCGGTGTTGTAGACGCGGCCGAAGCGTTCGATCAGCCGGGCGGCCTCCACGTCGCTGATGGTGATGACGTTGCCCGGCACCACGTCGTCGATGCCGTAGCACGCGGCGTCGTGCCGCACCGTCGCCGCATCGCGGTCCGCGCCGGCCACGGGCACGGTGCGGGCCACGGCGGATTCGATGTCGTCGACGAACGCGTACAGCGCGTGCCCCTCGTCGTCACGCCAGCGGATGACGTACTGCCCGGACTGCGCGTCGTATTCCACGCCCGGCCGGTTCACGCCGGCGACGGTGTCCAGGCGGACCAGGCCGAGCTGGTCGTAGGAGGTCAGGTCGCGGCTGACCGCGAGCAGGAACGCTGAGGCCTCGGACCCGTCGGGGTCGCCGCCGCGGGCGGTGCGGGTGGCGGCGACGGCGAAGCGGCCGTCCTTGAGGCGGAACAGGTAGGGGTCCTTCAGGCTTTTGAGGACGATGTCGACGTCCGGCATGACCGCGTCAACGTCAACGGCGGCGCTGGCGGGGCGGGGCGCATCGAACCGGTCGGCTTTGAAGCGGCGGGCGGCGGTG
>JFBN01307851.1_pt1 | contig 14907 bp, 22 predicted proteins | sample 768741 | NCBI WGS metagenome assembly JFBN01 (sample SAMN01983846, study PRJNA193217) | chicken gut metagenome | biome: terrestrial biome; isolation source: ceca of Broiler chicken | host: Gallus gallus | place: United Kingdom: England | collected 2010-09-07
TGGTGTTATCCTTCAGCAAATCGTTAATGGTTTGATTGACTGTAGTGTACCAAAGATAGCCATCAGACAGGATTTCGATGTGGTTTTGTACACATTCCTGTTTGGTGTACACATAGACTTCAGGTGCTGTTGTCCAGTTACACAGTCCGATGTATTCAGCAGCTGAGACGTTGCACAATACGTAATCTGTATTTGCTAAGAATTTTTCGAAATATTGTGTTTTTGATATACAGGTCTCGGCAAGTTTTGGGTTTTTGATAATGTGTGGATTCATATGGATTTCCTTTCTATGAAATAGTTTAGCACAGTTTGTTTCGTTTTGCACCTGAAAAAAAGGACCTGTCCGTAAGGACAGGTCAATAGGTTATGGTTCCTGTTTTGCAATCTGCCGGAGCGTTTCGATTTTTTCCTGGATCTCGTTTAAAACGTGAGGCAGATCTTCGATTTCTGCAGCAACGGTGCTGGCGTAGGCCAGGGCTTCGTTTGCGGTAATGGTATCCCCGTCCGGATCTTCGGCAAAGTTGACGTTTTCGAAGTACATGTTCATGCCGGAAAGTTCATCCCAGGCATCCAGTAGGGCTTCCAGCCATTCGTCATGATTCATGGGGTTCCTCCTTTGCGTGCATATTATCGATGCGATAACTGTCGGGATCTGTTTCGGTATATGCCGGGTTATTCATAAGATTCTGATAAGCCGTTGGATCCAGGTCATCGCTGTCCAGATTACAGATGGTCAGATGAACCTGGTCGGCAAAGTGTTTTGGATCGTTGGTTAAGACGGATTCCAGAACGCCGTCTTTAAAGACGATGGTGATGTCAAGCATGTTGGTTTTCTCCTTTTTGGTTTATCTGGTATATCGGGCTACCGCAAAGTCCCATCGTGCGATGGTGCATCTGCGGTCGGTTTCTTCAGCGATTTTATCTATCTGTTCTTTGGATGTGTGTGTGCGGCAGCGTTTGAGCGCACGGCCGATGATTAGGGACAGATCGTTGTTGGTAGTTGTTTGTTTGGGCTTCAAATTGTATCGTTGCAGCAACGCATGGATGCTGCGGATACTTACCGGTACGCGGTGGTATCGCCATTTCAGCCATAAGGCTTCCGCGAATAGTTCCTGTGGTAACATGTTGCTACACCTCCAATTTTTGGTCGAACAGTTTGATGAGTTCGGATAGGGTTTTTTCCTCTCGTGCGATGGTCAGCGCTTCCAGATCGGTCAGCTGATAGCAGTCCCGAAAGGGTGCAACCAGTTGGATCAGTTCTTGTTTGGTAAAGCCGTTGGCTTTCATTCGCCGGTAGGCTGCCTGGAGACGTGCGGTGTCACGCAGGAAGGCTTCTAAGGTTGGTGCTTCGCAAGGAAAATTGGGACGGAGCTTGTCGTTTCTGGCATCCTGAAGGCATTGCTGTAAACGGTCGATTCGTTTTTGTACCAGCTGGTCAAACAGAATCTCACATTCCTCTTTGGTATCGGCGTAGGCTCTTGCAAAGAGGATAACCTGTCCGGATTTTCGTGGTGTTCCGTCGTTTTTCAGTATCGCAAAGCGTGCCGGTTCGCTGTAATGCCAGGCGTTTTTTCCGGATGCTTTTGCTTCGGAATAGGTTTGTCCGGATGCGTTGACCAGAATGCCTTTTACGGGCAGGCTTTTTAAATTGACATGGCCGGTATCGTTGTTGATGTCGTAAGCACAGGCCCACAGAACGGTTTCGTTTTGGTATAGGTTCAACAGTTGTTCGGTTGTCGGTCGATGGTAAATCATAAGCGTTTCTCCTTTTTTGTTACGGGTGATTGGTTGGGCTGGGACAGCACTTGTTGTATTGCATGTATTGGTTATAGCGGCGATATTGATCGTATTGATGGTTTTAAAATAAAAAGAGACCTTCCGGAAAACCGGAAGGTCCTTTGATGAAGGAATAGTGATTTCTATGTTTAGAAGCGTTCATCAAGTCATGATTATTATAGCAGAGGTTTGTTGGTTTGACAATCGTTTTTGAAATTAAGAAAAATTAACTTTTCTTGATTTAGTTATTGACAAATTGATTTAATTGATCTATAATATGATTAAATCAAGAGTTACTATAGATTTCCATCAGAAAAGGAGTGTTGTTTATGACAGAAAAGAGAGAGTATTTGGAATTTCGGGAACTGCTGCGAAGAGCCATGGGGACGCGGTCACAGAAAGCCTTTGCGGAGGCGTGTGGTCTTTCTCCGGAGCATATGAATCGGTTGCTGAATAATCCGGTGATCAGCCGTCCGTCGAAGGCGACGTTGCTGAAGATTCTGAATGCGTCCGGTCAGGTGGACGGTTCGGAATTGTACCGTTCTTGTGATTATTCCGTAGAAGATTCCATTATGGATGTCTGGCGGACGCGCAAAGGGCTTCCGGTGAAGAAGCAGTTGGATCTGACGGCGGAATTGATTCAGTCAAAGCTTCAGGCGATGCAAAAGCGGATTGGTATTTACAGTTCTCTGGAAGAATTGGTACATACGTTTTTGCATGAGATTGCGCCGGTGATTACCAGGGTGCGGAAGGTTAATTCCCGGGACTGGATGGATTCCGGAAACAAATATCGCAGACGGGCGGTTTGCTGCATTGGCTGTTGGCAGATTTCGCAGGATGCGACGTATACGCTGGAAGTAGAGACCTGGTTTGTGCTGTTCTATGAGTTGTTGAGCGATGGAAACGTGATTTTGATGGATTCTGCGGTGGATATGGAAACGCTGTCGCATTGGGGATTTCTTCCGGAACCGTATTTGGAACAGCTGTATGAGGATGGTGAGGATATCAAAGAGCTGCCGTCGTTTTCTACGGTGACGCGAAAGGTAAAGACGAAACCGTCGGCGGAAGAGCAGCTGCTGCGGACTTTGTTTGGGGATCCGGACGAAGTGTCTTTGGATCTTCGGTACTGGAAGACCGGACGTGGTTCTGTGTGGAAAGAGACGCCGTCCCGGTTTGTGGAGTATGTGCTGGAGAATGAGGCGTATTTTTCTGTGAACGAAGAGGAGCAGGAGCTGCTGGAAGAGATGCGGGATGTGGGTGCGCTGACAAAAGAACTGGAAGAGGAGTTGCTGTCGTATGGATTTGGCGGTTCGCACGGCACGCCGGCGATTGCGCTTGCAATTCTGAACCGTAAGGCGAAAGCTGCGGGCCATTCGTTTGAGGTAGAGTTCGATGTGAGTGTGGAACATACGGATGTACTGGCACCGGTGCTGTACGTATCGGATGATGCGTGCATGCATGCCGGATCGTATAGCAAGGAATTGTTACAGGAGGTGGACGGCTGGTTGAAGCCGGAACTTGCTGCCATGGGTCTTTTGACTTATGGGGATACGAATGCGTATGTTTCGGTGTCGGTTCCGGTAAAGGATTTGCTGGAAGGACAGCAGCCGATGTAAAAGAAAAAGACACCTGCAAGCTGCGGGTGTCTTTTTTGTGTCAGAAATCCGGATGCTTGCTGAGAAAGGATTCCAGGCTTGGCGTGTCCAGATTACGGATGTAGTTTCGAATGGGTTCTGTCAGATGTTTGGGCAGACGGGCAACGATGCTCCAGGTGGCAGGGTCTGACTGTTGCGTCAGGGACAGCAGGCGGAAGTAGTCAGGGTTGAAGGATAACAGCTGTTCCAGTTTGACGGGATCGTGAAACCTGGTTTTGAAATAGGGCTACCGCAATCCCACTGGCTTTAGACAATGGGTAGTTCACAAACGGAACCAGTTCGTGGTTGATTCGAATGGTAGCGTACGCATGATCGATGGCTCAATGATGGGTGGCCAGCTGTTGTAGTTGGGAATCAGATGGTTCAAGATGATGCGAAATGCCGTATTGGTCTTGAGAAATTTGTGATGGTTGGTTTCATAATGTCTCCTTTCTTGATGTTTCATCACTTTTTGATTTTTCGACGTACGTTCCCGGATTTTCTTGCCATTTTTGTGGAGGTTGTGTTATAATAAAGAAGGTGAGCGTAAGATAATTGCGCAAAATAGTTGAATGGTTCAACAAACAATGGCAAGGATTCTCCCATTTCTATAGGTGGTGAGATGAATTGCAAATAAGAAAGTTAATGGCAGTGGCGGGCGGAGAGAAATCGGTATCTACCACTGACATGAGGCAAACCACAGTCCGCATTCTGCTGACATGTCAGACTCTGTGAAATTACCGACTGTGGATTGAAACAAATGGAGGTTTTACGATGAAACAGATGAGTGGAAGAACGAGAGAGAAACTGGAAGGTGCGCGTGAGGTGTTGCTGGCACTGCTTCGTGACAAAGAGGTTTATGATGAACTGGTAGGACTTGGTGTTCGGGAAATTACGAATCCGGCGGTCACGTTTACGAAGGATGTCAAAAACGGTGTTTGGGATGAAATTTCGGATGACGTTTATAACAAAGCTTTGGAGAAAGTGGAAGAAGCGTCGAATGATTTTGGCGATCAGCCGTATGCAAAGCTGGATCACGCGAAGGCAATGGTGGAATTGTTTCATACGGTACCGGATGTGCTGCGTGTGATGGAGCTGATGCTTCGTTTTGACGATCTTCGGGATGAAACGGAGACGCTGCGCCGTACGCTGCTTGAGATGCGGACGGAAGCGACGCGGGAGCTTTTGGAAGATGAGATGCCTGCGGAAGATTCCGTAGACGAGGAGTTGCTGGAAGAAGTGCCGGTAGATGAGATGCCGGAGCAGGACGTTGACGGAGGAGAGCAGGAGGATGCATCGGAAATCGAAGTAAAACCTGCGGAAGATCCGTTGGCACAGATGCTGATTTAAGCGAAAAAAAAGCCACCTGGCGACTTGCCAGGTGGCTTTTTATGGACGGAAACCGTACAGACTTTTGTGGGTGTCGCTGTAGATGCTCCAGTGATCGGATAGTTCCAGCAGCTTCCGGATGCGTTCCTGTTCTGCTTTGGGTTTGTCGTTCAGATACGCGTTCAGGTAATCATCTATGGAATCGTATTCTGTGGAATGGTAGTTTCCGTAGATGTCGCAGGCAAGATCGCTGGCTTCCCGGATTTCGGTGTGGCTGTGTCCTGCGATGTGCTGGTCATAGTAATTGCGGAGATTCTGTTTCTGTCGTTTTTCTTCATCGATCAGTACCTGGTATTTGCACAGGTCTGCGGCAATGCGGATCAGACTGTATTCGGTAAGTTCTACGGGACCGCCCTGAACCATGTACAGTTCCACATCGTTGATGTTCTGAATGGGTTCCATGCTGCATGGAAGCAGTGTCAAGGTACAGTTTGGCTGTTTCATTTCCAGCTGGATGGCGTTCCAGTTAGCGGCCTGAAGGCGGCGTAGCAGCTCGTTGTAGCAACATGCGGTTCGCAGGCTGATCTGAAGGATGGTCTGATCGGGTTTGTGGATCATGTGAATAGGTTCTGTCTGTTCCGGTATTATCATAATCATTTCATTCATCATATTAAAACTCCTGATATCGGGTGTTCATTTTGGGATCGATATTAACCAGCAGGTCTTCGAACTCTTCCATGACTTCTTCCGGATTGGTTTCGAAGTGCCGTGTGGTTTCGTTGTATGTGTCTGCGAAGTGATCAACAAACGAATGTAATCTTTTTAGTGATACATAATTGGTACATCCTTTTTGTCACTGTTTCTCTCGCATCCGTAGGATGGTTCTGTGACGCGCAATTTGCCACCTAGAATCGATTTTCGGAAAAAGGTATAGATTGATATGGGTATAAGGCGTTTCGTGGCAAAATGAGGTGAAATTCGTTGCTATTTGCCTGCTAGAAAAAAAGGAACCTCCCAGAATGGGAGGTTCTTGCTGTCAGGTTGCAATGACAAAGGCGATTGGACGTTTCGTGTTGAAATGTCCGAGGGTTTCAAAGTTGCCGGGTTTGTGATAGTCCAGCAGAAGCCAGTCGATGGGTTCGCCGTCCCTGGTGCGAAGCCGTTCGTTTAATACCATGGTTTCTGTGTAGAATCGACCCATGGTAAGCAGTTTTTCCAGGCTCATGCTTTTTGCCAGGGTATCGTACCGGTCATTGTCTTTGTCGTAAGCAACCAATTCAAAGTAGAAGTCCTGGGGTTCCGGTTCGATCCGGGAGGTGTCGAACCAATAGAAGTCCATTGACGAAATGGGTTTTTCCGGCCGTTTTGTGTAGACTTTGTGATTGCCAATCATAATTTCTTGAACCAGTGTTGGCGGGATTAGATGTTGCGGATGGACGGTGATCAATCCGGTAAGTCTGCGCATCAAAAGGCCGTCTGATTGGATTTTATGTGTCAATGGATTTATAAGGCACAGTACGTCTACGTACAGATTTTTGTTTTGGAAGCGTACGGTTTGTTTTTCCTTATCGTAACGATGCCATTCGGTGTGTCGTTTTGCGATGGCAACGAACAGGCATCGGATCCATTCGATTTCGTCTTCTCGATGCTCAGAAAATTCGGACAGGAAATCCGTACGGGACAGGGTTTCGTTCAGCAATGTTTCTTTGTGCGCATACAGCGGGGTGAATTCCTGGAACGCTTCCGGGAGTTCTTCTATGAAGGTGTTCCATGCGCGTTCCAGCACCAGGCGTTGTTTGGGTGTTGGAAGCGCCGGCTCCAGTTTTGTCAGGCTGTCGATGATATCGGAGGTGCCGCAGTTTAACAGACTGGCCGCATGTTGGATCATTTCGTTTTGAAAGGTCGGATCATCCGGATGTTCCCAGATGCGTTGTGCGGTCAGGGACAGAATGGGTTTGGTTTTTTCATTGAGAAACATGGTCATGGGTGTCCTTTCTTGTTGTGGGCCATAGATCATCCGGAATCGGGTCGCCAGGATGAAGATGCGCAAGAACCTGCATTTCGTTGTTGGTTCGTAAGTAGGTCGGCAGGTTTTTGAGCAGACCTACGGTATGCTGTTGTTCCAGCAGTTCTCGAATCTGCGCTTTCTGTGTGTACGGTTCGATAGTGCTGGGATCGATGGCAATACCGAAGGGGCGTTTTGCATTTCCATCTTCGTGATAAGGCGTCTGGATCAGATAATAAATCCAGACAGATTCCGGCGCGTAGGTATAGGGGATATGGACATAGAGGTAACCGTGTGTCCATTCCCCGGTGTCTGCGCGTTTGGCCGCCTTTTGGTATAAGAGTTCAGATCCGGTGGGATCGTATTCCAAAAGTATGGTGTGCATGGTTTTCTTCCTTTCGGTTATAAGGATATTACGATGCTTGTGAGCAGGAAGTTTACGGCTGCGGACGGCAGGATGAGCCGTTCTATTTTTGATAGGTCAAAATGTTGCAGGAACGGCTTTTCGGATTGTTTTGCCTGATGGATCAAGTAACTGGCGCATACGATGAGATGCGCCAGAATCGTGATCAGTAAGAGCGTGATTTCCCGTTGTTCCCATACGGCTTCCGGTGCGAACCATTCGTTGGATCGACAGATGTGGAGAATGAAGGGTGTCAGACTGTAGGAAGCGATAACAAAACATGCGAGAAACAGCCGGTTGCAAATTCAGAAGAATTTTTCGTATTTGTTTGTTGATTTCATATGTCGTAATCCTTAAAGCAGCATGGCTGCAGTGAGTGCCATGGTTAAAAGTGCCGAGGGCAGGAGTAAGAGCATCAGTTCTTCCTGATCAAAATGGTGCAGAAACGGTTTTTCTGTTTTTGGATAGCGCCATAACAGGTAACTGCCGCAGAGTGCGATATGTGCTGCGAATGTGGTGAACAAGATGCTGTAGCCAAACTGCTGCCATAAAAATTGCGGGGCGAAAATGTCATTGGCTTTGCACAGTAACAGGAGAATGGCGCTCCCAGCGTAGGACAAGATGGCAAATCCAATCAGGAAAAGAGTGTCCAGGAAGGTTATGATACGTTTTTCTGTCATATGGTTGTTCCTTTCTTTAATTCTGTCAGAAGTTCTTCGGTGGTATCGGTCTGTAAGAGCGCCGTCCCTAAGTTTAACAGCAGCCGCATGGCGGTCTTATCGTCTTTTACCTCGGGGTAATATTTTTGAAGCAGCTGGAAAATGGTTTCTTGTGAGATAAAGATGTGGCTGCGTTCCGGTACGGGAAGTTCCGGAACGTTTGTTGTGTTTTCATCCTGAAACTCCGAGCATTCTGTGATTTTTGTTACTGGGAGCTTTTTGCTGGCGCACATGCCTGCAAGATTGTGGTCACAGAAAGCGCAGAACTGGTTTTCATAAGGGTTTTCAATGGTATCGGATGTGAATGTCGCTGCGGTTTCACAGTCCGGGAGCGGTTCGCCATTCACCGTGATCAGGGCGGATTCGTCCAGTTCGGCGGAGTCCGGAACGTAACAGGCATCCGTACAGCGGGGCAGTTCGTCCCAATGCTCTTTTAAGTACGTAAGGATGTTGGTGCGGGCGTTTGGACCGTCGGTATGGACGATGTCCGGGATTTCGACGGCAGATCGTCCGTAGGTCTGCTTGAGGATTCCGAAGGAAATTTCTTTTGACATAATGGTTCTCCTTTCTGTTATAGCTTTTTCAGGTATTGCACTGGCACGGCATTGGTAAGCCATACGCCGTTGGCGGACTGATAGAAGGCGTGACCGTCTCGGTACATGGCAGCGCTGTCGATCTGGTAGATGACCGGGTTTCCGTGCCGAGAACCGACGGTTTTGGCGGTTGCCACGTCCTTGGATAAATGAACGTGAAGCCGTTGTTTGGGTAGTAAACCCATTCGGTCAATCGATTTCGTATATTTTTCACCGGTGCCATGGTACAGGACGTCCGGCGGTGGAACGGGTGTAAGTTCCAGGTCAACCGGGACGGAGTGTCCCTGGTTGGCACGAATTTTGGTGTGATCGTCGTTGAACGTATAGCGCTGTTTGGCGTCGGTACGGACGATGGTTTCTAGGATGTCTTTGTCAAACGTATATTTTTTGGCGATGCCCTGGATCAGTTTGTTTACATCCGCCCAGCCGTGTGCATCCAGGGTGATACCAATGGCTTCCGGTTTGTGCCGTAGGATCATGGACAGATATTTGCTGACGTTTGTGTAGTTGGTCATGACAAGAAGCTCCTTTCGGTTTGTTTTACGAAATGACGTCGTCAATCAGAGCGTCTAAATTGCTCCAATAATCCTGATTACAGTCATAATCCCGCTCGTATACGAAGCGGTGTGCGATGTGTTCGATCTCGTCATTTGTGACGGCGCGGTATTTGTCGTTGGGATTTGTTGCATCGATCCGGTCTTTGAGGTGGGATTGGACATCCTGGATGACCAGCGGCAGCCACAGCTGGTTGAGCAGTTCTTCCCGTTCTTCGGCGTTTATGGTGTTAAGAATGGTTGCGACTTTGTTTCGAATGTTTGTGCTTGGTGTTGCCATAAGGACTCCTTTCTGTTTCCCGGACGAAATACGGACGGCCGGACGTATCGAACTTCAGGCACAATGGGACGTGGTCGTATTCGTGGGTTTTCGGGTTTTTCAACAGTGCGTATACGTGGTTATGTTGTGTGATTTTTAAGGGCTGACGGCCCAGTTTTCTCCATAGTGTGGCCCAGAGCATGCTCGTTTTTCCTTTCGTATCGGGTGTGGATTATTCGCAAGTTTCTTCTGCTGCGATTACTTCGTTGACATCCTCTGTATCAAAGCGGAAGGTTTCGGTCAGTTCTTCGGGTGTAAATCCGATGAGCAGCAGTTCGTGAATGGTTCTCTGTGTGTTCTGTGTTGCAGATACGTGGTCAATGACCTGGTTTAACAGTTCCAGGCAGCGTTCTTTGGTCATGGGTTTGCCTCCTTTTTGGATTCGAAGATTTCTACTTTGGTTAGTCCCTGGATATCGAACCAAAGGTTCTGTTTTGGATCGTCGATGTGTTGAATGAACACCTCTTGTTTTCCGTTTTTGAACCGTTTCTGGTTTGTCATCAGAAAGATATTGTTTTCATGCTTGATGTATTCCAGCATGTGGAGCTGGTTGATGATGACCGGATCGCCCGGTTTCGGAAGATATTCTTCCGGAAAGAAGGTGCTGCCGACGTTGATTTCGTGAGACATATCCGTAAGGGTGACGGTTCCTTTTTTGAATTCTTCGTCCAGTTTTTCTGCTGTTTCTTCGTCGGTCTGATCGCATTTGTAGATGCGACAGATGACGGGACGTACCGGGTAGATGGTACAGGACATGACAACGCCCTTGTCATTTAGGAATGGACAGACCAGATCGATACTGGCGGTATCTTCCATGGGTTCCCCGTGATGCACGGGACGGATGTTGTGCTGTTTGATGTAGGCTTTGATGACCTGTTGTTCCTTTTTTGTGACGGGCAGGTGATGCGGACAGCAGGCGCCGCAGCGGGAACAACTGCCGTTTACGGTAAAGTTTTCTCCTTTTTTGTAGGTATCTTTGAAGTTGCTGCTGACATCCAGACCGTATTTTGGTGTGTTCATCGATTACCTCCTGGTATCATTTGTTTTCGATTTTCCAGTCGATGGGTGTGAAACCATCCTGGATCAGATAGTCGTTGCATTTTTTGAAGTGATCGCATCCGAAGAAGCCGCGATAGGCGGAGAGCGGAGAGGGGTGCGGGCATTCCAGAATGTGATGGATCGGATTGGTGATCAGTGTTTTCTTGCTGCGTGCGAATCCGCCCCATAAGAGAAAGACTACTGGTGTGGGTTTCTGGTTGACGGCTTTTATAATAGCATCAGTAAAGGTTTCCCAGCCTTTTCCCTGATGAGACGCGGGATAGCCGGCTTGTACGGTCAGAACGGCATTTAAGAGCAGCACGCCTTCTTTCGCCCATTTGGATAGATCCCCGTTGTTAGGAATTGCATAGCCGAATTCGTTTTGAAGTTCCTGGTAAATGTTGGCGAGGGAGGGCGGAATGGGAACGCCGTCCGGTACGGCGAAGCAAAGTCCCATCGCCTGATTGGGGTCATGGTAAGGATCCTGTCCGATGATGACGCATTTGACGTTGTCATAGGGTGTCAGCGCGGTAGCGTTCATGATCAGATCTTTGGGTGGGTAAACCGTGTGTTCCTGGTATTGCTGTTCAACAAAATTATATAAGTCCCGATAATAGGGTTTTGCATATTCTGGTTTTAAGATTTCATCCCAGGTCATGGGTCAGACTCCTTTCGTATGTGGTATTGGTTTTTGGTTTATGTGTGTATACACTCGATAGGAGTTTTGTAGGTTTGATGTAGAAAAAAAGACCTCTTGTGTGAGGTCTTTGGTGTGTTATGACAATCGTTTGTGGTGGTTATAGTTATGGTCATTTTGATGGGTGGTATTAATGGCTTGAGCAGGTATTGGCAATTGTTATCCAAAATATCATCAAGATCGTAGCTAGTATGGCATCGTATATACATGTCAGGGCAATGTAAATAATCAATATGATTGTCACCCTTTTCATTGTCTTTATGCTCCTTTCTTTTCTGCGTCATGATGCTTCGATAATTTCTACACGGAAGGATGTCGGAATTTTGATTCCGTCTTTTTTGACGGTGGCCTCCAGTTCCCATCCGCCGAAATAATCGTCGGCAGGTTCTGTACAGCAAAGTTCCGACCCATCGTAGAACAGAACGGCTTCTGTCCATAAGGGATTTCCTTTGGTGCTGTCTTCGATGTCATCCGGTGCGCAGACTTTTATGTCCATTTCGTAATGTTCGTCGAAGATGGCTGTGTGCAAAAATGGAACGGTGTTTGGATAAAAGTGTTTGACCAGTGTTTGCGGATCTGCGTTTGGATCGAGAGCCATTTGAATTTGTTTGGCTTCGTCGTGTGGAATGACGATGGTTTTTTGTAGAACACGGACTTGCGGGGTTGGTGTGTTTGCCGGTTTTGACATGGCAGATCTCCTTTCTGATGGTTCGATCTTGTGATCGGGTTATCCTTTGATCATCTTGGTATGACAAATCGTTAAGATTGAAACATTCCGTGAAACGATAGCTTCACGGAATGTTGGTTTCGTGATCGAAGGTGATGTTCAGCAGTTCCTTTGCCCGTATCTGGTAGGCTTTGCGTGCGTTGTGATCAGTGTATTCTTCACCGTTGAGAGAATGCTGGAGCGGAAAGCGTACCAGATCCTCTACGGTTTTGATTTCTTTGCACCATTGCTGTACACGAAGGTTGTTTTTTCGTTCGATATCATCGTATGCGGCAGCTGCGGTCGGGTAAAGGTCTTTGGGTTCCCGACAGGTATGACCCGGTGTCGGACAGACCGTGTTACCGTTTTTATCGACGACGCCGACATCTTCCAGTCCGATCGCAATGATATTGTTTATGGTTTCAATGGATTCGATGATGCCACTGCAGATACTGTCGCTCCATACTTCGTGGTAATAAACGACCTGTCCGATTTTGTAATGTTTCAGCATGAGAAGTTCCCCCTTTTTAATATACGTACAGATGATTTGAAATTTATCAGATTTTTTTGTTTTCTGTTTAGGCACCCGTAGGAATGTAAAAAAGACCTCCCCCGCAGGAGCGGGAGAGGTTCGTCGTTATTTTGTGGCTCCGCAGACGGAGCAGGAATCGTAAGCCGCAGAATCTTCGACCCAGATAGATTCTGTAACAGCAGGGATGGTTTCGGTTCCGACGGCAACTTGTTCAGAATGGTAACCACCTTTGTTGAAACAATCAGAGAATGCAAGATGGTCGCCAATTGCTGTCGCGTTTGTTCCGAAATCGCCATTACAACCGTTACAGATGTAATGGTATTCGTATATGGTTTCGGTACGTTCTGGTGTTATGATTTTTTCTTCATAATGACCGGTTGCATCGTGATGCATCCAGGTGTGATTGCCGGTTGCCGGGATGGATTCGGAGTAGCTGTCACCGCAAGAGCAGCTATACGTATGTGTTCCGGCTGTGGAACAAGTCGGCTGTGTGGTCACAGATGCTGTATAGTTATGGGTATGCGGCGGTGTGGTTGGTTCCGGTTTGGTTTCCGGTGTCGGATCTGGAGTTGTCACAGGCGTCTGCGGTTTACTGGTTGTTGTTCCGGATGTAGAACCGGAGGACGGTTTGGATGCAGGTTTTGTTTTTGTATCGGCAGATGCTTTGTTGGAAGCATTTGCGGATTTTGATTCCGTTGTTTTTGCCGTGCTGGAAGCGTCTGTTTTGTCGGAACTTTTGGTTTCGGCGGTTTTTGTATTTGTTGCTTTATCTTTTTCGGAAGCAGTTGTTTTTGTTTCGGACGCTTCGGATTCCGGTTCCGGAGTTTTGGTTGGCGTCGGCGTTGCTGTTTCCGTAGGTTTCATAGAAACCGAAGGTTTTTCCGTTTTGTTTGTCTCGGTAGGAGACGTTGTGGTTGTTGCTACGGATTCAGTGTTGACGGTTTCTTTATGCGTGTTGTTGCTGCCGCAGGCTGTGATGGCTGCGGACATGCATAACGCAAGGCAGATGGCAGTTATTTTTCTGAATTTCATGTTGATTCATCCTTTCTTGTATGTTTTGATTTTCTCAATCTGTTTTCACACATTCTCTCGCATGGTGTTTCAGCCATGCGTACGGTAGTGCTTTTTGTTTTTCCTCTCTTACATAAGCGATGTTTCTTAGGATGTTTTTAAGTTTCTGTTTTTGTATAGAAAATTCTGCAGTATGAGAAGATAAAGAGTTTGCTGAGACACCTTATGGATGTTCTGGATATTTCTCACACGATAAAAAAGAGTTCACCCGTTGGGTGAACGGCGAATGAGGCGGCCTGCTTTTTTGCAGGATGCTTGGAACGTCTCATCCGGGATGTTTTTGTTGAATCGTTCCTGAAAGGTCTTTGTATGTTCTGCCGGGATGACCGGCAAGCGATTGTTGGGTTTTTGTCTTTTCATAAGAATTCCTCTCTTTTTTTTATTTATTTTAGTTTATTTATGAAAATTTGTACAGATAAGAATTGTAAAAAAGCCGTCCCGGGCCGTGAGGGCGCAGGATGGCTGGTGGAAGGTGTCAGGTGAGATACATATGGATCTCCCGGGTGTGGGATGCGATACTGGAACCGTATGCTTTTAAGCCATAGATATGGCAGATACGGTCAACGACGTAGCGTTTGTCGGTTCCGTCACTGTCGGTAAAAGTAACCTGATCGTCGGTCTTTGGTAATGCCAGAAGAGTAAGCAGATCCTCCTGATCGTTTGGGTCTATTACGACGGTCAGGAGCGTTCGTTCGGTCGGGGACAGGATGAATTTGATATCCATGAAGAAGATATCTTGCTTTCGTATAGTGTTTTGGAACCGCACCCGTTATGGGGTGTGGCGTCCTGAAAAAAAACAGCGCAACCGGAACGGTCACGCTGTTTGAAAGAGGGGAGGATGAAGAGAGACCTCGATGCGATTTGAACGCATATCTGCGGATTTGTAATCCGCCGCATTGCCCGTTATGCGACAAGGTCGTTTCGCAGGATGGGGGAGGATTCGAACCTCCCGGTGGGATGGTGGGTTCAGAGGGTATGATGCCATGCAAACCACCAACTTGACAGCGCCAACGTGTCAGCTATCCTACTTTTTGTATACAAACGCAAGGGAACCCGTAGCCCCGTAAGGGACATTTGATCGTTGTTTTGGATATTTGTGGAGTATTTTTATAGTTCGTATCGGAGAATGTTTCTGGTGAGGATGTGGACGTGTAAGAAAAAGCAGGTTCTTTTGTAAAGAGACCTGCTTTTTATGTATAGGTTGTTAAAACATGGGAGGGAAAAATAATATGCTAACTAATATCATCAGTGTAAGGATACCGATTGTGATGAAGCCGATTGTAATACCTGTAACAGCCAAACCGTGATTTCCTTTCCCCTGTTTCTTGCACTTGTCAAGTCCGGTGAGTCCCAGTAAAATTGCGACGGTTGCTAATAGCAAACCGGGGATGATAAGAAGTAATGTTAAGAGAGAAAGTAAAGATACAATGAACGAAGCAATTGCGGGTGGGTTTGCTTCCCGTGGTTTATTGGTTACGATAATTTGTTGTGTCATAGGTACAGGAGAAGTCCCCCCCCCCCATTTCCTGAC
>JFBN01432654.1_pt1 | contig 14891 bp, 10 predicted proteins | sample 768741 | NCBI WGS metagenome assembly JFBN01 (sample SAMN01983846, study PRJNA193217) | chicken gut metagenome | biome: terrestrial biome; isolation source: ceca of Broiler chicken | host: Gallus gallus | place: United Kingdom: England | collected 2010-09-07
GGCGGGCTCCACAGGAGCCCGCCCTTCTCGCTTGTGCAAAGCCGGAGCGCTTTATTATTCTACATTTTTCACCAGAACGGTCGTACCCTCGGCTGCATCGATCGTAAAAGCATCGCCCGGAGCAATCGCCCCGGCGACGATCTGCTGGGCCACCACATCTTCCACCAGCGTCTGCAAAGCCCGTTTGAGCGGCCGCGCCCCGAACTGACGGTCGTATCCCTGCTGCACGATCAACTCTCGCGCCGCCTGCGACACCGTCATCCGGTATCCCAGCGCCTCGACCCGGGACAAAATCTCCCGAAGCTCGATGTCGATGATCCGCTCCACGTCCTCCCTCTCCAGCGGAGAGAACATCACCACTTCGTCGATACGGTTGACGAACTCCGGAGCAAAAGTACGGCGAAGTGCCGCCTGGATCGTTTTCCGCTCGTCGTCGGCCACCTGAGCGCGACGCGCGGAGGTATCGAAGCCCACGCCTTGGCCGAAATCCTTCACCTGCCGGGCCCCCACATTGGACGTAAGGATCAGGATCGTGTTGCGAAAATCGACCTTCCGTCCCAAACTGTCCGTTACAAACCCCTCGTCGAATATCTGGAGCAGGATATTGTACACATCCGGATGCGCTTTTTCGATCTCGTCGAGCAGCACCACGCAGTAGGGATGGCGGCGCACCTTTTCGGTCAACTGCCCCCCTTCCTCGTAGCCGACGTATCCCGGAGGAGCGCCCACCAGGCGCGAAACGGCAAATTTTTCCATGTACTCGCTCATGTCCACCCGCACCAGTGCCTGCGGCGAATCGAACAATTCCCCGGCCAGGACTTTGGCCAGTTGTGTCTTCCCCACTCCGGTCTGTCCCAGGAAGATGAACGTCCCGATGGGTCGGTTCGGGTCTTTGATGCCTGCCCGGTTGCGGATGATGGCGCGTACCACCTTGTCCACCGCCTGATCCTGTCCGATGAGTTTCTCCTTGATCCGCTCGCCCAGATGCGACAAACGTTCGCTCTCGCTGCCCCCGATGCGGCGCACCGGCACCCCGGAGATCATCGACACCACCTCGGCTACATCGTCCTCGGTTACCGTCTGGGGATGCTCCTTCATCTGCTCCTCCCATTGCTTTTCGCGCGCACTGAGGTGCTTGTCCAAGTCGTGTTCCAGGTCTCGAAGGCGGGCTGCCGTCTCGAAATCCTGTGCCGCGATGGCCTGCTCTTTCCGCCAGTGGACATCTTCCCGCTCCTGCCCAAGGGTAGCGACCTCTTCGGGTACCTCGATGTGGGAAAGGTGCACCCGCGAACCCGCTTCGTCCAGGGCATCGATGGCCTTGTCGGGCAGGAAACGGTCGTTCACGTACCGCACGGTCAAGTCCACGCAAGCACGCAAGGCCTGGTCCGTATAGCGGACATTGTGGTGCTGCTCGTAACGCTCCTTGATGTTTTCGAGGATTTCGAGCGTCTGCTCGGCCGAGGCCGGCTCGACCAGCACTTTCTGAAAACGCCGCTCCAAAGCCCCGTCCTTTTCGATATACTGGCGGTATTCGTCCAAGGTCGTAGCACCGATCACCTGGACTTCTCCCCGCGCCAATGCCGGCTTGAACATGTTGGACGCATCGAGCGATCCGGCCGCCCCCCCGGCACCCACCAGGGTATGGAGTTCATCGATAAAGAGGATCACGTCGGGATTCTTTTCCAGTTCGTTCATCACGGCCTTCATCCGCTCCTCGAACTGCCCCCGGTATTTCGTCCCGGCCACCAACGAACCCAGGTCGAGGGTTACCACCCGTTTGTCGAACAGGATGCTGGGTACCTGGCGGCGGACGATGCGCAAGGCCAGGCCTTCGACGATGGCCGATTTGCCCACTCCAGGTTCACCGATGAGCAGCGGGTTGTTCTTCTTTCGGCGCGAAAGGATCTGGCAGACCCGCTCGATCTCCCGGGCGCGACCCACCACCGGATCCAGCTTATCCTCGCGGGCACGTTGGGTCAGGTCGCGTCCGAAATTGTCCAGCACCGGGGTCTTGCTCTTGGGAGCGCGGGAATCGCCTTCCCGCACGGAAGCTTGCGGCGTGAAGGACGAGTGGTCGTCCTGCTCGCCGTCCGGATAATCGGCTGATCCGTAGGAGGCTTCCGCCGAGTCCGTAGAGAAGCCGTCACTTTCCCCGGTGAGCTGATGCTTGTAGTCGGAGGAGAGTTTCTCGTAACTCAAGTGGTTCTGCTCGAACACCCGGGATACCGGGTCGTCCTGATTGCGCAGGATACTCAAAAGGATGTGTACCGGGGCGATCTTGGGCTCCTTGTACAGACGCGCCTGGAGGTAGCTCAGTTTCAAGGCGCGGGAGGCTTGCGGATTGAAATCCACCTCCTCGGGCAGGATTTGCGTACCGGGTGCGGGGAGGGGGCGCAGCGTTTCAAAGGCGCGCCGCAACCGTTCGATGTCGATGCCATTGTCCCGGAGCAGGTCCAGCACCGTCCGGTTGCCCTGGCGCAGAATGCCCAACGCAATGTGTTCCGTCCCTATCGAGGCATACCCCAAACGCAAGGCCTCCTGCTGGGAATACCGTATGGCGTTGATGGCTGCCGTAGAAAAGTTTTCATCCATTTTTCCTTTCGGAAGCCGATGGGTGGCTTCCCGTCGTTTTGTCTTCGTTTTATCTCTCGTACTTGCCCCTGGCCGACAAAAAAAGACAAAGGCGCATCGCTGCGATACCACCCCTGTCTTTTCCGCCTGCAAAAGGCCAATGCCCGTATTTGGCGGAAAGTCCCTCCGCCGTGCTCCCCGGGCGTGGGATTATTCCTGGTCGTCCTCGTCGGGAGTCGCTACGGGCTGCACCTGGTAGGACAGTTTGTCGATACCGAATATCGGATAGAAAGCCTCGCGCGCTCCCTCGACGTAGAGTTTCATTTTGCGGATGCTTTTGAGTTTGCTCGAATTGAACTTGAACGTCTGCCATCCCTCGCGGATGTAGGGACGCTCGGGCAGGGAAAAGTTTGCGATGTACATTTCCTTCGAACCCAACAACTGCCCGTCTTCGTCATATCCTTCGGCCACCAGGATCATGTAGTCGCCCTGGTCCATGCTCATCCCCGGGACATTTTGCCCGGAGGAGTCCGTATAGCCGTTCTTCATGCACTGCAAGGTAAGTGCCGACGGCACGATGGTGAGTGAATCGGGATTGACCGGGCGGTTGAACACGATCTCGACGGCATTTTCCGCACCATATCCCAAGTGAGCAAACACCATATTGCCCCGTCCCGAGCTCTCGGCCGGGTACAGTTGCCAGGAGAGGAGGTCGGCAGGCGGATTGGTCATATCGGGAGCCTGATGGTTGCTCATGGCAAAACCGTTCCACTTCACCGGCTCTTCTTCCGCAAGCGTTCCCGGGAAATCCACAAAGGAAAACGAAAGATTCTCGCCGTATTTTTCCCCATCCTGCGGAAGTTCTACGGAATTAAAGTTCAAACGATTGTTGTCATACGCCACCGACATACTGTACGTACTCAGGTACAACCCGTCCTCCGAAACGACCGTAACCTTGGCATTATCGCCCAGATCGCGCTTCACACCCGATTCTGTGCCTTCGTTCATGATGGTAGCCCCTTGCGAAATGGTAAAGATGGGAGTCATGCGCAAGTCGCTCACCTCCTCGGGCATATGGACAACGATGTATGGGTCGTTACGGTCTATCTTGACATCGGGATATTCCATGATGGAAAATTCCTCGATCACGCATTCGGTATTTTTCGCCATCTTGACCGAAGAGCAAGCACCTGCCAACACTGCGGAGAGCAGCGCAGCACACAAAGAAAATCTCCCGATATTTTTCTTTTTCATCCTCAATGGGGTTTAGGGTTGATCCTAACGATATGATTCCAACGAGCAAAATTACAAAAAAAACCGAACGCACCCCCGGGACAAACGCTAAACTTGACCGCAATACACCTAAATAAAGGTTAAAGTCCACGCCCTTCCCGGATTCGAGAACTTTCCGTCTGCAAAACACTTCCAGGGAAGGTCCTCCGCTCGCCCCTTCCGCCCTTTTCCAAAGGCCAAGCGACAAAAAAGCATCTGAAATATTGGACTTTGCAGGCATTTTTCGTATTTTCGCAGTCTGTCATTGCCAGACAACCATTTTTCTTTTGCGATCGAACCCATGGATGCTTTCATTCCTTACTTTTCGGACGGCGCATGGTTTCTCCTGCACCAAGCGCACTTGACCACCCTCACCCTGCTCATCCTGCTCTTTTTCGTCTATAGCCTCTCCGACTACCGCCGTGCGCTGATGCTCTCGGTGGTCTTTGCCGCGGCCACTTTGGTCGGGATGACCCTCTCGGCCTGCGAACTGTTCCACCTGCGCTCGGCACTGACCGCCTTTCTGCTGCCTTTTCTGGCCACACTCCTGGCCCTGTTCAACATCCTGGGAGCCGGAGCCAAACACTCCGCCATCCTGGAAAAAACCGGATACGCCATCGACATCCTCTTCGGGATCGTCCTCGGGCTATCGATGGGCAGCGGTTACGGACAGGCGGACGGCACGGTATTTCCCTTGCTGTGTTTCACGCTCGGGCTGGCGGTCGGCGTTATCCTCGCCGCGCTGGTCGTGCTGTGCATCTCGTCGCTGGTGGCCTTTTTCGGGGTAAACCGCCGGGATTACATCCTGGTGCTCTCCTCGATCGCCATCGGACTGATGATTCCCTTGCTCATCCGCACCTTCCCCTTCACCCTGCGATAATTCTCTCTCAAAAAACATACTGATGATCGACCTCAAAAAACTCCGAAAAGACCATAAGATCACCCAAAAGGCTCTCTGCACCTTTCTGGGGATGAGCCAGCCACACCTCTCGCTGGTAGAAAACGGCAAACTCCGCCTCTCCGAACAGCGGCAAACCCTGCTGGCCGAGCGTTTCGGCGACCTGACCCCCTACCGGAGGGATGACGCAGCTGCCCCAAAGAAAGCGGCCGTCACGGGAAAAAAGGAGAAGAAAACGAAAAGCACCCCGGGAAACGTCTCCCGGAAAACCACGCAGGACCGGGAGAAACAGCGCAAGTTCGACCGCGCCTACATGCGCATGGCTGCCGTCTGGGCCGAACTCTCGCACTGCAACCGCAAGAAAGTCGGTGCCTTGATCGTCAAAGACCGCAAGATCATCTCGGACGGCTACAACGGCACTCCGACCGGCTTTGAAAATGCGTGCGAGGATGAAAACAACCAGACCAAATGGTACGTACTCCACGCCGAGGCCAACGCCATCCTCAAGATCGCGGCCTCGACCCAGTCGTGCGAAGGAGCCACCCTCTACGTAACCATGTCGCCCTGCCGCGAATGCAGCAAGCTCATCCACCAGGCCGGCATCCGGCGCGTGGTGTACCGCCACGGTTACTCGGACACCGAAGGGTTGGATTTTCTCCGCTCGGCCGGGGTGGAAATCGAACAACTCGACGAAGAAAAAGAATGAGGTTTTTACTTTGAAGCCCGGCATTTTTTTCGTTTATTTGCCCTCGTTTGCACGGAACTTTCCCGTGCGGGATCGAAAAAACAAAACACACGCAAACAGCCCCTTCGGGGCGAAATAAATCGATTTCTCTATGTTAGAAACAACCAAAGTCAAAGAACTGGAACAAGTGGTCATCCGCTTTTCCGGCGACTCGGGCGACGGCATGCAGTTGGTAGGCAACATGTTCTCCAACCTCTCGGCATTCATCGGGAACAGCATCTCCACTTTCCCGGATTATCCGGCCGAGGTGCGTGCGCCCAAAGGCACCCTGAGCGGCGTATCGGGCTTCCAGGTACATCTGGGCGCCGAAGGAGTGTACACCCCCGGCGACAAGGCCGACGTCCTGGTGGCCATGAACCCCGCTGCCTTGAAGGTCAACGTCAAAAACATCAAAAAGAACGCCGTGGTGATCTTCGACACGGATTCGTTCCTGAAGAGCGATCTGGAAAAGGCCCTCTTTACCACCGACGACCCCTTCGCCGAACTCGGTCTGGGATCGGTGCAGCAGGTGCCCGTGCCCATGACCTCGATGGTCAAGCACGCCGTGGAAGGCACCGGTCTGGATGCCAAAGCCGCACTGAAGAGCAAAAACATGTTTGCCCTGGGGCTGATCTGCTGGTTGTTCGACCGGCCGCTGGAGCGCGCCATCCACATGCTGCAAAACAAATTCGGTAAAAAGCCCAGCGTATTGGAAGCCAACATCAAGGTGCTGACCGACGGATACAACTACGGCAACAACATCCACGCCTCGGTATCCACCTTCCGCATCGAAGGCCACGCCAGCCAGCCGGGTATTTACACCGACATCAACGGAAACAAGGCTACGGCCTACGGTTTGGTAGCCGCTGCTGAAAAAGCGCACTTGCCGCTCTTCTTGGGGAGCTACCCCATCACCCCGGCTACGGACATCCTGCACGAATTGGCCAAACTGAAAGAGCTCAACGTCAAGACCGTACAGGCCGAGGACGAAATTGCCGGCATCTGCACCGCCATCGGCGCCTCGTTCGCCGGCGACCTGGCCGCTACCAGCACCTCGGGGCCTGGCTTGGCGCTCAAGAGCGAAGCTATCGGCCTGGCCGTAATGGCCGAACTGCCGCTGGTCATTGTGGACGTACAGCGCGGAGGTCCTTCCACCGGCCTTCCCACCAAGAGCGAGCAGACCGACCTGTTGCAGGCACTCTTCGGCCGCAACGGTGAATCGCCTGTCGTGGTCGTGGCTGCCGCCACCCCGACCGACTGCTTCGAGATGGCCTACAAAGCCGCCAAGATCGCTCTGGAGCACATGACACCCGTCATCCTGCTCACCGACGCGTTCATTGCCAACGGTTCCTCCGCATGGCGCGTGCCCAACCTGGCCGAATATCCGGATATCCGTCCGAACTACGTCCGTCCGGAAATGCTGGAAAAAGGCTGGAAACCTTACCTGCGCGACGAAAAGACGATGGTGCGCTACTGGGCTGTTCCCGGCATGGAAGGCTTTATGCACCGTCTGGGCGGTCTGGAAAAAGACTACACCACTTCGGCCATTTCAACCGACCCGGCCAACCACCAGAAGATGGTCGATGCCCGCAAGGCCAAGATCCAGAACGTGGTAGCCGATGTACCTGACCTTCGGGTGCTGGGCGATCCTTCGGCCGACCTGCTGGCCGTATCCTGGGGCGGCACCTTCGGACACATGATGGAGGCTGTCAACGAGATGAACCGCGCTGGCAAGAAAGTGGCCCTGGCGCATTTCAGCTACCTCAACCCCCTGCCCAAGAACACCGAGGAAGTGCTCAAGAAATACAAAAAGATCGTGGTGTGCGAACTCAACGACGGTCAGTTGGCCGGATACCTGCGCATGAAGATCGACGGGCTGAACCACCTCGAAAAGTACAACAAGGTACAGGGTCAGCCGTTCAAGGTTGCAGAGCTCACCGAATGTTTCACTAAACTGCTGGAGAAATAAGACCATGTGCGAAAATCATCAATATACCGCTAAAGACTTCAAAAGCGACCAATACGTACGCTGGTGCCCGGGCTGCGGCGACCATGCGGTGGTCAACACCCTTCAGAAAGCGATGGCCGAACTGGGCATCGCTCCCAAGGACACGGCCGTAATCTCCGGTATCGGTTGCTCGTCCCGTCTGCCCTACTACATGGGCACTTACGGCTTCCACACCATCCACGGACGCGGAGCCGCCATCGCCACAGGTGTAAAGGTAGCCAACCCCCACTTGTCCGTATGGCAGATCACCGGCGACGGCGACTGCATGGCCATCGGAGGCAACCACTTCATCCACTCGGTGCGCCGCAACGTGGACATCAACGTCATCCTGCTCAACAACAAGATCTACGGTCTGACCAAGGGACAGTACTCCCCCACCTCGGCACGTGGATTCGTCTCGAAATCCTCGCCCTACGGTACGGTGGAAGATCCCTTTATCCCGGCCGAGCTCACCTTGGGTGCACGGGGCAACTTCTTCGCCCGTTCGCTCGACGTGGAAATGAACCTGACCAAGGAAGCCATGATCGCTGCCGCCCGTCACCACGGGGCTGCGGTAGTTGAAGTGTTGCAGAACTGCGTCATCTTCAACGACGGGATCCACACCTGCATCACGGACAAAGCGGTGCGGGCCGACCGGACCATCACCCTGGTGCAAGGTGAAAAGATGATCTTCGGCACCAACCGCGACAAGGGCATCGTGCTCGACGGTCTGACGCTCAAGGCCGTAACCATCGGTCAGGACGGATACACGCTGGACGACGTGCTGGTGCACGACGCTACCACGCGCGACAACACCCTCCACTTCATGCTGGCCATGATGGGTTGCACCCCCGAAAGCACCCTTCCGGTGGCTCTGGGTATCATCCGCAACGCCGAAGCTCCGACCTACGATCACGAAGTCGAACACCAGTTGGAAGAGGTCGCTGCCAAGAAGAAAGACCACAACCTGACCGAGCTCATCCTTCAGGGAGAAACCTGGGAGGTAAAATAATCTCCCGGACCGCTCCTGCCGGAGAGCAAGGCAGTCGTTCAAAAGCAAATGGTTGCGCCCCGTCGGGGCGCAACCATTTGCTTTTGAACGACTGCCCGCCTTATTTCCCGTCGATCGCCCCGAGGATCACCTCCAGAATACCGAAACGATACCCCCCGTCGGAAAAAGCGTTGGCCTTCTTCTCGCCGTACGTCCGGTTGGTCAGCAGCACGTACACCAGGTCTTGCTCCGGCTCCACCAGCAGCATCGTCCCCGTAAAACCCGTATGCCAGTACGCCTGCGAGGAAACACACGCATCGAAATGATCCGGTGCCGCCCCGATGGCCTTTTTCACAAAACCTGCCGAACGACTGTTGGACGCCGTCGCATAGGCATAACGCGTAAAACGATCGACCGTCTGTTCGGAAAAGAACCGATGTCCCCCGTAATAACCCTTCTGCAGGAGCATCTGCCCGTATTTGGCCAAATCGTACGCCGAGGCGAAATTGCCTGCATGCCCCGATACGCCACCCAGTAGTGCCGCCCCGCTATCGTGAACGTATCCCCGCAACAACTGCCGACGGAACAAAGTATCGTTGGCCGAAGGGGCAATGCTGTCGGCAGGCATGCGCAAAAGCGGGCGGAAACCCATCGTCAGTGCTCCCAACGGGCGGAACACCTGTCCCAGTGCCGCCTGTTCGATGCCCTCGGGATAGTATCGGTCCACCACCTCCCGCAGCAGGTAAAAATCCAAGTCGCTGTACACCATCCTCTTGGGACGCAAAACGCATTTGCGCAGGCGGGCCGTCACCGTATCGGGATACGAGGCACGCATGTAGAGCCCTTCGGCCACTTCGAGGGGATACTCCGGGCTCGGCGCATCGGCATAGAAAAATTCGCTGGGTTCCTTCGTGTTCTTGTCCAGCGTATAGGAATAAAAAGGTAGCCCCGCCGGAAGTCCCCCGTTGTGCGCCAGCAGTTCCTTGAGCAGGACCTTTCCCTTGTTCGATCCCCGGTAGGCCGGCACCATGTCTTCCAGACGCGAGGAAAAATGGATCTTTCCCCGGTCGTACAACTGCATGATCAGCGGCAGGGTCGCCGACACTTTCGTAACTGAAGCCAAATCGTACACCGTACCCGGAGTTACCGCCCGCGAGAGCGAATCGCCGTACATCGTCGTCCCGAAACAACGGTCGATCACCACCCGACCGCCCCGGGCCACCACCAACCTTCCCCCGGGTGCCGAGCCCGTCGCCGCGATGTCGGCCAGAAGGCTGTCCACTGCACCCAGTTTCTCCGGATCGATCCCTTCCTGGGAGGGAAAACCGAACTTCAAACGTCCCAGCGGACGGAAGGTTTCGCCCGAACCCCGAGGGTAACCTTCGCCCAGGCTCACCGGCAACTTCCCCTTGGGAGCCACCGCCCCGTGCAACACCTCGGCCGCCGCCAGATTGGCCGCCCACAGGTTTTCATACGCCAGCACCGCCGCCGGATAGCGTTTCCACCCCTCCAGTTGCAACAGTGCATAGGGATTGTCCAGCCATACCAGCACCGCGCCCGGCGCTGTCGCGAGCGAATCCAGAAGCGTCCGATCCCGCTCCTCGACCTTACCGGGCGTAAAAGCCGCCGGAGATCCGCCGTGATACCCTACCACCAACGTGCGCCCCTGGCTCTGCTCCAGGATCCGTGCGGCCGATGCCTGTCGATCCAACACCTTTACCGGCGCATAAAGCCTCATGTAGCGCACCATATCCCCGCTTTCACCCGCACCCAGGGGAAGGTAGCACACCGTATCGACCGCATCGGCCAACGGCAGCGCATGTTCCCGGTTGTGCAGCAGGGTTACCGCCCGTTCCATCACATCCAGACAAAGCGCCGAATCCCTCTCGGTGCCCCGAGCCGCCCGCAGGGCAAGCGAGTCCACCCGGGGAGGCACTCCCTCCAGGATCCCCGCCGCGCATTTGGCAGCCAGGATGCGCCGCACACTCTGCTCGATCCGCTCCCGGGAGATCCGTCCCCCCTTGACCGCGGCAAGTACCGCCCGGTAAGCCGTCTCCGTATCTTCGGAATACAGCAGCAGGTCGTTTCCGGCCAGGATCGCTTCGATCTCGGCTTCCCCGCAACCGTAGCGGCCGGACACGCCCCGCATGTTGAGGGCATCGGTGATCACCAAGCCCTGATAGTTCCACGCCCGGCGGAGGATTCCCCCGACGATGCGCTCGGAAAGACTCGAGGGACGCTCACCCACACTGTCGAAGGTCGGCACGTAGAGATGTCCGGTCATTACACTCGCCACCCCGCTCCGGCAGGCTTTTTCAAAGGGACGCAATTCGACCTCCTCCAGACGGCGGGCCGAAAAAGGCAGCACCGGCAATTCCTTGTGGCTGTCGGTACGGGTGGCCCCGTGTCCCGGGAAATGCTTGACCGAAGCCAGCACCCCCGCATCCTGCATCCCCCGGACAAAGGCTGCGACCTTGCCCGCCACCCGATGCGGATCTTCCCCGAAGGAACGCACCCCGATGATCGGGTTTTCCGGCTCCGTATTCACATCGGCCGACGGGGCGAAATTGGCATAGATTCCCATCTGTCGGCAGGCCTCCCCGATGCGCCGACCCACCTGATACACCAGCGTATCGTTCCCGAGTGCTCCCATGGTCAGCGGCCAGGGATACCCGAAGGTACCGTCCAAACGCATGGCCAGCCCGCGCTCCAGCGTCATGGCGGGCAGAAGCGGCACCCGCCTGCTGTGCTGCTGCGCCTGCGCAAGGAAATCCAACACCGCCTTGGGATCGTTGCGATACAGCGACACTCCGCCCACACGGCAGCTATCGATCAGGTACAGCGCCCGGGAGACCTGCGCAGGGGTTTGGAGAAATACCGCCGGGACGAACATCTGCCCTACTTTTTCCTCCAGGCTCATCGCCCGACAAAGCGAGTCCACCCGCTGGCGATCCGCTGCGGACAATCCCTGGTAAGTAAAACGGCCGGCCGGTTGAGCCAAAAGCCCGACACTCCCGACCAAAATGGTCAGGAGCAACCACAAACTGTTTTTCATTCGGATGATAAAATTCTATTTGCCTTTCCCCGTGCGCCCTTCCTCCATGGGGCACGGATTTCTTTTCCTTCCCCCTTCGATCTCTCCCCGATCCGTTCTCCTCCCTATCTTTCTTTCTCGCTGCTCTCCTCGGTCTCCCCCCCTCGAATTTTTTCCGACTGTCTCTCCCCCGGATCGACTGCCCCCGGATGAAAAATGGGGAAAACCGCACTACCGCACCTCCCGGCAGAGCAGGCCTACCGAAGCCATGTCCTCCCAGAAACGGGGGTAGGACTTGGTAACCACCTGCGGGCAGCGCACCGAAAAACCGCCCTCCAAGGCCAACGGCACGAAAGCCATCGCCATGCGGTGATCCTGGTAGGTCTCCAGACATATCTCACGGGAACGTGGCGAAAACGTCTCGATAGTCAGGCTGTCCCGGGTAGCGGAACACCCCACGCCGAATTTGGCCAGTTCGGTCTGTAGCGCTGCGATCCGGTCGGTTTCCTTGACCCGCAAGGTTCCCAGACCCGTCAGGCAACCCTTTATCTTCAAGGCGGCCATCACCACGGCCACACTCTGGGCCACATCGGGCGTATCGCCCATGTCGAGTTGGCAGTACTCCGGGGCCGAGTAACCCTCCCGAGGCACCAGACGAAGGATGCCCCCGGGAGAAAAGACGGATTCCACGCCGAACACCTCCCGGAATATCCTGGATAGACGGCTGTCGCCCTGCGGGCTCTCGGGCAGGAACGAAGACAGTTCAAACCCTCGGCACGCTACGGCTGAAAGGGCGTAAAAATACGACGCCGAACTCCAGTCGGACTCCACCAAGACCCGATCTACCGCGCAGCCCTTGGCCGGCGGGACGATAACGTCCTGCTCTCCGACCCGGCAGTCCAGTCCCACCGAACGCAGCACCGAAGCCGTCAGTTCGATATAAGGCCGCGAAACGCTCTGCCCTTCCAGGTGCAAATGCAAGCCCTGCTGCCAAAACGGAGCCATCAGCATCAGTGCGGTAATGAACTGACTGGACACCGTGCTGTCTATCCGGCATTCCCCGCCGGGCAACTCGCGTCCCCGGATGCGAAGCGGCGGGCAACCTTCCCGTTCCAGATAGTCGATCCCGGCCCCCAAACTGCGCAAGGCATCCACCAGCGGGGCAATGGGGCGTTCCTTCATCCTCCCCGAACCGGTCAGCACTACCTCCCGTCCGGGACAGGAAACCAGATAAGCCGTCCCGAAACGCATGGCTGTCCCCGCATGCCCCACATCGAGCACCGAAGAGGGGTCTTCCAGCACCCGGCGCATGGCACGGGTGTCGTCCGAGTCGGAAAGATTGTCGATGGAAAAAGCCCCGTCCATGGCCGCCTGCAAGAGTAGCAGGCGGTTCGACTGGCTTTTGGAGCCGGACAAACGGATCCTGCCCGGAGTGTCGAGCACCCCGGCCGGAAAACTGATAAAGGAAACCGACTGATCCATCGCGCGTATGTTTATTTTGCCCCGGGTAGAAAAAACGACCGCATTAAGTCCTCACACGGTCAGATGACCCTTCACATACACCGCAAAGACCTCTCCCAGAAGTTCGCAGCCGATCATCGCCGAGTTTTTCGCCCGGGATTCGATCATGTCCTTGGTAAAGGTCCAACGGGCCGAAGGGTCGAAAAGCGTCATCTCGGCCACTCCGCCGGGAACAATGCTGGGCACCTCTACCCCGAAACGACGGCGCGGGCCGATGCTCATCAACTCGACCATCCGCTCCAGGGAAATATGGTCGTGAAGCGCCTTCCAAGCAGCGCCGAAGGCCGTTTGCAGGCCAATGGTCCCGTAGGCCGCCCGCTGGTATTCGCATTTCTTGTCCTCGATGTCCACCGGGGTATGGTCGGAAGCGATGCAGCACACCGTGCCGTCCTTCACCGCCCGTACCAGCGCCGCGATGTGGGTACGCGTGCGCAAGGGCGGAAGTACTTTGTAGCGGGTATCGAAATCCTGCAGGCAACCATCGTCCAAGAGCAAATGATGGGGCGTTACGCTGCACGAGACGTCCACGCCCTTTTTCCGCGCCTCCCGGATCATCCGGACGGCGCCCGGGGTCGTCACGCAGGCGATGTGCAACGGAGCACCCGTGTACTGGGCCAGGAAAATATCCCGCGAGACGGCAATGTCCTCGGCAATGTCCGGGATCCCGTGCAGGCCGAGCGTGGTGGCTACCGGTCCTTCGTTGGCTACTCCCACGTGCATGATCGAACGGTCCATGGGCGTGGTTACGGTCAAAGCGCCCAGCGCGCCGTTGTACTGCAGCACGAGCTGCTCGATCAGGTTGTTGTCGATGGGACGCCCATCCCAGAAAGCGACCGCTCCCCCGCAGAGCATGTCGTAGGTCTCGGCCATAGCTTTCCCCTCGGCAGCCTGGGTGGCGGTTCCTACCGGGTAGAGGTTCACGGGCAGGGAGGCGGATTTCTCGACAAAGAATTCCACCTTCTGGCGGCTGTCGGTAGGGCAATTCTTGGGCGAGGCCAGTGCCACGGCGGTAAATCCGCCTCGGGCGGCTGCTCGCGCGCCGCTTTCGAGCGTTTCGGTCTCCTCGTACAGCGGTTCGCCGAAACGGCAGGCCGTATCCATCCAACCGGGGGATACGCACAGGCCTTTTTCATCCACTATGCGCCACTGCCGGTCTTCCAGGGGAATATCGTCGGCGATCTCCCGGATGGTTTCACCCGAGAGGAGCAGGTCTTTCGTCTGTCCGTTGTACGGACTGGTAGGGTCCACGATCAGGGCCTTTCTGATAAGCGTATCCATCGGTTTTCTTCCAGATTTTTTTACGGCGTAAAGATAGCCAATAAGCTCGGAAGTATTTTTAACTTTGAGGGGATTTTTGAGGGCTTTTTTCCCCAACCCGGCTCGGGAGGGGACACCCCCTGGAAAAAAAATGATGGGACTGTCGTATCTGTGGTCATACCTGTACTACCTCACCGGAGCGAGGAGCGAATACTACGTCCATTCGCCTTTCGTGTACTCCCTGATGACCGAATGCCTGAAAAAGAAAAGACGCCTGGTTCCCGAGAGCCGCGACCGTCTTTTTGCACGGATACAGGACTATCTGTCGTCTTCGGACTTTCCGAGTAAACTCTACCGCATCCTCCCCGGAGAATCCATCGAAGAGGCTTTCCGCCGCATTCCCCGCCGGGAAGACACCGTCGTCTTTATCGATTCTCCCCACCAGAGTCTCAAGCGCGAGGCCCAGTGGAATGCGTTGTGCGCCGACCCGCAGGTGATCCTGACCATCGACCTGTTCCGCGTGGGGCTAGTCTTTCCCTCCCACCCGATGAGCAAAGAACACTTCTGCCTGCGCTATTTCTGAAAAAAACTTTCCCCGGAGCGTGCAAGCGGGCGGCGCGGGCGCAGATGCGCCCG
>JFBN01307006.1_pt1 | contig 14882 bp, 19 predicted proteins | sample 768741 | NCBI WGS metagenome assembly JFBN01 (sample SAMN01983846, study PRJNA193217) | chicken gut metagenome | biome: terrestrial biome; isolation source: ceca of Broiler chicken | host: Gallus gallus | place: United Kingdom: England | collected 2010-09-07
ACGCGGTGGTCTGGCCGAACACCCGGGCGGGAGTCATTCGAGACCTGAACCCTATCCCTCCGGCGTTCGCGTCGTTCATCCCTGACGGGTGGGGCTACAAGGTTGTCATTGATGGGAAAGAGTATTCCCCGGACAAGGTTTTGCACTTCGCCCTGAACCCGAGCAGCTACTATCCCTGGATGGGGGCCGGGTATCGGGTCTCCCTGGCGGACGTGGCAAACAATCTGAAGCAGGCCGCCACGACGCAGAAAGGTTTCATGTCCTCCAAGTGGAAACCGTCCATCATCGTTAAGGTGGACGCTCTATCGGACGAGTTTTCCGGGCCGGAGGGCCGCAAGAAACTGCTGGATGACTACATCACTAACAACGAAGCCGGGGAACCCTGGCTGATTCCGGCGGATCAGTTCTCCGTGGAGCAGGTGCGGCCCCTAACCCTTTCAGATTTGGCACTGGATGCTATGGTCACCTTGGACAAGCGGACGGTGGCGTCCGTGCTGGGAATCCCGCCCTTTGTCCTGGGTGTCGGGGACTTCAACCGGGACCAGTGGAACAATTTCGTGAACACGACCATCATGCCGCTGGCACGGTCCATCGAGCAGGAAATGACCAAGAAACTTCTGCTGAACCCGAACTGGTTTTTCCGGTTCAACTCCTGGAGCCTGTATAGCTACTCTATCACGGAACTTGTGAGCGCCGGCGCCGAGATGGTGGATCGGATGGCCCTCCGAAGGAATGAGTGGCGCGGGTGGCTGAACCTTCCGCCAGACGCAGAAATGAATGATCTGCTTGCCCTAGAAAACTACTTACCAATTGACCGCCTGGGAGACCAGGGGAAACTGGTACAGAATGGAGGTGAGAGCGTTGGAGCATAGATATATCCCGATGGAGAAGATGGAGACCAGAGAGGACGGAGAGGACCTGTACATTGAAGGTTATTTCGCTGTGTTCAATTCCATCTATGAACTGTGGCCGGGAGCCACTGAGAGCATCGCTCCGGGAGCGTTTGATAAATCCGTGAGCGACGACGTGCGGGCCCTCTACAACCACAACACCGACATTGTACTAGGTCGAACCTCTGCCGGGACTATGGAGATCAAACAGGACTCCCACGGGCTATGGGGGCGGGTACGGCTGAACCGCAACGACACCGACGCCATGAACGCCTATGCCCGGATTGCCAGGGGGGACATCACTGGATGTTCGTTCGGGTTTGACATCGCCTCCCAAGAGGCGGACTACCGGGACGATGGTACGGTACACTGGACCATCACCAAGGTCTCGCCCCTGTATGAAATTTCTCCCTGTACGTTCCCCGCTTACCAGGAGACCGTAGTTTCCGCCCGGAAGCACGACCTGGAGGAAATCAAGCGCAAGCGTACTGAAGCCTGGAAGCACCAGGCGCTGGAGCGACTGCATGGGAATTGACGAGGCCCTGGAAGCGGCCCGGAAGGTCCTGGAGACCGGAGAACGGGCAGAGATTGTCCCAACCAAAGACGGCGCAGAGGTTTACATAATAAAGCGCCGGAAAGCAAAACAAAATACAGCGCCCCGCCCTAAGCGTTGAGCGGGAGGAACCGAGAGTGGTTGATACGCGTGGAGGCGTATCTGCCGCTCTTATTTTTTTCTGAAAGGAGACTTTGAAATGCTGAAAGTGCTGATGCTCCGGCGGTCCATCGACGCCAAGAGGGCCGAGTTGACTGAGCTGGAGCGCAAGGACGCCGACTTCCAGACCCGGGAGGCCGAGCTGGAGGCCGCCATCGCAGAGGTCGAGCCCGGCAACACCGAGCAGGAAGCCGCCGTCAATGCGGAAATCGAGACCTACGAGACCGAGAAGGCCGAGCACGACGCGGCCAAGCAACAGCTGTCCGCCGACATCGAGGGGCTGGAGGCCGAGCTGGATGAGATCGAGCGAAACGCCCCGAAGCCCCACGCCCCCGAAACCAAAAAGACCGAGAAAGTGAGAGGTGATACCAAAATGGAAATCAACATCCGCTCCCTGCCCAAGACCCGCCGGGCCTTTGATGCCCTGGCCGCCGAGCAGAGAAATGCCATCGTCGCCCAGGACGATGTGAAGAACTTCCTGGGACAGCTGAGAAGCATGAGAGGTCAAAACCGGGCCATTACCGGCGCTGAACTGACCATCCCCGTCGTGTTCCTGGACCTGATCGCGGAAAACATGTTCCGGTATTCCAAGTTGCTGAACCGCGTCCGCGTCCGCTATGTGGACGGCCAGGCTCGGCAGACCATCGCGGGCACCGTGCCCGAGGCCGTGTGGACTGAGATGTGCGGGGCCATCAATGAGCTGAACTTCGTGTTCAATCAGGTGACTCTGGACGGCTACAAGGTGGCCGGTTATGTCCCCGTGTGCAACTCCCTCCTGGACGACAACGACATCAACCTGGCCTCCTGGATCGTGGAGATGCTGTCTGAGAGTATCGGCCTGGCTATGGACAAGGCCATCCTGTACGGCAAGGGCTCTGCCTCCCGGATGCCCCTGGGTATCGTGACCCGCCTGGCGCAGACCACCCAGCCCTCCGACTACCCCGCCAACGCTCCCGCCTGGGTTGACCTGCACGAGAGCAACATCCTCCAGATTGGCGGCGCGGACTCCACCGGTGCGGCTTTCTGGTCCGAGCTGATGACCGCCACCGGGGCCACCTACACCCGGTACAACCGGGGCACTATGTTCTGGGCCATGAACTCCAAGACCTACGCCGCCTTGAAGTCCAAGCTGATCACCTTCACCGCCACCGGTGACATTGTGGCAAACCTGTTCGGCTCCCTGCCCATCGTGACCGGTGACATCGACGTGCTGGAGTTTATCCCGGACGGCGACATTATCGGCGGCTATGGTGACCTGTACCTGCTGGCTATGCGGTCCGGCCTGATGATCGAGAGCTCCTACGAGGTCCAGTTCCTCCAGGACAACACTGTGTTCCGCGCCAAGCAGAGAGCCGACGGCCAGCCCATCATCCCCGGCGCGTTCGTCGCTATCAACATCAATGATACCGCCGTGACTACCACTATGGACTTTGCGGCCGATACCGCCAACGACGCCCAGCTGGACGCTCTGACCATCGCCGGCGTCACTCTGAGCCCCACTTTTGACCCCGAGACCTACTCCTACTCCGGCGGCACCGCTACCAGCAACAGCGCCAAGGTGGAGGCCACTCCCGCCCAGGCCGGTGCCCAGGTGGCTATCGCGGTCAATGGCAAGAATCTGCGCAACGGCGGCACCGCTACCTTGACCGCCAGCGCGGCCAACACCATCACTGTGACTGTCAAGCAGGGCAACGCGGTCAGGGTCTACACCGTGACCGTCACTGGCGCGGCGGGGGGTTAACGCCCTCGCCCGCCCGCGCACGGACGAGGGCAAATAAACGCGCGAAGGGGGTGTAGGGCTTGACCGACGAAGAGATCCGAACAGTCCTCAAAGTTGACCTGCAAATCTCCACAGACAAGATGGACGTGTACTTAGATAAGGTGATTGATGCGGCCAAGTCCTACATCACTACCGAGGGCATCAATTTAGACTGCTCGACCGGCGACGGCATGTTGGTGGAGATGTATTCCGCCTACCTCTACCGCCGCCGGAGAGAGGAAAACGTGGCTATGCCCCGGATGCTCCGCTGGGCGCTGAACAACCGGCTGTTCAGCCAGAAAGCGGGGGCGGGCAATGGATGACGTATTAACCCTGATCGCTCCCGCCTTGGAGCAAAATGCCGTTGGGGACTATGTGTCCAGCGGCGAAACCCGGGCGGAGATATGGGGTACGGTCAGCTCTGTCAGCCGGGCCGAATGGTACAACGCCGGTCATGAGGGGTTCAACCCGGATATGGTGTTCACCACGCCTCTTGTCAACTACTGCGGCCAGCCGGAGGCGGAGTACCGGGGAACTCGATACGGTATCTACCGGACCTATTTCCAGGCTGAGAGCGACATGATCGAGCTGTACCTCCAGAGAAAGGCGGGGGTCCAGTGAGTATCAAGGTGGACGATCTGGTTGAGGCCGTGCGGGGCGAGCTGGAGGAATACGCCGACGAAGTGACGGGGGACGTGAAGCAGGCCGTCAAGGAAGTGGCAAAGGCCACCGTGAAAGAGGTTAAGGCCAAAAGCCCGGTGAAAACCGGGAACTACAAAAAGAGCTGGGGGCAAGTCAAGGTTTCTGAGACCGAAGGGAGCATCGTAATCGCCATTCGGAACAAGAAATTTTATTGGCTCACCCACCTCTTGGAGAACGGCCACGCGCTGAAAAGCGGAGGCCGGACTAGGGCTTTCCCCCACATCAAACCGGCAGAGGACTTTGCCGCCCGCGAGCTGGAAAAGAAAGTGAAAGTGAAAGTCGAGGGGTGATCCTGTGACACTGGAAGAACTGAAAACTCTGCTGGAATCCACGGGATTACCTGTTGCCTACCGGGCGTTCCCGGTGGGGCAAGCACCTCCCCTCCCGTTCATTTGCTACCTGGTGGACTACTCCAATAATTTCGACGCGGACAATCGCGTGTACCACCCAATCGACCATATCAGCATCGAGCTATACACCGAGTACAAGGACCTTGCGTCCGAGGCGCTGGTGGAGGCCGCCCTCCAAAACATCTGCTGGGAGAAAACCGAGGAATACCTGGACGATGAGCGATGCTACGAAATTCTCTATGAAATTGAGGTGTAATTATGCCTACGAATACTCCGAACAAGGTCAAGTATGGCCTGAAAAATGCACATTATGCGCTTCTGACCATCAATGAGGACGGGTCGGTTTCGTTCGGGACCCCCGTGCCTATTCCAGGCTCTGTGAGCCTGACCATGGACGCGCAGGGCGAAACCTCCACTTTCTACGCCGACAATATGGCCTACTATGTGACCGCCACCAACGGCGGGTATAGCGGCTCTTTCGAGGTAGCCCTGATTCCTGACTCCTTCCGCACCTCTGTGCTGGGTGAGACCCTGGACGCAGAGGCTCAGGTCCTGGTGGAGAACGTCAACAACCAGACATCTCCATTCGCGCTTATGTTTGAATTCCAGGGCGACCAGAAGGCCATCCGACACATCCTGTACAACTGCACCTGTACGCGGCCCAGCGTGTCCGGCTCCACTACGACCAACACCAGCGAGCCCACCACGGAGACCATGACCCTGACCGCCTCACCCCTGCCCAATGGCGTGACCAAGGCCCGGACCACCATGACCACGCCGGACATCCAGTACGCCGCATGGTATGACGCCGTTTGGCAGCCCCTCGGGTCTCTGGTGGTGACCAGTGAGGCCGGGGCCACCTCCGGGACCACCAAGATCACCGTTGCCCCTGCTCTGACTGAGGGCAACAGCTACATGTATCAGGTCGGGGCCTCCGTTGAACTGCCCGCTTACGGGGAGACCCTGAGCACTCCCTGGACGGAATGGGACGGGACCAAGGACATCACAGCCACCAACGGGCAGCAGATCGCCGTGGTGGAGGTCAACTCTACCGATCAGGCTCTGTCCGGCGGAACCGCCACCGTAACCGCAAACGGGGGCTGATTATGGAAAGAGTCATTGAGATCGACGGGAAACGGGTAAAGTTTCGAGCTACCGCCGCCATTCCGCGCCTGTACCGGATTAAGTTTGGGCGGGACATCATGCAAGACATGACTGCCCTGAAAAAGGCTATGGAGCTGGCGGAGAAGGGCGAGGGCCCTATTCCCCCCAAGTTCCTGGAGATTTTCGAGGATGTGTCCTATTTGATGGCAAAGCACGCGGACCCAGACCTGGCGGCCAAGGGGCCGGAGGAATGGCTGATGGAGTTTGAGACCTTCTCCATTTACGCCGTGTTCCCGGAGCTGTTCGAGCTCTGGACAGCCAATAACGCGGTGCTATCGAACTCTAAAAAAAAAGTCGCCCCGTAGACCGGGAAATGAACACCGCCCTATTCCTCCTGCGTGCGGCACAACTGGGCATCCCCATCCGAGACCTCGAACTGCTCACCGTCGGAATGGTGACCGACATGATGATCGAGGCGGCGAATGACGATGTGGACTATCCGCAACTGCCCACGCAGGATGACTTTGACCGATTCTAAGGGGGTGAACCCATGGCAAACAGAATCAAAGGGATTACTATACAGATAGGCGGGGACACGACTAAACTCGACAAGGCTCTTGCCGGAACCAACAAGGAACTTAGCGAGACCCAAAAGCAGCTGAAAGATGTAGAACGGCTTCTGAAATTAGACCCGGGAAACACAGAGCTATTGGCCCAAAAGCAGCGGCTGCTTGCCCAGTCCGTGGATGCCACTTCCCAAAAGCTGGACACCCTGCGCAAGGCTGCCGAGAACGCCGACAAGGCGCTTGAGCGGGGCACCGCATACCAAAACGCCTACGAACCCTTGAAGCGACAATTGGACACCGTGAACGCTTCTGTGAGGGCACTGGAGAACAATGCGGAGAGTATGCAGCAGAAGCTTTCCGCCGGGAAAATCTCCACGGCCCAGTACGACGCCTTTACCCGGAAGCTGGATGATACTCGGAAGCGGGCCAATGAACTGGAAAAGGCCATTGAGGATGTAAACAAGGAATTCTCTGGGGCCAAGATCGACCAGAAGCAGTATGACGCTATTCAACGGGAGCTGGCCGAGACAGAGAAGGCTGCCGAGGACGCAAAGAAAGAGTTCAAGGACTTTAACGCCACAGCAGAAGAATTTAACGCTTCCGCAAGCAGTTTTGCCACCGGAGCGGGGAAAGTCCGGGACGCCACACAGGGGATCTCTACCGCCGCCGCCGGCATTTTAGGAGCCGCCGTTGCTACTGTTCCCGCAACCGAGGAATTGAGAAATAGCCTGTCCATTCTGGAGACCAACGCCGTCAACGCTGGGGTTGGCCTTGGGGCAGCCCAAGAGGCCATGAAAAACTTTAATGTGGTCTCCGGAGAGCTGGATAGCAGCCTGGAAGCTACCTCCAACCTCCTCCAGGCCGGATTCACGGAGAGCAATCTGCAAAAGGCTGTGGAAAACTTGTCCGGGGCCTATCTAAGATTCCCGGATACGCTGAAAATCGAAAGCCTGGCCGACAGTCTCCAGGAAACCCTCGCCACCGGAGAGGCCACCGGCCAATTTGGGGAACTGCTGGACCGCCTGGGCGTGGGGGCGGAGAACTTCACCGCCCAGCTTGCCATGATACCAGACGAGGTGGACCGGCAGAACTACGCCCTGGGGCTTCTGGCCAGTGAAGGGCTAGCGGATACCTACCAGGCATGGGAACAGAACAATCAGCAGTTAGTCCGCAATCGGGAAGCAAGCTATGAGTTCCAAATGGCTATGGCGGAACTGGCGGAAACAGTCCAACCGTTTTTGACCTCCATTGTGGAGCTCGGGACACAGGTGCTTGACTTCTTCAATAGTTTGCCTCCCAGCGTCCAGACAGCCATCGGCGTGTTCCTGCTGTTGGTTGCGGCCATCAGCCCCATTGCCGGGATTATTTCCGCTGTAGCGGTCGCCGCAGGCACAGCGGGAATCGCTATGTCTACCTGGCTTCCCATCATCCTTGCTGTCACGGCGGCCCTGGTAGCCCTTGCCGCCATCATTGGAGTGGTGACAGGAGGCGGGAACGATTCGAGTAGCCGGGGCGCCAACAGGGGCGGCGGATTTGGCCAGGATGACGTAAGCGTCTACTCCACCGACAACATCCCGAGGCTTGCCACCGGCGCTATTGTGCCGCCAAACAATCCCTTCCTGGCTGTACTGGGCGACAACCAGCAGGAGACCGAGATCGTGGCCCCATATTCCACCATCAAGCAGGCCGCCGGGGACGCGATTGCGGAGCGGGGCGGGGCAAACAATCCCGTGACCCTGATTGTCAAGGCCGGGGACGGGTTTACCCGGACTCTGAGTTTCTCCCTGTCCGAGGAATCCCGCCGCCGGGGCGTGAGCCTGGTCAACAACAGGGGGTGACGGCATGACAATCGTGATGGACCAGGTGACCTATCACCTGCGCGTTAAGTACGAGACCATTGGGCGGAGTTTCCACCTGGACGATGGAGACAACGCTGACTATATGCTGTCCGGCCTGTACAAGAGGGACCTGTTGGGGACCTATTACGATTACGCCATGGAGGTGGAGCCGGACCCCCAGTATCCGGGGGACTACGATAGCTTTTTCGAGGCCATCACCGCCCCGGTGGACAGTCACAGTCTGACGCTCCCTTATGGGCAGAGCACAATCACCTTTGATGCCATGGTGACCAGCGGGAGCGATCTGTACAGAGGACAGGTGGCTGGCTTCAACCGCTGGGGCCGCCTCCAGGTGCAATTCACCGCGCAGAAACCGCAGAGGGAGCCGACATGAACAGAAACACTATCGTATATTCCCAGTGGACCTTCACGGACGACGACATTCACAGCGGGAATATGTACCTCGCTATGGCCCTGATGTCCGATGCGCTGGAGGCAAACACCTTCACGGCAACGGTAGAGTGTGCGGACCGGAGCATTATCAACTTTGAGCGCAACACGCCCTTGACCTATTCCTACAAGGGACAGCAGAGAGGGATCTTCTACGTCCAGAGCATTACCAGGGACGGTCCAACCACATACACCATCTCCGCCACCTCCGCCATCGGACTACTCATTGAAAGCCTCCACTATGGAGGTATCTACACCGGGCAGACGGTGGCGGAGGTTTTGCCGTCCATCTGTGGGACGGTCCCTTATGTAGTCAAGACCAACCTGAGAGACATTGCCCTGTATGGCTGGCTTCCTGTGGCATCCTCCCGGGACAATCTGTCTCAGGTGCTTTTTGCCATCGGGGCCTCCATCCGAACCGACCTAGACGGGGTGCTGCATGTCGAAACCCTGTGGGACGGCATTGTGGGGAACATCGGCAAGGACCGGCTTTACAGCGGGGCGCAGGTAAACTACGACGCAAAGGTCACACAGGTAGTAGTCACCGAGCACCAGTACACGGAGGGCGGAGACGAGGAATCCCTGTTTGATGGGACCGCCGCCGAGGGAGATATCATCACCTTTGACGAACCCATGTATGATTTGGCCCCCACTGGCTTGACCATCCTGGAGAGTGGGGCAAACTACGCAAAAGTCTCCGCCGGGACAGGGACCCTGAGGAAAGAAGTACATCCACAACACCCGGGAGGTGGCTCGGGCCGTCTCCCAAGCCAATGAGCCCAACGTCATTACCGTGACGGACGCAACCCTTGTCTCTCTGGTCAACTCCGTCGCCGTGGCCGAGAGGCTGGTCAACTACTACCAGTGGACGGAAACTATTGAATCCGGCGTTGTCTACGACGGAGAGCTTCCCGGGAACAGGTCCAACGCCTGGCACCCCTACGATGAGGAAGTGGTTTCGGGCTGTCTGGAGAGTGCAGATATCAACCTATCCAACACTTTGAGAGCAGAGGAGCGGATTCTGATTGGGTATGTGCCTCCCAAGTTTGAGCAGGTTGTTACCTACGATGAGCATGAGCTACTGACCGGAAGCGGGACATGGACTGTTCCGGAAGGGGTAACAGAAGTCCGATTGGTTCTGATTCAGGGGGGACAGGCTGGGTATAACGGAGAAGCTGGAACCGGGTCAGAAGGAAGCACCATTGAAGATATTGACAGTGATTCAACACCATTTGGCCAAATGGAGGAAGGATCAACAGTAACGGCCAATGCAAGCGCGTCTCGAAACGGAGCTTCAGCGGGCCAGGGCGGTGCAGGCGGAAAGGCCGGGTCAGGCGGAAAGGTGCTGCAAACATCCATTGAGGTGACTCCCGGGCAAGCGATTTCTTTCTCGTGCGGAGTTGGAGGCACTACAAATGGAGTTCAAGGAGGGGAAACCACCTTTGGGGGGCTATCGTCTGCAAGCGGTGGTGTGCTTTCATCCGGCTATACCGATGTTGTAACTGGGGAAACCTACGCTTCTCCCGGTCTCGCTGGCGAGAGTGGTGGCAACGGAGGTGATATTAACTCCACTGGCGAAAGCGTTGGAAGTGTGTCTGGGGGCTCTGGATTCCCTGCAAGGACTTACACTCCAACTGGATATAGAAATGAAACAGACATGACAACATCGGCGAACTATAACATTCGCCATGGTGGTGCTGGCGGCGGTGGTGCCGGTGGACAGTCTGGGAACAACACTGGGAGCCCGGGAGGGAACTACGTTTATAACTCCTATACTTACGCAAGTAACCCAAGCGCCAGTGGTAAAGCAACACTCCGCCAAATACTAGGCGGAGATGGAGGTAACGGTGCAGCAGGGTCACCTGGGCAAACTTATGGATCTGGCGGAAATGGCGGAGGCGGAGGCGGCGGTGGTGGTGCCGTTGGGAATGGGTCTGTGTCCACGTCCGTTTCTGTAAAAATAAAGGCTACAGTCACAGGTAGTGTATCAGCAACGGCGACTGTATATCCTCCTAGGAGTGGTGCTGGTGGAACCGGAGGGCAAGGCGGTAAAGGCGCTGACGGATGCATTATTTTGTACTACGGCGCACAAAGAGAGGTTGATTCCGGCCCACTAGTCACAGTAGACAACAAGATTTTCCGGGATAAGTTTAACCGATTGATGGTCGTGTGAGGTGAGACTATGACATTAGAAGAACGGGTCGCCGCTCTTGAGGCGCAGATGACCGCCGCCACACAGGCAGACCCAACAGAGTATTACACCAGCGTTTACTCCGGCGAACAAATCGACCAGGCCGTGGGAAATGTCCTAAACGGGCGAATAACAATCCAGACAGAAGCAAAATCAAAAGGTACTACCTATAAGATTGGGGTAAATGAATCTGGACTTGTTACCGCAACGGAGGTGACGAGCACATGATACAGTTTGCGGACTGGACCATCTCCAACCCCTGCGGCGAGGTAATCGCCCGGCAGTACGACAATCTGTCCCGGACCCTGACTGTTGCAGGTGAGTTTCCGGACGGCTATGACTGGGCCATGATGGTGAGATGCAAGGGCAAGCTCAACATTATTTCTCTTGCCCCTGTGGAGGGCGGGATTGGAGTGACGCTCACCAACGACATGCTCGCGCTTTCTGGATACTACACTATGCAGCTGAGAGGCACACAGGGCGACACCGTGCGCAACACCAACCAAATTCAGGTGTTTATCCCGGAATCCCTATCCGGGGATGCACAGTGGCCGGAGGTCCCCAGCGAGTTCACGCAGATTGAGCAAACAATCATCGACATCAACAACAATCCTCCTAAGCCAAGTATCAACGGCTACTGGATGATCTACAACCCGGAGACGGGAGAATACGAGGAATCGGACATTCCAATCCCCGGAGACGGCGGAGGCTTCCCGTATCAGATCGGGAACGGCCTGAAAGTAACCGGCGGGGACACCTTGGAGGTTGACGCCGCGAACAGCGTGGAGCAGGACAACACTCTCCCCATCACCTCTGCCGCCGTCTACACCACCGTGGGGAACATTGAAATTCTCCTGGGGACAATCTGAAAGGAGCTAAAAAATGAGCGTTGCTACCGAAATTACCCGGATTCAAACGGACCGGAACACAATCCGGAACAAGCTGGTCAATTTTGGGCTTGTGGAATCTACTGCAAACCTCGATACATGCGCCGATGCCATTGATGGGATTGTCAATCAGGGGGCTGTGTCCGCTACCGTCCAGGAGGGCGACACCTACACCATTCCCAAGGGCTACCACAACGGCGCAGGGACGGTTTCCGGTGTGGCCGGAGGCGGGAGCTATAACCTCCAGAGCAAAAGCGTCACGCCCACCAAACGGCAACAGTCCATCACCCCGGACAGCGGATACTACGGCCTGTCTGATGTTACAGTCAACGCAATCCCGGAAAATTACCAGGACGTGTCCAGCGTGACCGCTGCTGCCAGTGATGTGCTGGCCGGCAAGATTTTCGTCACCTCCGCCGGGGCTGTTACCACTGGTACGATGTCCAATAATGGGGCGGTGTCCAAGGTTCTCACCGCCGCTGATCCGTCCTACACGGTCCCGAAAGGCTATCATTCCGGGGCTGGTACAGTATCCATCGACCCGGAGACCAAAACCGTCACGCCCACTACCTCCCAGCAGACGGTAAGCCCCACCTCCGGAAAAGTGCTGTCCTCTGTGACGGTCAATGCTATCCCGGCGCAGTATGTTGACACCTCCGACGCTACGGCGACTGCGGCGCAGATTCTGGATGGTGCTACGGCTTATGTGGACGGCGAACTGGTGGAGGGCACCATGCCCAACAACGGGGCTACGAGCCTGGAACTGGACGGTATGCAGACCACCACTGTAGCTGTCCCGGCCGGTTATACCTCCGGCGGCTCTGTGACCCTGACAAACAGCATCGAGACGGCCCTGGCGGCGATTTAAGGAGGGGCCTATGAGCATTTCGAGCGAGATCACACGCATTGCTAACAATGTGCAAAATACGATTGATACCATCGGCGCGACGGGGGTAACTGTGCCGGATGGGGCAAACAGTGACGACCTCCCGAGCCTTGCGGCGGCTCTGGCGAACGAGAAGCAGGATAAATTAACCGGGACACAAGGGCAAGTGGTTGGATTTGACAAAGATGGCAATGCTGTTCCTCAGGCCGCAGGTGTTACTTCTTTCAATGGTCGCACTGGTGCTGTAACCCCGCAGACGGGCGATTACACAGCGGAGATGGTAGGAGCCCGTCCCTCTACCTGGACCCCCACCGCCGCTGACGTTGGAGCGGTCCCCACCAGCCGGACGGTGAATGGCAAGGCCCTGAGCGCAAATATCTCCCTGACTGCCTCTGACGTGGGAGCAGGTGCTCCAGCCACATCCACCACCGTCACCCTCACCGCCGCTGGTTGGACCGGCAGTGCGGCCCCCTTCTCCCAGCAGGTCTCGTGCTCTATCGTGGCGGCTGATACCGCTGTGGTTGCTGTGGATGTAGACACCCCCGGTACCGACGCTGACGCTGACGCAGAGGCTATTAACGCCTGGGCGCTGTGTACGCAAAGGAACCCCACTCAAGGCGCTGGAACGCTGACTTTCTATTGCACGGAGAAACCCACCATCAACATCCCAGTAAAGGTTGGTGTGGCATGATTTTTGTGTATCGGACAAGCATGGTTGGACCCAGCGGCATTCCGCTGTCTGACTATGAGGAAGGAGACATTATCAAGCTCAATGAGGGCGGGAGTCCCATCGAGTTCTACGTTGCCAAGCACGACTATGAAAGCAGCCTCAACGGGGCCGGGAGGACGCTGGTGGTCCGAAAAGATGTTTATGATCACCGAGTGTGGGACAGCGGACATGTAAATGCCTACTCCGGTAGCGACCTGGATACGTGGTTTAATGGGACATACAAAAATTTGCTGGACCCTGCTATTCAGACTGCCATTGGAACAACAAAGTTCTATTACACCCCCGGCAACGGCAACAACACGGTGGGCACCCTGGAGCGGGCCGTCTTTGCCCTGTCCCTCACCGAGCTGGGGCAGTCCCACACCTATGCCAACACGGAGGGCTCCGCCCTGCCCATTGCGTCCACCCTGCGGATTGCCTACCGCAACGGTAGCCCCACCAATCAATGGACCCGCTCCCCGTACACGGACAACACCGACGACGCCTGGAGGCTGAACTCCGATGGCAGTATCAGCAACAGCAACTGCGGCAACTCCCGAGGCTCCCGCCCCGTTTTCACTCTCCCCTCCTCTCTCCTATTCAACCCCGACACAAACGAGGTGGTCGCATGATCTACATTTGCAAGTTAATTTCTCCTCTGTCTACCGGAATCTCCGCAGGGGACATTGAAGAGGGAAAGCTTGTCTCTTTAAATGAGGGCGGCGTGCCTGTTCAATTTTACATGGCAAAGCAGGACTATGAATCTGGATTGAATGGGGCGGGTCGGACGCTTTTGGTCCGCAAGGACGTGTATGACCAACGGCAATGGAACAGCTCTAATGTGAACGCCTGGGCGGACAGCGATTTGCTGACTTGGCTGAACGGGACCTATAAGGCGTTGCTTCCACCTGAAATTCAAGCCGCTATGGGAACCACGACATACTACTATACACCAGGGAGCGGCAATAACACGGTGACAACAAGGACGGATTCGGTCTTTCAGTTATCCCTCACGGAGCTAGGAGAAAGCTTTCCTCATGTCAATGAAGAAGGAACAGCCCTGCCAATTTCCAACTTGTTGAGGGTGGCCTATCTGAATGGGAACACTAACACCCAATGGACACGTTCCTTACGCACGAGCAGCTCCGTCAGCATTATATATTTGGACTCTGAAGGCAATGTAATCAGCTCCTCCCCCAACAGCACCCACGGCTCCCGCCCCTGCTTCACCCTCCCCGCCGACTTCAAATTCAAAGAGAGCGAGGTGTCCTGATGGTATTTTTCACATCACGCGGCACGCCGAAACCCTCCACCCACATCTACGGTGTTGAATGGGACTGGACATCTGACGGACTGACCAGGGGCACCAGAACGGACGATGCGGCTGGTTTTGACGACCCTCAGCCCGCAGTCAATAACGGCTCCGGTTCCTCCCCCTTCGATAATCTTTATCCGTGGAGCGGCATGGTGAAGGAGAGCCGCACCGGCGGCGTGATGGTCAAGGAACCGAAATACTGGTACAAGTGGACGCGCACGCCGTCTGGCTCTGGTGTGAAGTTGAAGCTCCAGATCGCGGACGGACCGGTAGATGGGTTCCTACCAGACCCGGTGAACATGGACCGAGGCGACGGTCTGGGAGAGCTGGACTTCTCCTACATCGGCCGGTATCACTGCGCAGACGGCACCTATAAGTCGGAGACCAACAAGGCTCAGAAGACGAAGATTGCCCGAAGCACAGCCCGGACGCAGATCCACAATCTGGGGAGCAACATCTGGCAGATGGACTTTGCCCAGTTCTGGTATGTGAACATGCTCTTCCTGGTGGAGTTTGCGGATTG
>JFBN01305893.1_pt1 | contig 14872 bp, 11 predicted proteins | sample 768741 | NCBI WGS metagenome assembly JFBN01 (sample SAMN01983846, study PRJNA193217) | chicken gut metagenome | biome: terrestrial biome; isolation source: ceca of Broiler chicken | host: Gallus gallus | place: United Kingdom: England | collected 2010-09-07
CCCCGCCGCTCTCTGCCAGGCGGATGTTGCCGTCCGGGCAGATCTCCCGCACAAACAGCGGCCGTCCGGCGGAGAGACCCAGCCCCTTGCGCTGGCCCACGGTGTAATGGTCCACGCCGAGATGGGGCCCCAGATCCTCGCCGTCAGGGCCGATGAACCGGCCCTGCTTTGGGGTCAGGCCGCGGGCGCGGATATAGGCTGAGTAATCCCCGTCGGGAATGAAGCAGATCTCCATGGAATCGGGGGTGTCGGCACAGTTGAGTTCAATGTCGCGGGCAATATCCCGCACATCGGATTTTTCAAACTCTCCCAGAGGCAGGACCAGTCGTTCCAGAATGTCACGCCCCAGCCGGTAGAGCATGTAGCTCTGATCCCGGGCAACACTCTCGGCGGTGTGCAGGCGGCAGACGCCGTCGTCGCACCGCTCGATCCGGGCATAGTGGCCGGTGGCGAGATAAGGAATTCCCAGCTCGTCGGCCTTCTCTGCCAGGAGGCGGAACTTGACTGCAGGATTGCAGAGAATGCAGGGATTGGGGGTGCGCCCCTCACAATAACTCTGGCAGAAGGGGGTGACGACCTCCCGGTCGAAGGCCTCGGCCGCGTCAATGACGTGCACTTCCACGCCCAGGGAGCGGGCGGCATCCCGGGCAGCGGCTACGGCGGCATCGTGGGCGGGGGAAAAACGGATGACCGCGCCCTGCACGGCAAAGCCCTGTTCCTGCAGGATGCGCACCGTCACGCTGGAGTCCACACCGCCGCTCATGCCTACCAGGACACGGTCCTGCTTTTCAAAAGTATTGAAGCCATCCATGGCAAATCTCCTTTTAAATCGGTGGGGTGGCAGTCAGGCCTGTCTGCCGCCGTATTTCTTGCTCTGTGCCACGGCCAGACGGTCGCAGCGCTCATTTTCGGGGTGTCCGGCATGGCCCTTGAGCCAGTGGTAGTGGATGACATGCTTCTCGCTCTCTGCCAGGAGCTGTGCCCACAGGTCGGAGTTCAAAGCGGGGGACTTGTCGGCTTTTTTCCAGCCCCGGGCCCGCCAGCCTTTGGCCCAGCCTTTTTCCAGCCCATTGATGACATACTGACTGTCAGAGTACAGGTCGATGTCACAAGGCTCTTTCAGCTGGCGCAGAGCCTCCAGCAGGCCGGTCAGTTCCATCCGGTTGTTGGTGGTTCCCGCCTCTCCGCCAGAAAGTTCCTTCTCATATACCTTGTCGGCGGTGCGGAACCGCAGAATCGCCCCCCAGCCGCCGGGGCCGGGGTTGCCGCTGCAGGCGCCGTCGGTGTAGATTTCGATATGTTTCATGTTGAACTCCTGCTATATTGTCCATACTGAGCATTGAAAATGCCGGTTTGCTTCTGCCATTATACCCGCTTTGAGAGCGTCAGGCAAGGGGAGCCGGAACCGGGTCTCAGAATTGACAAGCTATCCAATAGCAATTATAATGTTTTTATCTGCAATGTTCGTGTTTTGCTGGCATTTGGGCCCGGCCGCGCCTGACAGGCGGGCTTTTCGCGCCCCGAGACGGGATGCCGTGTGAGAAGATCCGGCGCAACACAGTGCATTTTTTGCACTGTGCCGGTGAGTCGACAGGGATTCCGCGCTCTCCAATTTTTGGAATACTGCGGCCAAGCCGCGACACAAATACATTACGCATATCTGCAGCAGGGTCAGGCATCCGCCAATGGCGCGGACGCCGGCCTTGCCGAGCAATCAGACGGAGGTTTCAATGGAAGATTTCAACGACAAGCGTCAGCCCGAAAAGGCAAAAAATCCGCGTACACCCCAGCGCCGTCCCCGCCGCCAGCCTGCGGCCAAGGCCGTCCAGCCTGCACAGCAGGGGGAGACAGCCCAGAACACCGCAAAACCCCGCCGTCCCCAGCGTCCCCGCCGGGCAGCGGCCCAGCAGGCAGCCAAGCCGGTGCAGCAGACAGTCAAGCCGGTGCAGGAACAGCGCAGCCGCGCACCCCGTGGCCGCCGCGGCCAGAATCTTCAGGCCGACACCCCGGCCATTCCCATGCATATCTGCCCGCTGGGCGGTCTGGGAGAAGTGGGCAAAAACATCACCCTGTATGAGTGCCAGGGGGATATGATCCTCATTGACTGTGGTCTGGTGTTCCCGGATTCCGATATGTTCGGTGTGGATCTTGTCATCCCCGACTTCACCTATGTGCTGGAAAACAAGGACCGCATCAAGGGCATCTTCATCACCCACGGCCATGAGGACCATATCGGCAGCCTGCCGTACCTGCTGCGCCAGTTCAACGTGCCCATCTATGCGGCCAAACTGACCATTGGTCTCATCCGCAACAAGCTGGAAGAGCACGGTCTTGCCTCCAGCACCACCTTTGTGGAGATCCGTCCCCGCCAGAAGGTCCGCCTGGGCTGCTTCACCGTGGAGCCGATCCACGTCAACCATTCCATTCCCGACGCACTGGCCTTTGCCATTGAGTGCCCGGCAGGCATCGTCATCCACACCGGCGACTTCAAGATCGACTATACGCCGCTGTCCGGGGATGCCGTGACCGATCTGTCCACCATTGCCGAGTACGGCCGCCGCGGCGTGCTGGCTCTGCTGGCGGACTCCACCAACGCCGAGCGCCCCGGCTTCACCGCCACCGAGCAGACGGTGGCCGAGGGCGTGCGCAGCCTGTTTGCCCGTGCGCGCAACAAGCGCATCATTGTGGCGACCTTTGCCTCCAATATTTACCGCATCCAGCAGATCATCGACCTGGCCATCGAGTCGGGCCGCAAGGTGGCGGTCAATGGCCGCAGCATGGTTTCCAATACCGAGATGGCGAAGGAACTGGGCTACCTGCATGTGCCCGATACCGTCCTCATTGACATTGAGGAGGTCAATAAATACCCGCCCGAAAAGGTGGTCCTCATCACCACAGGCAGTCAGGGCGAGCCGCTGTCGGCCCTGTCCCGTATGGCCCAGGCCAGCCACCGCAACGTCAAGGTCGGCCCCGGTGATTTCATCATCATCTCGGCCCGCCCCATCCCCGGCAACGAAAAGACCGTTACCAAGGTGGTCAACGGCCTGCTGGCCCTGGGCGCTGAGGTCATCTACGAGAATATGTACGACACCCATGTTGGCCACGCCTGCCAGGAGGAGCAGAAGCTGATGCTGACCCTTGCCCATCCGCAGTATTTCCTGCCGGTGCACGGCGAGTTCAAGCAGCTCAAGCGCCACGCCGAGACGGCGGAGCATCTGGGCTATATCCCCAAGCAGAACATCTATATTGCAGAGAACGGACAGAATCTGCGCCTTTCCCGGGATTCCCTGACGCTGGAGGGCACCGTGCCCGCAGGAGCCGTCATGGTGGATGGCTACGGCGTGGGCGATGTGGGCAATGTGGTGCTGCGTGACCGCCACCATCTGTCGGAGGACGGTATCATTGTCGTTACCGTCACCATCGACGGCCGCAGCAGCCGTGTGCTGGCAGGGCCGGAACTGGTCTCCCGCGGTTTTGTCTATGTCCGCGAGAGCGAAGAACTGATGGACGGCGCCCGCACCCAGGTGGAGATGGCGCTGGACCGTGCCCTGGCTGATCATGCCCATGACTGGAACAGCCTCAAGACCCGCGTGCGGGAGGCACTCTCCAGCTATATCTATCGTAAGACCAAGCGCAGCCCCATGATCCTGCCCATCCTGATGGAAGTGTAAACCCACCCCCGTTGCCCCGCGGTGTGCAAGCTCTGCGGGGATTCAGTTGAGGAAGTACGATGAAAAACAAGTTACGCCTGGACACGGCGGCCATCATGGTATTGCTGATCCTGTGCTGTGTGGCACTGGCCATACCGGTGGCGCTGTATGCACCCTACTGGCTGCTGGCTCCGGTGATCGTGCTGGCGGCGGCGGTGATCCTGATTACGGTCAACCGCCGGCGTATCCGCACCTTTATTGCACAGAACCTGAGCGGCAATGTTTTCGGCGGCAGCAAGGTACAGTATTCGCTGGCTCAGCTTCCGCTGCCGGTTTTCCTGATGTCCGGCAACTCTGTTTTGTGGTATAATTCTTATTTCAAGGACAGTGTCCTTGCCGGCAGCGATGCCGTCCTCACTCCGGTGGACAAGCTGCTGCCGGGCCTGGATATGGCGGTCTGCTCCCGGCCTCACGGACAGGATATCACCGTCAACGGCATCCGCTTTACCGCCTATGCCAGTCCCAGCCCCACCTCCAGCGGCGCCAGCATCGTCTATCTCGTGGACGATACCTTCTATAAAGATACCCTGGATGAGTACACGGCCAGCCGTCCTGCCTGCATGATCATTGTCATCGACAGCTACGACGAGCTCTTCACCGACATGAAGGACTCGGAGCAGGCCCACGAGCAGGAGGCCATCAACCGCCTGCTGGAGGAGTACATCGGCCAGACCACTGGTTTCCTGCGCCGCGTCTCCAACAGCCGCTACATTGCGGTGGTGGAGGAGCGGCACATCCGCCGCATGATCAAACACCGCTTCGACATTCTGGACAAGGTCCGGGCCTTGCATCCCGGCGGTTCGCTGACGCTGTCCATCGGCGTGGGCCACGGCGGCAAGACTCTGGCCGAATGCCAGGAGATGGCCCGGGAGAGCATCGACATTGCCCTGGGCCGCGGCGGCGACCAGGCGGCGGTCAAGACGCTGGACGGCTTTGAATTTTTCGGCGGCGTCTCCCACGGCGTCGAAAAACGCAGCCATGTCCGCAGCCGGATCATTGCCAATGCCCTGGAGGATCAGATCCGCCAGAGCGACAGTGTGCTCATCATGGGCCACAGCATGAGCGACCTGGATGCCATCGGATCGGCCATCGGTGTGCTGCGCATGTGCAAAATGTGCGGTGTGCCGTCGGTCATCACGGTACATAGGGGCGCAACCCTGGCAGGCCAGCTCATTGATCTGTTTGATGAGGCGGGGGAGAGCGATAACTTTATCGAGCCCGAGGAAACCTACGAGATCATTACCCCAAAAACACTGCTGATCGTGGTGGACACCTACCAGAAGCGTCTTCTGGAAAGCCAGAAGATCTACGAAAAATGTCAGCGGGTCGTCGTCATCGACCATCACCGCATGGCGGTGGGCCATATTGACAACCCGATCCTGCTCTACCATGAGCCCTATGCCTCCAGCGCCAGCGAGCTGGTCTGCGAACTGCTGCAGTTCATGCCCGCCCAGGGCAATATCACCCCGCTGGAAGCCCAGGCCCTGCTGGCCGGCATCATGCTGGATACCCGCAGCTTTGCCCTGCATGTGGGCGTGCGTACCTTTGAGGCCGCAGCCTGGCTGCGCAGCCGCGGTGCCCAAACTGCCGACACCAAACTGCTGTTCAACGTCTCCAAGGAGGAGTACGAGGCCCGCGCCCACATCGTGGAGGACGCCTACATTTACAAGGGCTGTGCTGTCGCGGTGTCGGAGGAGCTTGCTCCCGGCATGAACGTGGTGCTGCCCATGGCAGCCAACGATCTGCTCACCATCACAGGAGTGGATGCCAGCTTTGTTGCCGTCGCCAAAAACGGCGGTGTCAATATCTCGGCGCGCAGTATGGGTGCGCTGAACGTCCAGGTCATTCTGGAACCCTTGGGGGGCGGCGGCCATCTGACCATGGCAGGAGCCCAGCTCAAGAACTGTACGCTGGAGGAAGCGGAGCACCGCATCCGCCAGGAGATCGACAACTATCGCGCCAACCAGTCAGCGTCCAACGCTGTTCCCATCAGAAAACCGTAATAGTAAGGAGGGGTTCACTGTGAAAGTGATTCTCAAACAGGATGTCAAGAACATCGGCAAAAAGGACGAGATCCATGAGGTCTCGGACGGATACGCACGCAACTTTCTGTTCCCGCGGGGCCTTGCCGCCGTGGCCGATGCCGGCGCACTGAACGTTGCCCGCACCAAGGTGGAAGCCAAGGCTCACCATGAAGCCGAGGCCCGGGCTGCTGCCCAGGCTATGGCCGACAAGATCAAGGACAAGACTGTTGTGGTCAAGGTCAAGGGCGGTGCCTCCGGCAAGCTGTACGGCAAGGTTACGTCCAAGGATGTGGCCGATGCCCTCACCAAGCTCATCGGCGCCGAGGTGGACAAGAAGAAGGTTGAGATGCAGTCCAACATCAAGGAGTTCGGCAGCTATGACGCCGCCGTCCGCCTGTACCAGGGCGTTTCGGCCAACTTCAAGGTCAAGGTCGAAGAGCTGTAAAGTGCCGGACGTTTACACCCTATGCAGATCAAAGGAGGCGCCCACATGGCGGGCAATGAGCTGAGCCTTTCGGGGCTGGGCATCCAGATGCCCTACAATATGCAGGCGGAGCAGAGCGTGCTCGGCGCCGCTTTGATGGATGAGAACATCCTCACCCAGCTCATCACCGAGCTGGAACCGGAGATGTTCTACTCCGACCAGAACCGCGCAGTCTACGCCCAGATGGCGGCACTGTTTGCCGAGAATGAGGCGGTGGACGTGGTCACCCTGGTGGATGCCCTGGCATCCAGTGACGCTTTCCAGGGGGCGGACGATGCCAAGATCTACGTTGCCCGCCTGGCGGAGACGGTTCCGGCCCTGTCCAATGTGGATTCCTACATCCGCATTGTGCGGGAAAAATACCAGACCCGCCGCCTGATCGAAGCGGCCCGCTCCATTTTGCAGCAGACCTCGGAGGAATCCGATGCCGATATGCTGCTGGAGAGCGCGGAGCAGAAGATCTACGACATCCGCAGCGGCAAGGACAAGAGCGGCGTCAAGACGATCAAGGATTCCATCCTGGATGTCATCGCCACGCTGCAGAACCTCAGCGGCCCCGACCGGGAAAAATATGCGGGCATTCCCACCGGATTCACCTATCTGGATACGGTCCTGACCGGTCTGGGCCGTTCTGACCTGGTCATTCTGGCAGCACGTCCCGGCATGGGCAAGACAAGTTTTGCCCTGAACATTGCCACCAACGTCGCCCGGCTGCAGAAGGTGCCTACCATCGTGTTCAGCCTGGAAATGACCTGTGAACAGCTGACCGACCGTATTCTGTCCAGCACGGCGGGCATTGACAGCCAGACCTTCCGCACCGGCCGCCTCAACGACTCGGACTGGAACGACCTGGTGGGGGCCAGTACACTTCTGTACGATGCCCCCATCTACATGGACGACTCTTCGGGTATTTCGGTGCCCGAGATCAAGGCCAAGATCCGCCAGATCAACCAGGATCCCAAAAAGGACCGCATCGGGCTGGTCATCATCGACTACCTCCAGCTGATGCAGTCTTCCAAGCGCACCGAGAGCCGCGTGCAGGAAATCAGCGATATCACCCGGAACCTCAAGATTATGGCAAAGGAACTCAACGTTCCCGTCATTGCGCTGTCCCAGCTGTCCCGTGCGGCGGAAAAGACCAGCGGCCGTTCCGATCATCGCCCGCAGCTGTCCGACCTGCGTGACTCCGGCTCCATCGAGCAGGACGCCGACGTGGTACTGTTCCTCTACCGTGCCGCCTACTATAACAGCCAGAACGGCGAGGGCGAGCAGGCGGATGAGAACGTCGCCGAATGTATCGTTGCCAAAAACCGTCACGGTGAGACCACCTCAGTCAAGCTGGGCTGGGACGGCGCGCATACCCGCTTTATGAATTTGGATTACAGCCATGACGACTTCAACGGTTGATCCGATCATTGAACAAACTGAAGAATCCCTGCTGGCATTCTGCCGGCAGCGCGGGCTGTTCAAGCCCGGCGACAGGGTCATTGCAGCCTGCTCCGGAGGGGCGGACTCCATGGCCCTTTTGCTGTTTCTTTACCGCTGCCGCCGCCAGCTGAAAATCGAGGTGCTGGCCACCCATGTGGACCACGGTATCCGCGGGGAGCAGTCCCACGCAGATGCCAGGTTTGTGGAGCAGTTCTGCCGGTCTCTGGGGGTCGAACTGTTTGTCTACGACGCCGAGCGGGAAGGCGTGGAGATCCCGCCCCATGCCAGCGAGGACTGGGCTAGACGGCTTCGCTATGCCTGGTTTGATGCCTTGGCCCAGCGGGAAGAAGCCAAGATCGCCACAGCGCACACCCTGTCCGACCAGGCGGAAACGCTCCTCTTCCGTCTGGCGCGGGGAACGGGACTCCACGGCATGACGGGCATTCCGGTACGCCGGGGCGTCTACGTGCGGCCATTTCTTTGCATCACCGGAGCCCAGACTGCGGCATACTGTGACGCGCTTGGGCAAAGCTATGTACAGGACTTCACCAACGAGACGGACGACTATGCCCGCAACCGCATCCGCCATGGCGCCATGCCTGCCCTTGCCAGCGTCAACCCGGCGGCGGAGCGATCCATCGGACGCTTCTGCCGCCAGATGCAGGAACTGGACGACTGGCTCTCTGCTGAGGCAGCTGCCCTTCTGCAGGCAGCTGCCCTGGAGGACGGTTATGATGTCGAGCGCCTGAGGGAAGCGGACGGTCCTATTCTGACCACTGCCCTGCACAGTCTGATCGTGCCCGAACGTGATGCCGAGGAAAAGTACGTCAGCCTGCTCCGCTTTCTGATCCTGCGGGGGGATGGAGCCCTGCAGCTGACTCAGGATGTGACCTTCAAGGTGAAAAATGGCATCCTGCGGCGGATCGCTCCGCCCGGGGCCCTGCCGCCGCCGGCGCCGCCGCAGCCTGCCTTGCCGGGTGTTTACCGTCTGCCGGGAGGCTATACCATCGAGATCCGTCTGCAAAAGTATGAAGAATTTCTGAAAAATGAACCAATTTTCAAAAAAGACTTAAACTGTTGCGCAGATTATGATAAAATACAAAAGAGTATTTTACTGCGTACACGCCAGCCGGGGGATGATTTCCGCCCGGCAGGCCGCCATGTCAGGAAAACGCTCAAAAAATTGTTCAACGAACTTGGTGTGAAACCGGAGGAAAGGGCATTGATGCCGCTCCTGGCCGACGGCAGTGAAGTCGTCTGGCTGTGGGGCTGTGGATTTGCCGAGGGCCTTGCCCCCGACCGCAACACGCGGACGGTGCTGGCGGTACATGCTGAGAGGGATACGGAGGCTTGAATCCATGTATGATATGAACCGCGACATTGACCATGTCCTGGTGTCGCAGCAGCAGCTGCAGGACAAGATCAGCGAGCTTGGCGCACAGATCAGCCGGGATTATGACGGGCATGAACTTCTGCTCGTCTCCATCCTCAAAGGTTCTGTGGTGTTTATGGCGGATCTGATGCGCGCCATCACCATTCCCTGCGCCATCGACTTTATGGTGGTTTCCAGCTACGGCGGATCCAATACCACCACCACGGGCCTGGTCAAGATCGTCAAGGACCTGGACCAGGACCTGAGCGGCAAGGATGTGCTGATCGTGGAGGACATCCTGGATACCGGAGTGACGCTTTCCCATCTGATGCCCATGCTGCAGATGCGCAATCCCCGCAGCGTCCGCATCTGTTCCATCCTCTCCAAGCCCAGCCGCCGCAAGGCAGACATCGAGCCCGACTACAAGGGCTTTGATGTGCCGGACGAATTTGTGGTGGGCTATGGCCTGGACTACGATGAAAAGTACCGCAACCTGCCGTATGTCGGCGTTCTGAAACCCGAGGTCTACACCAAAGGGTAAAATCTGACGCCGATGTTCCGGCGCCGAGAGTAGGAGTTGATTTTTTGCAGCAAAAACCTCGCTTCAACGGCGGAATTCTGATTGCTATTGTTCTGGTTTTGGCGCTTTTGATGGTGACGATGTACTCGTCGCTGTCGGGCACCCAGACCAGCACCATGGCGTATTCCGACGTGATCGAATACTTTGAAAACAATCAGGTCACAGCCTTTGACCTTGACCTGAACACCGGCATCATTGAGCTGAGCCTGAAAGAGGGAGAGAAGGCCCTGCCGGAAAATGCCCAGCAGCAGACCGAGGCAACCGGCCTTCTGCAGGAGCTGTCCGGCAACGAGAGTTACGGCCCCCAAAACGGCGGCACGGTGGTCGCCACCTACAAGCTGCCCTATATCGATTACTTCCTCAGCACCCTGCGGGATGAGGGGCTGATCGAGCAGTATAATGCGGCAAATCCCGATGCTCCCATGATCTACGACATGTCTCCGGTCAAGCCGAGCATTCCGTGGATGGAACTTCTGCTCTATGTCATCATGATCGGCGGCGTGGCGTTCCTGTTCATCTCCATGTACCGGGGCGGCGCCGGCGGCAGCGGCATCATGAATGTGGGCCGTGCCAAGGTCAAGGATCAGCAGGAGAGCCAGCGCAAGGCGACCTTTGCCGATGTGGCCGGCGCCGAGGAAGAAAAGGCCGAACTTCAGGAGGTCGTGGAATTCCTCAAAGCGCCCGAACGGTTCAACTCCCTGGGCGCACGCATTCCCCACGGTGTGCTGCTGGTGGGCCCTCCGGGTACCGGCAAAACGCTGCTGGCCCGTGCCTGTGCCGGCGAGGCAGGCGTTCCGTTCTACGCCATCTCCGGCTCCGACTTTGTCGAGATGTACGTTGGCGTCGGTGCTTCCCGTGTGCGTGACCTGTTTGAAAAGGCCAAAAAGACCATGCCCAGCATCATCTTCATTGATGAGATCGATGCGGTGGGCCGTCAGCGCGGCACCGGCCTGGGCGGCGGCCACGATGAACGTGAGCAGACGCTGAACCAGCTGCTGGTTGAGATGGACGGCTTTGATGCCAATGACGGCGTCATTGTCATGGCGGCCACCAACCGTGCGGATATCCTGGACAAGGCATTGCTCCGTCCCGGTCGTTTCGACCGTCAGGTCTATGTGGGCCTGCCCGATGTGAAGGGACGCGAGGATATTCTTCGGGTTCACACCAAGAACAAGCCCCTCGGCCCCGATGTCAACCTCAAGACCATTGCCCAGTCCACGGCGGGCTTCTCCGGTGCGGATCTGGAAAACCTCGTCAACGAGGCGGCGCTCCTGGCTGCCCGCAAAGGCAAGAAAGCCATCACCGAACCCGAGATCGAGGAGGCTTCCATCAAGGTGGTTGCCGGTCCGGAAAAGAAGAGCCGGGTTGTCACCGACAAGGAAAAGCGCCTGACCGCCTACCATGAGGCCGGCCATGCCATTACCGGCTACTATTGCCCGACGCACGATCCCGTGCATCAGATCAGCATCATTCCCCGCGGCGCGGCCGGCGGCTACACCATGTATCTGCCGGACAAGGAACCCAGCTACGTGACCCGCACTGCCATGTGTGAGGATATCGTCTGCCTGCTGGGCGGCCGTGTGGCGGAGCAGCTGGTACTGGAGGATATCTCCACCGGCGCATCCAACGACCTGGAGCGTGCCACGGACCTGGCCCGCGCCATGGTTACCCGTTATGGCTTCTCTGAGCGTCTTGGCCCTGTGGTTTACGGCAACGATCCCAATCAGACTTTCCTGGGCCGTGATCTTGCCCAGGGCAAGGGATATTCGGAGACGATCGCTTCCGAGATCGACAATGAGATCCGCGACATCATGGACGAGTCCTATGAGTCCGCCCGCCGGATCCTGTCCGATCATATGGATAAACTGCATGCAGTGGCACAGGTCCTGATGCAGAAGGAAAAAATCTCCGGCGAGGACTTCCGTGCCCTGATGGAAGGCACCTATCAGCCCGAGGACAAGTCGGAAGCGGAGCCCGGGACGGAAACAGCCGAAGCGCCGCAGACAGAATCTGCAGAGCAGACACCTGACGTTACGGCACCGGAAGAGGCTACTCCCGCCCAGGACAATCCTGCACAGGAATAACGGAAGAAGGATGAAGCGGCGCAACCCTGGTTGCCGCTGCAAGGGACAGCAACAATTAAGCAAGGTGAGTGAAGCATGGATCAGAATTTCTCTTTGATGGCCCAATCCCGTGCCAACTATTATACGGCGGGCAGTCCGGTGCAGTTCGTTCGCGTGGAACTGCTGAAAGGGGACGAGACGGGCGAGATCGCCGTCTGCCTGACCTTCAAGAATGTGGGAACCGAACCGCTGACCGGGCTTGTGATCCATTTCAAGTGTAAAGATGCGGCAGGCCAGGTCCTGTGCGAGGATGATTTCTACTATGAGCAGCTGGATGCCCAGCCGGGGGATATGTTCGGCAGTGACGACGCTGTCTATGTCAGCGATACTCCGGTGTCCAGTGTGGAGATCGAGCAGGACCGCGCCTTCCTCAATGGCCGCGGTGTTGACCTGCGGGGCTACAAGCGTGTGCGTCTGCAGACGCCGCGGATCCTGCCGGCATCCATTGCCAAAACATTGCAGCAGCGCACCGGTAACGATGCATTGATCTGCGTGCCCCAGGACATTGAGCAGGGCTGGTTCTGCGCCTGCGGGGCTTTCCATCCCAACGAGGAAAACACCCAGGTTTGCAGCGAGTGCGGCGGAGACCGCGCCTACATCAAGGCTGCGCTGACCCATGTGCTGGAGGAAGCCCGCCAGGCGGCTGAACAGCAGCAGAGAGAGATCAACGCAGTAGCCAACTCCGATCCTCAGCAGGATGCAGCGGCAGCTACGGCCGCCGCCGCCCAGGCAGCCATTGCCGAGGAGCCCACGGCTCAGTTTGCGCCGCCCCAGGAAGAAAACAATCCTGAACTGGATCGCGTCCGCCGCTATGCCAACAAGGGAATCCTTTTGGATGAGGAAGAGGATGACGATGACGAGGACGGCACCCGGATGTTTGATGCCGAGGAAGCCTCCGGCGAACTGGACTATGACGGCGATTACGACGAGGAGGATGAGGACGAGTATGACCGTCCCCGCCGCCGCGGTCGTTATGCTGACGACAGTGAGGAGAGCGCCGATGACGTCATGGCGGAGCGGATTATCCGCTGGGCACCGCCCATCACCGCGGTGATCTGTGCCCTGATCATTGCAGTAGCGGTCATTTACCGCTTCCTCATCGCCTGACGCGGGACATAAAGTATACAAGAAAAAGGCACCGTCTGTTTTGGACGGTGCCTTTTCTATGCCCATTTCGTTTCTTTGCGTCAGAGTCAAAATACGGCTGCCCGGAAAATCATCCGGGCCACGGGAACCAATTAAGGCGTCAGTCCCTGGACTACAAAGCAGCTGACAAACTCAGCCTTGTGAATTCACTTTCTCCGGTCCGGCTGCGCACAGCTGCTCAAACAGGGTCAGGATACCGGGGCTGTCCAGTTTGATGACCCGCCCGGACAGATAGTGCAGCGTGTTTTCTTCCGGAATTTGTCCGAAGGTCAGCCGCTGTGCGCACAGCGCCTGGGTGCGCAGTCCGGTGCGCTCGTTCATCTTACGGTTGCCGTATTTGATGTCGCCCAGCACCGGGTGTCCCAGATAGGCCAGGTGGGCGCGGATCTGATGGGTACGGCCGGTGACCAGTCCGATGCGGCACAGGGCAAAAGGCCCGGATTGGCGGATCACCGTCACATCGGTGATGATCTGCTTGTAGCCCTCGCTTTCCCGGGCGTGGATGCGGACCTTGTTGTTTTTCTCGCTGTGCTGCAGCCAGGCAATGTGACGGCCCTGGGGTGGAGCTCCCACCGTGATGGTCAGATATTCTTTCTTCATCCAGTTTTCCCGGATAATCTCGTTCATGTCGCGCAGAGCGGCCTGAGACTTGGCGGCCAGGACAAGCCCCTCAGTGCCCCGGTCCAGGCGGTTGCAGATGGCAGGAGCAAAACGGTTTTCCGCCTTTGGGTCGTAGGTACCCTGTGCGGTCAGCTGTGCGATGAAGGCGTCCACCAGGTTGGCGTCGCCTGTCCGGTCACTGTGGCACAGAAGGTGGGCGGGCTTGTACAGTGCAGCAATGTTGTCGTCCTCGTAGATTACCGTGACGGGAGGCTGACGGCGGGGAGCCGGTTTGGATCTGGCGGGGGAGACGGCGGGGAAAAACTCGTCGTTGATGTACAGCTCGATCACATCGCCCTGCTTGAGACGGGTGTCTGCCTCGCCGCGCTTTCCGTTGACCTTGATCCGCTTGTTGCGGAAACTTTTGTACAGGAGACTGCGGGGCATGCCCTTGGTGACGGACTCCACGAATCGTGACAGCCGCACGTCGTTTTCATTTGGACCGGCGACAAATTGTTTCATAAAATGGACCTCTGACTTTTCATTTATTTGGGTTACGTGTATAATAAGGGGGTAGGACGGTGCAGTTTTGCCCGGAACAAAACAAAGGATAGGGACGATGCAACATGGCACAAGCCAAAAAACCAAAGCCGCTGCATGAGGCACATCGGGCCCGGATGCAGGAGCGGGTGAAGCGCGATGGCCTGGAAAGCCTGGCGGAGCATGAGGCGCTGGAATATCTTTTGTTTTTTGCCATTCCGCGGCAGAATACCAATCCGTTGGCACATCGGCTCATCCAGCATTTCGGCAGCTTCTGCCGGGTTCTGGAAGCAGGTGAGGAGGAGCTTCGGGAAGTGGAGGGCATCGGCCCGTCCAGTGCCCGGATGATCCATTCGGTGCTGGAGTTCGCACGGTATTACACCATGCACAAGCGGGTCCGCCGGGTCGGGCTCAACAGTACGGAACGGGTTCTGGAATATGTTCGTCCGCTGTTCATGGGGCTGCAGCATGAAGTCCTGTACCTCATTGCCATGGATGACAATTATACGCCGCTGCGGGATATCCGCATCGGGGAAGGCTTGCCCAACAAGCTGACCTTTGACATCAACAAGCTGGCACGGACTGCCGTCTCCACCGGCTGTACCTGTGGTGTGCTGGCCCATAACCATCCCTCGGGACTGGCGGTTCCGTCAGAAGAAGATTTCGCCGCCACGGTGCAGATTTCCAAAACCTTGGGAATGCTGGGCATTGATCTTCTCGACCATCTTATTATAACCGCAGATGACGCCGCGTCAATGCGTGACAGCGGCAGAATGCCGCATTTTGATCCCTATAACCAGCAGGTTTATTATTGAGCACCCGGGTCTGCCGGGACAAAACAAGCGCCGCCGGCAGTTTCCCGCCG
>JFBN01307147.1_pt1 | contig 14846 bp, 16 predicted proteins | sample 768741 | NCBI WGS metagenome assembly JFBN01 (sample SAMN01983846, study PRJNA193217) | chicken gut metagenome | biome: terrestrial biome; isolation source: ceca of Broiler chicken | host: Gallus gallus | place: United Kingdom: England | collected 2010-09-07
CCGTTCATGGCCTCACGCTGCCCGTGGCGCACGAGCTCGAAGTCGCCCTCCGCCGTCTCCACGTGCGCGGCGCCCGGTCGCGACACCACGAGCGTCCCCGCGAGCGTGCGTCCGCGCTGGCGCGGCCCACCCGCGCGGCCCCGGCGCCTGCTCCCGTGATGCGGCCTGCTACGTCCCATGGGCTTCCCTCCCCCGAGGTTCTTCTCGCCGTTTCTGCCGACCAGCTTATCCCATGCCACACCCTAGGGCGCCCCTCGCGTCGAGTGCGCGATATTCGGGCATTTCCGTTTTGAGTTTACCGACACAAACTCAACGTTTCCGCAGTTGCTTTCAAAGGGCGTAGGTCTCGGGCCGGAGGGGTCGTCCCGAATTTCGCGCACTCGGCGGAAGGGCCCGAGAAGCTCGCACGGCGCTCGGGGTTGCTGCGAGCGCAAGTTTTTCTCGCCGCCGCCCCCTGCCTGTGTCAAACACCGCGCTTTCAAGGCCCGGCAGTCCCGCAAAGACACCGGCCCAATGGTTGTCAGCGGTTTTTCCGGGGACGGTCAAGTACTACCGTGAAGGTGTCACTCCTCTACCAGCGCGTTCTTACAGCGCATTCCCCGTCCTACTCGGACATGCCGGTAAAAACCACAGACAACCAGAAACCAAGGCCTCGCGAGGGCCACAGCGCCCCCGCCCCCTCCAAACACGGCGCAAAAAAGGCCCCCGGACCGGGCAAAGCCGGACCGGGGGCCAGACGGCGCGTTGGACGGCAGCTACACCCTGAGGTAGCGCCTCATGGCGATCGCGGAGCCAAACAGGCCGATCACCACACCGATGACGAGCAGGGCGCCGAAGGTGGCGTAGAGCATCGTCGCCGGGATGTCGAACGAGAGGAACGACAGGTTGCTCGCGAGCACCGGCATCACGGCCTGGACGCCGCCGGCGAGCGCGGCGATGGCGAGCACCGCCGCGATGAGGGCCTCGATGACGCCCTCCATGACGAAGGGCCCGCGGATGAAGCCGTTTGACGCGCCCACGAGACGCATGATCGCGATCTCGCGCCTCCGCGCGGTGATGGCGAGGCGGATCGTGTTGTTGATGAACACGAAGGCCACGAACGTCAGCAGCGCGACGAGGATGACGGCCGCGACGCGGATGTAGTTGGTGAACTCGAGCAGGCGCTCGACCGTGCCCTGGCCGTAGAGCACGTCCTCGGACGCGCTCGACTCCGGGTCGTCCATGCCGTCGCGGACCTGAGCGAAGGTGTCATCGCTCGCGATGCGCTCGGCGGTGGCCTGGACCTGCTGGGCGTCGGTCAGGCGGATGACGAGCGAGGCCGGAAGCGGGTTCTCGCCGTCGAGGGCCGCCACCGCGTCGCTCGCGTTGCGGTTGGACATGGAGGTGCGGTACTCCTCGAGCGCCTCCTCTTTGGACTTGTACGTCACAGACTCGACGCTGTCCCAGCTCTCGACCTCCTGCTGGAAGGCCTCGACGGTCGCCTGGTCGGCGTTGTCCGAGATGAAGGCCTGGATGGTGAGGCTGTCCTCGACACCGCCGAGCATGCTGTTGATCATGACCGAGCCCAGGATGAACAGGCCGATGATGAAGAGGGACAGGAAAATCGTGACGACGGCGCCGAGCACCGTGGTCCAGTTGCGACGGAAGTGGTGGCCCGTCTCGCGCAGGGAGTATCCGATGTTAGAGGGCGCCATAGTAGCCGTAGCCTCCCCTCTCCTGGTCGCGGACCACGTGGCCCGCCTCGAGCGCGATGACGCGCTTGCGCATGGAGTCGACCATCTCGCGGTCGTGCGTGGCCATGACGACGGTGGTCCCCGCGCGGTTGATCATGTCGAGCAGCTTCATGATGCCGAGCGAGATCGCCGGGTCGAGGTTGCCGGTGGGCTCGTCGCAGACGAGCAGCGGCGGGCGGTTGACCATCGCGCGCGCCACGGAGACGCGCTGCTGCTCGCCGCCGGAGAGCTGGTCGGGGAAGTGCTTCATCTTCTCGGCGAGGCCCACGAGGCGAAGCACCTCCGGGACCTGCGCCTTGATGACGGAGCGCGGCTTGCCGATGCACTCGAGGGCAAAGGCGACGTTCTCGTAGACCGTCTTGTCCGGCAGGAGCTTGAAGTCCTGGTAGACGGTGCCGATCTGGCGACGCAGGTACGGGACCTTCTTGTTGCGCATGCGCGTGAGGTCCTGCCCGGCCACGATGACCTGGCCGGAGCTGGCCTTGAGCTCGCGCGTGATGAGGCGCAGCAGCGACGACTTGCCGGAGCCCGAGTGACCGACCACGAAGACGAACTCGCCGGGGTAGATGTCGAGACTCACGTTGTCGAGCGCGGGCTTGTTGGGCTGGGCCGGGTAGATGAGTGTGACGTTTTTGAACGACACGGTGGGGGTGCCGGTGCGCGGGACCGAGGGGGCGCTGTCGTCGCCCGCAAGCGACGAGTAGACGCTCTCGGCCACCGGACGCTCGGCCGGGTCCGCAGGCTCGGCCGCGGTGACGACGTGGACCGCCTCGACCGTCTCGACCGCGACCTCGGGGGCGGGCGCCTCCTCGGCGATCACCCCGCTCGTTGCGGCGTTGGCGGCGAGAAAGGCGCCGGTGTCGTCAGGCGACAGGACCTCTACCTGCGGAGCCGTCTCGGGCCTGACCGCCTCGTCGAGCGGCGCGCCCTCGGACCCCTGTCGCTCAGTGCTGCGAAAGTGACTGGCCACAGAAGCTCCTTTTCCTTGTCTCATAACGGACAAATACGCACATAGTCTAGCAAACGCCCAGCTTTCAGCACCGACCGCGGGCCCCGTCCACACAAAAGCAAAGACCTCCCCACTTCCACGTGGGGAGGCCAGGTATAAGACGAGCAACGTATTCACCAGGCGAGAAGAACCTCCCGCCGCGGCGCGGCCTAGCGGACGAACTCCTCCACCTCGCGCGCGATGCCCTCGGCGTCGAGGCCAAACTCGTGCAGCAGGTCGACCGCGGGGCCGGAGTGCCCGTAGGTGTCCTGCACGCCCACCTTGCGCACGGGCACCGGGCAGCGCTCGGCGAGCACGTCGCAGACGGCGCTGCCGAGGCCGCCGATCACGGAGTGCTCCTCGCAGGTGACCACGCGGCCGGTCTTCTCGGCGCTTGCCACGATGAGGTCGGCATCGATCGGCTTGATCGTGTGCATGTCGATGACCTCGGCGGAGATGCCCTTCTCGGCCAGCGTCTCCGCGGCCTCGAGGGCGGCCTGGACCATGAGGCCGCACGCCACGATGGTGACGTCGGTGCCCTCGCGCATGACGATGCCCTTGCCCACCTCAAACTCAAAGGTGTCCGGGTCGTTGACCACCGGCACGGCAAGGCGCCCGAAGCGCATGTAGACCGGGCCGTCCAGCTCGTAGGCGGCGCGCACGGCAGCCTTGGCCTCGGTGTCGTCGCACGGGACGATGACGGTCATGCCGGGGATGGTGCGCATGAGGGCGATGTCCTCGTTGCACTGGTGGGTGGCGCCGTCCTCGCCCACGGAGATGCCGGCGTGCGTGGCGCCGATCTTCACGTTGAGGTGCGGGTAGCCGATGGAGTTGCGCACCTGCTCGAACGCGCGGCCCGCCGCGAACATCGCAAAGGTGCTCGCAAACGCCTTGCGGCCCGTGGTGGCAACGCCGGCGGCCAGGCCCATCATGTTGCCCTCGGCGATGCCCGCGTCGAAGAAGCGCTCCGGGTAGGCCTTCTTGAACGTGGCGGTGTGCGTCGCCGCCGCGAGGTCGGCGTCAAAGACCACGAAGTCGTCGTGCTCGGCGCCGAGCTCCACGAGCGCCTCGCCGTAGCTCGCACGCGTGGCGACCTTCTTCACGTCTGCCATTGCTTACGCCTCCTTAGAAAGCTCGGCCATCGCCTCGGCAAACTGCTCGTCGTTGGGGGCCTTGCCGTGCCAGCCGACCTGGTTCTCCATGAACGAGACGCCCTTGCCCTTGACCGTCTCGGCCACGATGGCGACGGGCGCGCCCTTGACCTCGCGGGCGGCCTCGAACGCGGCGCGGACCTGCGCCATGTCGTTGCCGTCGGCGAGCTCGATGACGTGGAACTTGAAGGCGCGGAACTTGTCCGCGATGGGCATCGCGGAGTTGACCTCCTCGATCGTGCCGTCAATCTGCAGGCCGTTGTGGTCCACGATCACCACGAGGTTGTCCAGGGCGTGGTTGCCCGCGAACATCGCGGCCTCCCAGACCTGCCCCTCCTCGATCTCTCCGTCGCCGAGCAGGCAGTAGGTGCGGTACGAGTCTCCCCAGTGCTTGGCGGCGAGCGCCATGCCAACGGCGGCCGAGACGCCCTGGCCGAGCGAGCCGGTCGTCATGTCCACGCCGGGGGTGTCGTTCATGTTGGGGTGGCCCTGCAGGTGGCTGCCGATGTGGCGCAGGGTCTCGAGGTCCTCCTTGGGGAAGTAGCCGCGCTCGGCGAGCGTGGAGTACAGGCCCGGCGCCGCGTGGCCCTTGGAGAGGACGAAGCGGTCGCGGTCGGCCTTGTTCGGGTCGGCCGGGTCGACGTTCATCTCCTCGAAGTAGAGGTAGGTGAGGATGTCCGCGGCAGAGAGCGAGCCGCCCGGGTGGCCCGACTTGGCGGCGTGCGTCGCCACGAGCACCCCCTTGCGCACCTCGTTGGCAACCCTCTCGAGCTGTTCGTCGGTCATGGTGCCTCCCTTTCTAAAGACGTGCGGCGGGACCTGAGGCCCCGCCGCTCCGGTGTTTGCTGCCCTTCCCTACTGGGCGGCGACGACCTTGGCCCAGTCAGCGTCGAAGCTGGCCATGCCCTGGTCGGTCAGCGGGTGCTTGAGGCACTTCTTGAGCGCGCCGAAGGGCACGGTGGCAATGTCGGCACCCATGAGGGCGGCCTGCGTCACGTGGTTGGGCGTGCGCACGGAGGCCGTGATGATCTCGCAGACGTTGTCCACGTTCTTGCCGGTCCAGTCGTAGTTGCCGATGGCGGTCACGACGTTGGCGAGTTCGGAGATGCCGTCCTCGCCGATGTCGTCGAAGCGGCCCACGAACGGGCTCACGTAGCGGGCGCCGGCGTTGGCGGCGAGAAGTGCCTGCGGGGCCGAGAAGATCAGCGTCATGTTGATGCGGACGCCCTCGGCGGCGAGCGTGTGCGTGGCGGCCAGGGACTCGGCGCAGATCGGCAGCTTCACCACGATGTTGGGGGCCAGGCTCGCCAGGTGGCGGCCCTCCTCGATCATGCCCTCGGTGGTCTTGGCCTGGGACTCGGCGGACACGGGCAGGTCACCGCACATCTCGGCGATCTTGACCATGTGGTCCTCGAAGTCCGCGAGCTTGCCGCCCGTGCGCGCGTACAGCGACGGGTTGGTGGTGACGCCGGCCAGGCATCCCCAGGACAGGGCCTCCTTGATCTCGTCAAGATCGGCGGTGTCGATGAAGAACTTCATGATCTCCCCCTTCTTTGTCAGAGCTGACGTCTCTAAGTTACACGCGCGGCCCCCCGACTTCCGCCGAGAGGCCGCGAACGGTCGCATTTCACAGGGCGAACAAAGACCAGTTGACAGCCCTCTTACATCCCCGCGCGCGTCTCGTCGATGATGCGGCGCACCTCGGCGGCGTTCTTGGCGATGTCGTCGGCGCTGCCCTTGGTGAGCAGGCTCCCCATGCCGCAGCACTCGATGCCGGTCTTCACCCAGTCGGCGAGGTTGTCCAGGTTGATGCCGCCGGAGGCCATGAGCGGCATCCAGGGCGTCGGGGTCTTGAACAGGCCCACGAGCTGCTTGCCGTAGGTGTTGGAGATCGGGAAGCACTTGATGTAGGCCGCGCCGATCTCGAGGGCGTGGTTGGCCTCGGTCATGGTGGTGCAGCCCGGGGCGTACGGGATCTGGTAGAGGTTGCAGATGCGCGCGACCTCGTCAGAGAGCATATTGGCCACGATGAACTCCGCGCCGCTCATGATGGCCAGACGCGCCGTGGTGGCCTCCATGACGGTGCCGGCGCCCACGATCATGTCGTCGCCAAAGCGCTCCTTGATGCCGGAGATGACCTCGCCGGCGTTGGGCAGGGTGTAGCTGATCTCCATCGCGCGCACGCCGCCCTTGAGCAGGCCCTCGGCGATCTCGCAGCCGCGCTCCACGGTGGGGACGCGAACCACGGCAAACGCGCAGGTGTCATAGAGCGCCTTGGTCACGGTAGCCTTCTGAAGAATCATGGGATGCTCCTTTCGCATCGACTTTGCCTGGCGAGAAGAACCCCTACCTGTGGGCGATGCCGTAGTGGTCCAGCATCGCGACGGCCTTCTCGTCCACGCCCTCGGCGACCTCGGTGACCGGGAAGCGAGCCGGGCCGACCTCGTAGCCGGCCAGCTCGAGCGAGCGCTTGAGGGTCTGCGGCGTGGAGCCGAGGTGCAGGACGTCGCGGATGGGCTCGATCTCGGCCTGGAGGCGGGCGGCCTCCTCCCCGTCGCCCGCCTCGAGAGCCTTCCACAGGTTGACGACGACCTCGGTGATGAGGTTCGCCGTGCCGGCCACCGCGCCGGACGCACCGAGCGCGTGGGCCTCGGAGATCTTGCCGTCGGAGCCGACGAGGACGTCGACGTCCTTGCCGGCCGCGGCCTCGATGTAGGCCTTGAGGTTGTCCATGTTGCCCGAGGAGTCCTTGACGCCCTTGACGTTGTCGATCTGGGCGACCTCGGCCACGACCTCGGGCGAGATGTTCTTGCCCGTGGCCTTGGGGATGTTGTAGAGCATGACCGGGATCTTGACGCTCTCGGCGACCATGCGGAAGTAGGTGGCCACCTGCGCGTCGGAGATGCCGAGGAAGTACGGGTTGATCACGGAGAGCGCGTCGGCACCGATGGCCTCGGCGCGCTTCGACATCTCGCACGCCTCGCGCGTGGAGCAGGCGCCCGTGCCCACGTACACCGGCACGCGGCCCGCGACCTTCTCGATCACGAACTTGGAGAACTCGATCTTCTCGTCCGGGGTGCAGACGTGGAACTCGCCGTTGGAGCCAAAGGTGAAGATGCCCGAGGCGCCGTCCGCGATGAGCTTCTCGACGAGCTTCTCGCCCGCCTCGTAGTTGATGGTCTGGGCGTCGTCGCGGTTGAACGGGGTGACCATGGGGACGATGATGCCCTGGAACTTGGACATGTGCGTTTCCTTTCCTCGTGGCGACGCTTCTACTTGCCCTCGCGGATCGAGGCGCCGAGCGCCCCGCCCGGGTGCCACTTGACGTACTGGGTGGGCTCGAGGCCGTAGTCGTTCTGCAGCAGGATCGAGAGGCACTGGAGCTCCAGGATCTCGGCGAGGATGGAGGCGCGCGGCGGCTTGTTCATGGAGTCGCCCTCCTGGTCCACGCCGGCGATGAGCGCGACCTCGGCCTCCTTGGCCAGCCAGCTCTCGGGGTTGCCCGTGAGCGCGATGATGTGCACGCCCACGCCCTTGAGGCAGGTGACGGTGCTCTTGAGCTCGCTCGTCTCACCGGAGTTGGAGATGGCGATCACCACGTCGCCGGGCTTGGTCTGGCCGGCGGAGCCGTGCACGCACTCGGTGCCGTGAAGCTCGTAGGTGGGGGTGCCGGTGGACGAGAAGAGCGACGCGGCGTAGCCGGAGACGTGACCCGGCTTGCCGATGCCCGTCACGTGCAGGCGGCCGCCGGCGGCCTCGCTCTGCTGGATGAGCCTCTTGGCCGCGGAGAGCGCCTCGAAGTCGATGCCCGCGACGTACTTGTCGAGAGAGCCCCTCACGATGTCGAGAAACTCGACGACCTGCTCCTTGTCGGTTGCCATTGATCCTCCTTACCTAGAAGGCCCCGCGGGGCCCGCTTCCAAATGACTACTTCTTGGCCTGCTTCACGTGGTGCGCGCGCAGGATCCCTAGGATCTGCTCCTCCAGGGCGTCGAGCGTGCCCGCCATGAAGGGGCGGTTGATGTCAACGAAGTGAAAGCCCGAGGGGTGGGCGACCCAGTCACCGGAGAGCAGCAGCCTGAGCGCGCTGCCCTGGCGGATGAGCTTGTACGCCTTGACGTCCCCGTAGGGCACCGAGAGGGCTCGCTTGGCGTCCGTGCTCACGTAGATGCGCACGCCGCGCTCGCAGAGGTCGACGACCCCCACGTGGCGCGCGAACTTGCCCAGGCGGCGACCCATCGCCTTTGACGAGAACCACGCCACCGGAAGGCCCACCACGACCAGCGTCAGGTACGCCACGTTCTGCGCGATCTGCGTGGCGCCGATGCCGCCCAGCACGAGGAACAGGCCGAAGAACGCGAGCAGCAGGTAGGCGATGCCCTGCACCAGCAGGCGCGTGCGGTCCTCCTCCACGGCGAGAAGAACCTCGCCCAGGGAGTCCCCCGCCCCCTCGCGGGCGGCCGCCTCCTTCTCCTCGGGCTTCTCGCCCTCCCCCATCGATATTCCGACGAAGTCCCCGAGGTCCTCGCGGGCCACCTTCTGGGCCGGCGTGAGGGTCTGCTCGGCCGCGCCGGGACGCTTCTTCTCGGTACCGCTCTTTTTCCTGTTCTTGGACATTTCTTCTCCGGGTCGGGCCCTATGCCTGGGCGCGGATGGTCTGATAGTCAAGCGCGGCGTCCGCGAAGGCGTCACGCAGGATGTGCACGTCGATGGCGGACACCATGAGGTTGATGTCCCGGGCGTAGCGCCCGATGAGCGCGTTGCCGCCGATGATGCCGAAGCCCTTGCGCGCCGCCACGCAGGCGTCGCGCACGCGGTCGATGAGCGCAAGCTCCTCCGGGCAGCCCACCGCGTCGGGGTAGCCCATTGAGATGGCGAGGTCGCAGGGACCGACCACGGCGGCGTCGATGCCGGGGACGGCCAGGATCTCCTCCACGCGCTCCACGCCGGCAACGGTCTCGATCTGCGCGATGGCGAGCGTGCCGGCGTTGGCGCGCGCCATGTTGGTGGCATGGTGGCCCGAGGGGCCGTATGCCGTGTGGGCGCCGCCGGAGTAGCTGCGTCGCCCGAGGGGCGGGTACTTTGCCCAGTCCGCCAGCTGGCGGGCCTGCTCGGGCGTCTCCATCATGGGGACCATGACGCCCGAGGCGCCGCGGTCGAGCGGGCGAGACACGTCCGCGCGCGCCAGCTGCGGGGCGCGGACGACGGTGGGGAGGCCGATCTGGTTGCCGAGCATCATGAGCGTGCTCAGGCGCGCGTCGTCGACGTCGCCGTGCTCCTCGTCCACGAGCAGGAAGTCAATCCCCGCGGCCTTGGCCATGAGCGCGACCGGCGCGGAGTCGATCACCTGGACGAGCAGTCCCCCGAGGTGCGCGTCGCGCAGCGTGGAGACGTCGATCACGGCAGTTCCCTCCCTCACTTGCGCCGAGGGCGCCCGCGGGCTTGCTTCCGCGAGCGCCCTCGGCCTTAGACCTTAGAGCTGAGTAGGCAGTACAAATCCGGTTCCCGGCTTAGGCGAAGATGCTGCCGATGCCGTAGATGATCGAGCCGACGATGTTGTAGTCGACGTTCGGGAAGGAGGCGTCGGCGATTCCGAGGTCGGCGAAGGCCGGGTACAGGACCAGGCAGCCGGCGCACAGGAAGATGCCCACGAGGAAGGAGCCGAGCAGGGCGCCCTTCCAGCCGCCGTAGGCGTAGCCGCAGACGCCGCAGGTGCCGCCGGAGAAGAAGCAGATGCCGGCAGCCGGGATGAAGATGACGTCGGAGCCCACGGCAACGAGGATGGCCATGGCGACGAGGCCGCCGAGGAAGGAGCCGATGAAGCCGATGATGACGGCGTTCGGGGCAAACGGGAAGATGGCCGGGCAGTCGACGGCGGGGCGGGCATCCGGGATGAGCTTCTCGGAGATGCCCACGAAGGCCGCGGTGATCTCGGCGATGAACTGGCGCACGCCGTAGATGAGGACGGACATGCCGGCGGCGAACTGCAGGCCGGCCATGAAGGGCCAGATCCACCAGATGTTGTTGCCGAAGTTGGCGGTGATCTCCTCGGTGAAGTTGCCGGTCACGTAGCAGGCGATGGTCACGATGTAGAAGAGCACGACCATGAACAGGGCCACGGAGAACACGAAGTCACGGAAGAGCTTGAAGAACTCGGGGAGCTCCTTCTCGTTGGCCTCCTCCTGGGCCTTCTCGGTGCTCTTGGTGAAGAGCTTTCCGATGTAGCCGGAGACGGCGTAGCCGATGCAGTTGAAGTGACCGATGGCGATGGTGTCGGAGCCGGTCAGCTTGTTCACGAACGGCTGGCAGAACGACGGCAGGGCCGCGCCGCAGAAGCCGAGGATGACGCCGCCGAGGACGACGGTGACGGCGGTCGGGGCGCCGAGGGCGATGAAGACGAGCGCTAGGACGCACGCGAAGTACAGGAAGTGCTGGCCGGTCAGGAAGACGGCCTTGAACGGCGTGAAGCGGGCGAACACGAGGTTCATCGCGAAGCCGAGGACGAAGACGAGCGACACCTCAAGGCCGTACTGGTTGAGGGCCATGGCCGTAGCGGCCTCGACCTGCGTCACGACGCCGTTGATGTTGAAGGCGGTGCTGAACATGTCGGAGAAGATCGTGACCTGCGCCGACATGGCGTTGGAGCCGATGTTGAAGATCATGAAGCCGATGATGGTCTTCACGGTGCCCGAGAAGACGTCAACGGCCGACTTCTTCTGAAGGAGAAGGCCAACGAGGGCGATGATGCCCATGATGACCGAGGTCTCCCTCAGCTGGTTGAGAATAACGTTGACGATATCCATGAATTAAGTCCTTCCAGCGGAGCTTAAGTCCTTCAGAACCTACTCAGTCAGGAATAACGGGGTGCTACTCGGCGTGCTCGGCGACCCAGGCGGAGAGCTTCTCCTTGATCTCGTTCTTGTCGACGATATTGGTGATGCCCACGGCGGAGGGGACGCGGGAGTCGGCGTTGAGCTCGTCGGTGAGGTCGCTCATGGTGATGACGAGGTCGCCGTTGAAGCCGATCAGGGAGTCGAGGTTGCCGTGCTCGGTCTCGATGGGCAGGCCCTCCTCCTTGATGACCTGGTCGCACTTGATCTTGAGCATCATGGAAGAGCCCATGCCAGCGCGGCAGCAAACGAGAGCGTGATACGTCTTAGCCATTACATTCTCCCTTCTTTGGCGTGGACGAGGTCCACGACATCCTTAGGCGTGGAGGCGCTGTCGAGCTGCGCGAAGAAGTCCGGGTCGGAGAGCAGCTCGACGAGGGACTGCAGCGCACCGAGGTGGCTGTCGTTGTCCTTGGCGGAGAGCGGGAACAGGTACTTGACCGGGTCGTTGTCGGCGCTGCCGAACTCGACCGGCTCCTTGAGGGTCACGATGCCCACGGCGGACTCGAGAGCGCCGCTCTCGGGGCGGGCGTGCGGCAGCGCGACGTGCTCCGTGATGACGATGTAGGGGCCCAGCTCGTTGACGCCCTTGATGATGTCGTCAACGTAGGAGGGGGTCACCTTCTTGTTGTCGACGAGCGGCTGGGCCGCCTTCCTGATGGCGTCCTCCCAGTCGGAGGCCTCGACGTCGAGCAGAACCAGGCTCTCGTCGAGAAGATCACTCAGCATGTCCCATCACCTCTACTTCCTCTCTCGCGGGCGATCGCCCGTGGTCTCGTAACGTTCATAAGTGTGTCATTAACTGAACGTCTCGGCAACGATTTTTTCACATTTCGAACGCGGTAACTCCAAATATTCCTCCGAACGGTATGAAATCGACCGTAATCGTTACATCATATTTCTAATAATACTATGCCATATTTGAGCCATTTTGTTCATTATGATAAACTTTGAACGTGTGTTTACGACGCATCGTTCATATAATATGCCGCTTGATTTCCTTACACTTTTTACTTATGTTGCGCTCTTATCTTATGGTCGAACTCTCTACAAAATATGAATGTTTTCGTGTTGCTTTAGTCGCTTGTGTTCGTATACTGTAAGGGCGGACTTTTTTGGAGTCGTCGGGAGGAATGCGCATGAAGAGAAGCAGGGCCTACGTTGCCTCCCGTCGCGACGCGATAATCGCCCTGCTGGAGAGCCGTGGCCAGGTGAGCGTCGCGGAGCTTGCCGAGAAGTTCGGCGTCTCCACGCTCACCATCAGGCGCGACCTCGACTACCTCGAGTCCAAGCAGGTCGTCTCGCGCCAGTACGGCTCCGCGAAGCTGCTCAACCCGCTCGGCCGGCCCTCGGGCTCCCGTCAGATACGCGCCAACAAGGCCATCGCGCGCGAGGCCGCCCGCCACGTCGAGGACGGGGACGCCATCTTCATCAACGCGAGCTCCACCGCGCTCGGCATCATCCGCTTCATCACTGCCCAGGACGTCACCGTCATCACCAACAACGGCAAGGCGCTGCTGCTTGACGAGCGTCCCAACGTCTCCATCCTGCTCACCGGAGGAGAGATCCGCCCACCCAAGGCGTCCATGACCGGGGAGGTCGCGCTCGACTACATCAAGCGCGTCACCGCGACGAAGTGCTTCCTGGGCGTCACGGGAATCTCGGCCAACTACGGCCTCACCTCCGCGACCGCTCCCGAGCCCGCCATCAACGCGCTCATGCTCGAGCGCTCGCGCCAGCACGTGATCGTGGCCGACTCCTCGAAGATCGGCCTCACGTCAAGCTTCCAGTTCGGGTCCGCGGACGAGGTCGACCTCCTCATCACCGACACCGGGGCCACCGACTCGCAGCTCGCCAAGCTCAAGGCCTTCGGCGTCGGCGAGGTCCTCAGGGTGGACCCGGCGCTCATGGGAGACTCGGACGACTAGCCCCGTGCGGGCGACCTATCCGTCAATCTGCTTGAAGCCCTCGCCAAAGACCTCGTGGACCTCCGAGATGACCACGATGGCCTCGGGGTCGCACGCGGCGACGATCTGCTTGAGGCGAACGCTCTCGGAGCGACCGAGGACGCAGAAGAGCACGGGGCGCGCGTTGCCGCTCCACACGCCGCGGGCCTGCAGCTCCGTGCACCCGCGGTTGAGGGTGTAGAGGATCTCGTTGGCGATCCTCTCGTGCTCGACCGAGATGATGTAGGCGGCACGCTCGGAGCGCGGACCGTCCACCACGGCGTCGATCACCTTTCCGCTGATGAACATCGCCACGGCCGCGTAGAGCGCCTGCTCGACCGAGAAGACCGTGGCGGAGAAGGCGATGATCACCCCGTCGACGATGATCACCGCAACGCCCACGGGCATGGCGGTCCGCCGCGCCAGCACCTGGGCGACGATGTCCGTGCCGCCGGTGTTGCCCCCGGAGCGAAACACCAGACCGAGCCCGATGCCGGTAACCACGCCTCCCGCTATCGCGCACAGCAGCAGGTCCTTCTCGCTGCCAAAGACGGGCAGGACGGGGACGAGCGCGTCCGTGAGGATGCCGCAGGCCAGGATGCCGCCCACCGTGCGCGCGATGTAGCCGCGATCGCCCGAGCGGACCACGAGGGCCATGAGCAGCGCGTTCATGACGATGGTCTGCATGCCCACCGGCAGCGCGAAGCCCATTCGCTCGGCAATGGCCGAGAAGACCGTGGCAAGGCCCGTTACGCCGCCGGCGGCGAGCCCGTAGGGGATCTCGAAGCAGTCGACGCCGATCGCAAACAGCAGCGAGCCACCCACGATGAGCGTCGCGTCACGCACGACGGTGCGCCAGGGCACGCGGGTCACGACGCGCCTCCTCCGCCCACGACCCAGCGGTGGTACCCCACCACAAAGCGGTCGAGGTCACCGTCGTCGAGGACGGACTCCACGTTGCCGGTCTCGACGCCGGTACGCAGGTCCTTGACGAGCTGGTAGGGGTAGAGGACGTAGCTCCTGATCTGGTTGCCGAAGCCTATGTCGTGCTTGGGCCCGCGCAGCTCGTCGAGCTCCGCCGCGCGCTTCTCGAGCTCCATCTCGTAGAGGCGGCTCTTGAGGATCTTCATGGCAAACGCCTTGTTCTGGAGCTGGCTGCGCTCGTTCTGGCAGGTCACGACCGTACCTGTGGGCAGGTGCGTGATGCGGACGGCGGAGTCGGTGGTATTCACTCCCTGACCGCCGTGGCCCGAGGCGTGGTAGACGTCGATGCGCAGGTCGTTGGGGTCAATCTCTACCTCGACGTCGTCCGGCAGCACCGGAAGGACCTCCACGCCGGCAAAGGTGGTCTGGCGACGCTTCTTGTCGTCGGTCGGAGAGATGCGCACGAGGCGGTGCACGCCCTGCTCGGCGCGCAGCATCCCGTAGGCGTTCTTCCCGCTCACGGTGAAGGTGGCCCGGTCGATGCCGATGACCTCGGCCGCAGGCGCGTCGTTGACCGTCACCTTCCAGCCGCGGCGGTCACAGTAGCGCAGGTACATGCGGAAGAGCATCTCGCACCAGTCCTGCGCCTCCAGGCCGCCCTGGCCCGGCGTCACGGTCACGATGGCGTCGCCGTGGTCCAGCTCGTCGGTGAACCAGCTCGAGAGCTCAAGCTCCGAGAGGTCACGCTCGAGGGAGTCGGCAATCTCGGACGCCTCGGCGAGAAGGTCCTCGTCACCGGTCTCCTCGCCCAGCTCGAGCGCCGTGCGGGCGTCCTCGAGGCGGGAGCGTGCGGACTCGATGCCCGTGACGTCGTCACGAGCCGCGGACAGGCGGGCCATGACGGAGCGGGCCTCGTCGGCGTCGTCCCAGAAGCCCGGCTCGGCACTTCTCGCCTCGAGCTCGGCCACCTTGACGCGCTTCTCGTCGATGTGCAGGTAGCCCGCCACCTCCTCCAGGCGCTCTGAGAGGGCGAGAAGGTCGGGCTTGCTCGCGTCCGCCATCTACCTGTTCCTGCCGTGGCAGTTCTTGAACTTCTTGCCGCTCCCGCACGGGCAGGGGTCGTTGCGCCCGACCCCCACGTAGGGGTCCGGGTCATCGGCCTTGCGGTAGGTGCGAGGCTTGGACGCGCCGGGGTTGGCCCCCTGAGGCGCGGG
>JFBN01308105.1_pt1 | contig 14683 bp, 13 predicted proteins | sample 768741 | NCBI WGS metagenome assembly JFBN01 (sample SAMN01983846, study PRJNA193217) | chicken gut metagenome | biome: terrestrial biome; isolation source: ceca of Broiler chicken | host: Gallus gallus | place: United Kingdom: England | collected 2010-09-07
GCAGCCATTTCCCAAGCCATAATATAGTTTTTATCAGTCGGCATATTGCATTTAAATGATTTTATGTCCTCCCCGCCCCAATCTTGTACTTTTTCAATATAGAGAATAAATCGCTTATCTTCCCCAAAATTTTTTTCGAAAAAATTCAGAAAAGATTCAAAATCTCTTATTATGTTTTTACTTATATTCACTCGTATAACAATTTGAATAAATGGAAATTTACAACTTTTCTTTATATTCCTTAAGTTTGAAATAATCTTTTCAAAACTTCCTGCGCCTGATTTTAATGGTCTTTGCCTATTATGCGTGTGCTCCAACCCATCAACTGTAATTTGAAAAAAATAAACTCCACTTCTAACTAACCCGTTAAACACATCTGTAGATAAAAGATATGCATTTGTTGTCATTGTAGAAAATAATAATACTCGAAACTCTTTACAAGCCGCTTTGCAAGAATTCATGAATTTAATTACTTCATTTGAACATAATAATGGCTCTCCCCCAAACCAATTAATAATTAGCATACTTAGTTTAGGAAGTTGTTTATAAACATATTGAAACAAGATATCCCAACTTTCTTCACTCATACGATGCGATTCTTTTGTTTCATAACAATAAACACATCTAAAATTACATGCATCTGTCGGAATAATCGTTAGCTCTAACTTATGCTTTGTTAAAACTTCATTTTCCGCATTCGCAATGTATTCAGAAAGCTCATCAACATTAGAATCTACCAAAAACTCATTTGAAACTAAAAAGTGAAATTCATTATCGTCTTTAAATTTTTTCGTTTCAAATTCTTCTTTTGAAAGAAAAAAATCTTTACCATTCCTAAAATTGTATAAATAAATCTTTTCGTCGTCAATAAATTTATAAAATAAATATTTTGTCCATAGATAATTCATATTATTTCCTTTTGGTAATTTACACAATTGGGAAGTCCTATGTCAAAATTTCTATAAGATTGTTCCGACATAGCTTTGCAAAAATTGCAATATGGCGAATTTATACATGTTGAGCAACGACCCGTTGTTTTTCTATGGCGCAACATATATAGAACTTTAGATTTTTCCCAATATTGATTTAAATCACTATATTTTTCCGGATAGTATAAATGCGTACAAGGCATAAATGAACCATCAACATTTATACAGCAGAATGTTATCCCAGCTGCGCATCCGATAATATGGCTTTTATTTGCTCCATAACAAAATACCTGTAGAGTATTGTAGCAGTTTTGGATACTACATATACTTCTATTGTTTATAATTACCTTTTTAAGGTACTCATAGTCAGCACGTGTCAGGGATTGGAATATTTTTCCTGTTCCATCCAATTTATTGCCTACGATATTAATAAAATCCGCTTTGTTTTTTTGAGCGAATAGTATTAGATCTTCAAAATCCATGACATTATCGTGTCTAGCCACCCAATTTATGAAATAATGTAAATTTTGCTCTGCAAATAATTTTGCTGCACTATAAGATATGTCAAATCCATCTCTTGATAAGCTATGAATCGCCTCACATGATCCATTAAAGGAAACACCTATATGCAAGTTCTGATACACTTTCAACGCTTGTACTTCTTCAAGATGAATTCCATAGCCGCTTGTAAATAGTGTCACTTGCACATCAAGCCTGTCTACAATTTCTAAAACATCAAAAATTTTACTATATACAAACGGCTCTCCTCCATTTAATACAATGTGTTTAGTTCCATTCCTGCTTGCATTTATTATAGAATCCTTTAAAAAATCAAACGGCATCTCCTTCTCATCTAAGTTTTTATAACATTGCGGACAACTTAATGGACACTTCTGTGTGATTTCAATTTGTAAAATTGGTGGGAATTTAAAGTATCCCTTCTCCCTAAAAAATTGGTAATCCATATAACATCCATACCTCTAAATGTATATTATATCACAAATTTTTTCTAAAACTGAAGTCCGTAAAACAGCTTCTCAATACATGCCCAATAACCTGTCGCAGCACACTATCAGCAAAATGTTCGATCCTGTAGTTCTCTTTACTTTTTTGATAGTACTATTATACCAATTTTATCAATAGTTGTCAATACTTACCAAAAAAATAGCATCCAAATTTTGGACTATAAATCAAGTGTTCAACTTAATATGGAAAAATACTTTCTTTAAGCCTTTTTTAGGCTGTTTTAGGGCACGAAAAAAAAGGCTTATCCCTCATCGGGATAAGCGGTTTACTCCTCAAAGTCCTTAAAGAAATCAAGCTGCTCGGCTCCGCTCTGCGGGGCGTTTTCCCTATCCACCACCTTTGTCGCCGCTATATACAGACGGCGAATAAAGAGTTTTTTATCGACTATTCTGTCAAAAAATTCGGTGGTAGCATAGCGCAGATATTTACCCGAAGATGAATACCCGTCAAGATTATATGTGCCGTGGGCGTGCTTGGGTATTTTTCTGCCATAACGGTCAACGGAATATTCGCCGTCATAATTTTCGTTGTCGCAGTCGTAGCCTACTGTTATTACTATCTGATTGGTAACAAGCCCCTTTACCACAAGGTCGAGCGCGAGTGCGTCTGCCATTTCCGTCACTACCAGCTTTGCCTTTTCGTAGGGATACGGCTCCTGCAATACCTGCCCCGAACCTATGCTGCTTGACTGCGGCTTGTAGCTCTTTATGTCTGCAATAGTTGTCGGCCCCCCATGCGTGGTCGATGAGCAACTCTGCATTTATTCCGAACATACGATATAATAAATCTTCGTTATACAGCTTATCCTTCTCCACCGAACAGCGGGCGATGTCGCCCATTGTATATAACCCGTATTTTTGCAGCTTATCTGCATACCCCCTGCCCACGCGCCAGAAATCGGTAAGCGGGCAGTGACTCCATAATGTTCTGCGATAGGTCATTTCGTCAAGCTCTGCGATGCGGACGCCGTCTTTATCGGCGGGGACGCCCCCCTAACAAACATTTGTTTATAGTATTCTAATACTTAAAATTAGATTTGTCAAGAAAATTCAATCAGTCCGCAGTCCTTTCCAGACGGGCTGGCGCATTCCGCCGCTCTGCGTTTCGTGCATAAAGTGCGCCGTGCCAACAAGCTGCGGTTTAAGCCAAACCGCATTTTTATATTTGCCGAACCACGGCTTTTGAATGCGGTTTTGCATGGCAAAATTCTCGATTATTCTTCTCTCTTCCTCCGATATGCCGAGGTAGACTTTGCCGCGGCATTGCAGTTTGCCTTCTTCGTCGTAGTAGCCCAATATAAGGTCTTTCACCTTGCCGTCCTCATCCGGTTGGTAACCCAAAACAAGCAAATCTTCGTCCTGCATGACTTTGATTTTGAGCCAGTCGCGCGTGCGCTTGCCTATGTGGTACAGACCACCTTTACGCTTTGCCACAATTCCTTCCAACTCCTGCGCCTTGGCAATCTCAAAGAAAGCTGTACCCATCTCCTCTATATATCTCGATACGGAAAGATTGTATCCTTCTTTTACCGCTTTGGAAAGTATAGCTTTGCGCTCGGTAAGCGGTTTATCCGTTAAATCTTGCCCATCAAAATATATAATGTCGTAAGCCACGAACTGCACGGGAGCGTTCCTTGCGGAGAGACCTATTTTAAAGCTATCCGCCATTAAACTGCGCCTTTGCAGGGCATAAAAATCGGGCTTGCCGTCTTTATCGAGTACGACAAGCTCACCGTCAAGTATTACGCGCTTTTTTACGCACTTATTCATTTCTGCAAGTTCGGGATAAATTGCTGTAACGTCCTTATTGCGTTTGTTGCGCAAGTTTACGGACTTTGCGTCAATATAAGCCAGACAGCGGATGCCATCCAACTTTAATTCATAAATGTAATCTTTATCGTCGAACGGCTGCGTTTCATAGAGCAGCATGGGTGAAATATTCTTCTCATCAAACAAATCGCTCATGCCTTTTTACGCTCCGCCGCTTTCTTTGACGCAACGCGTTTAGCAGGCTTTGGCTTTTGTGTAAGTTCGAGGCTCTTTGTCAAGGCTTCCATTAAATCTATCATCTTACCGCTGCCGTTGTCCTTGGGAGCAACTATTTCCTTACCCGCTATCTTGCATTCGATTGCTGCCTGTATTCTTTGGCGGTATTCGTCTTTGTAATCTTCGGGAACAAACTTACCGCTCATACCCTCAATCAATGCCTTTGCCATTTTGAGTTCGGCCTCGCTGCCCTGCTCCTTTACCTCTTTTGCGGGATTGGCAGTAATTTCCTCCTCGAAAAACAGCGTGTTCAAAAGCATCTGTCCGTTTCTTGCCCTGATTAGTATAAGCGTTTCGTTTGTTCCAAGCACCGTCTTTGCGACAGCTGCTTTACCCTCCTGCTCCATAGCGGCAAGCAGCACGGCAAACGCCTTTTCCGCGCCTGTGGGGATGACATAGTAAGGCTTATCGAAATATAACGGATCCACATCGGAGAGTTTGACGAATTTTTCTATCGTGATATTCTTGTCTTTCTTTGATTTTAACTTCTCAAAGTCTTTATCTTCAAAAATAACGTACTTACCGTCCTCGTATTCAAAGCCCTTGACGATATCCTCCCGCTTTACCTCCCCGCCATCGCAATCGGCGCTGGTCTTTTTATACTTCACCCGGCTCATAGTCTTTTTATCTATCATATTGAACCCGATTGAATTGTCCCTTACCGCGCTGTGCAGCGTAACGGGGATATATACCAGCCCGAAACTGATACTGCCTTTATAACTGTATGCCATAGTATCAGTATGGTTAGAACAACAATAAAATATGAATTTCTGCCGCAATAACCCTCCGAAAACCGCGCCGATAGTTTTTATAAGGAAAAGGAACGCCCGCAAAGCGTTCCTTTTGAATTTATTCAGCAGAGGGCGGAATCGGAAAGCGCCCAACCTTCTACCACGCGCACGCCGCGTTCGTCGCCGTTGTCTTTAAATTCGACAAACTCCATCGTGTGCTGCAAAATCTCCTTACCCGTATGCAGGTTTTTGACCTTTACGGTATAGCGGATCGCGCACCAGTTGTCCTTGATGATCATATTGTCGTATTCGCCGAGCTCCATTGTGAAATGCTGAAAGAGCTGCCCCATCATGGCTTTATACTCTTCCAACGTGCAGCGTTTCTGCGAACCCTCGAACGGGATATTGTAGTGCGCGTCAGGCTCGTAGAGCGTGTTACATCACTCGAGCCAGCCGTCGTAACCGCCGTTCCAATTTTTGAAACCCGTTTCGATCCTGTCGCGGATCGCCTTTTCGAGTTCCGAGTTCGCCTGCATTGTGTTCTTGATCATTGTTTTTCTCCTCTTTTTTGATTTGACAGCACTTTGAACTGTCTTGCACATAGAATACACCGCATTTGTAAGTCCGATATTTGATTTTTTTAAGCATTTCGTTAATCTTTGTAAGGATATTGTAAAACTAAGGAAAAAGAACGCCTATACGACGTTCTTTTTCCTTTTATTTCTGCAAGTTTTCAAATCAAAATTATATACACTGCTGTTGCGGCATCGGGCACATACCTTTTCGTTCTGTTTACAGGGTGCTATGCTTTTCGATTTCTTTTAACGATCTTCTCCCTTTATAGCATCTGTTTCCCAACCCTATTCGACAGTTCAAAACCTGTTTTTTCTATAAAACATAAAATTGCAGCCGTAAAATTCTATCGTTTATCCACTTCCAAAAATCCCCTATTTTTGCCTCTTAAACAGCAAAAAACCATGAAAAACGCATTGTTTTTCATGGTTTTTTTATTTTGCAGCCTTTTCGTCTGCAATCATGGAGCTTCTGGCCGGACTTGAACCAAGAACACAAAAGAGTAAAACGTAAAAAGGCTTGAAAAATGATAATTTTAATGCCAAAATCAGCTTAAAATGAGCCTTTTTTAAGAACCTTTTTTCACACCCCAAATTCTCCCCAAATCATGCCGATAATGTTTTTGGCATCTGCCCTTGCAGATGCCTTTTCCTTATCTTATAATATAGAGAACGTCTCGCACTATTCTTTTACAAACCGAAACTCACTCGTTACGTCCTGCTGCCGCTCGTCAAGAACAGACGTGTCGGCGCGGTCGTATTCATAGAAATCGATTCTGTTCTGCGCGTTCTCGCGGCAGGTCTCCGTATATGATTCAAGTTCCCCGTCTGCCTGCGTATGAAAAACGATATACTTCATGATACTTCCCATAAAACAAGGTTTCCCTTGTTTTCCCTTCCCTTGTTTTATCTAAGATTGCCGTCCATGTTTGTAGGGGCGGCACGGCGGGCTGCTTCCCCGACGTGCGCGGCCGCGTCTCCGGTGCTGCGCACGCGCTCGCGCTGCCTTTTGATCTGCATCGCGTACAGCGGATCTTCCACCATGCGGGCGTCCACTTGTGCTTTTACCTGCGCAAACTCCGCTTTCATGGAATACTGCCGTCTCGTAACATTGGTGACGTCGAATTCCTTGATACAGTCAGGCAGCCATTCGTGTGCTTCGTAGAGTCTCATAACAACATGGGTTATATCTGCCGAATCGATTTTTTCTCTCGAAACATATCCCGAGCCCTGACGATGATCGAACCCGAGCCGCTTCATCGTCTTGCGGATCTCGTAATAGCACTTCGGCGCGCTCCCACGCGCCAAGGCAAGTTTTTTCGTATCGAAATCGAAATTAATCGCCTTGTATGTTTTGCGTTCGCCTTTCATGCTCGATCCATCATACGATAAAAATCATTTTTTTCTAAAAAATTGCCAAGAACATCCTCTGCATATTGCTCGTCTTCTTCATCCTCATCATAATACCATTCCCATTTGGAACAGTATTTCGCCATACCTTTTGAAAAATACGCCTGTATTGTTACACCGAAAAAAGCACGCCACCAATCGGTTTCGTGACCTAACCCGATATAGGCGACCCCACCTTCGGGATCAGGCTCTTTTTTATACTCTCCGTGGTGCGTTTTCACGCATTCATCGACCCAGCCGTCCACCATAGCCCAAAGCGCAGCGGGATCTACCCCGTCCCGCTTTGCACGCGCCTCGTCGAATGCAAATACCATTTTATTCATGATTCTTCCTCCTCAGCTAACATAGCACAATTGAAAGGCGCTGTCAATCCTACGCGCGCCCGAAAAATAATTTCCTTCAAACGGTTGACACCGCTCTAATTCGGTGATAAAATAAAAGAGCAATAGAGGGTTGCCGTTCAGCGGTTAGCCCTCGGCTCTGTTAAATAACCGTCTCCGAAGGTAGCGCTTGGGCGGTTATTTTTTTATGATCACGTAGATTTTGTCCTTTGTCACTCTAAAAGAAGTGATGAACCCTTGTTCCAACAAGTGGAACAAAAGGCGCAGGATTGTAAAATCCATACGACCACCCCCTTTTCGGAAGAATACTCATCATATTCCCCCCAAGGGGCTAACCGCCTATGGCATCCATATTGCTCTGAACGGCTCGCGCCGTCCTTTTATATTCTATCACATATCCCTCCCGCGGTCAATCGCTTTGCCGTCGGAAGGGATTTTTTCTTGTGCCCTTTCCTTATCTTTTCGGATGAGGGGCTCTTCCCTTTCAAATAACTATTTCATATAATTTATAATGCGTTCGGAATTTCGGAGCGCGGTGTTCGGAGAATCGGACAGACAAAATCCGATTTTCCGAACGGTAAAACGCACAAAGAAAAACGCCGCAGAGTTTACTCTTTTCGGCGCACATATATCCGCATTCACCGTACGGCGGACAGCGCGGAGATCTTCCGCGCTCATTTCTTCTATTCAGTTCGCCTGCGCTTCCCGTTTCCCGCCGTCATGCGTCATCCCCCTTGGGCGGAGAATAGCAGCTACACGGTCGCCCCGTTCCGATCTCAAATCCCGTATCCTCGCACTTTTTGCAATGCCATGCGGGACGGAGATCTTCCTCGCCGATATGTAATGCCGCAAGCCGACGGGCGCGCACGGCGCATTGTTCGAGCCGCTCCTGCCTCAGCGCTTCCAGATCGGGCAAGCGGAACACTTCCGCCTTTGCGATCGCAATATCCAGCCGTTTGACCGCCTTCTGCGCGGCGCTGTACGCCTCGTCCTGTTCCGCAATGCGGAGATACCGCCGCGCCCTGTTCTCCGCTTCCTGACGGCGCACGGCGTACCAATGCTCGCGCTCCGTACGCGCGTCGAACGCGGCGTTCCTTGCGTTGCGTTCGGCGATCTCCCGCGTAGCCCTCGCCCGCTCGTCGTCCGTAAGCTTCCCCGCGGAAAACAAGGTTTCCCTTGTCTTCCCTTGTTTTTGCTTGTTTTCCCTTGCTTTGCGTTTCCGTAAAACGCGCAGCAGCTTCTCGTTGACGGCGTATCTGCTCAGATACCGCCCGTTGCAGCCGCGCCCTTCCTGCGCGCGGTATAAAAGCCCGCTGCGAATAAGCGCGGTGATATATTCGTTGACCGTACTCTTATTCAGGCGGAACTGTTTGGCGAGGCGGCTGTCCGACGTCGCATACTCTTTTGCCCCGTTCTTCTGCGCGCGCCTGATCTCGCTCAGGATGACGGCTTCCATGGGACGGAGCGTGCGCACCCTTTGCGGCGTCACGCTGCCGTCGCGGCGCTTCTTCCCGCGGATGGTAAATTCCTCGGTGAGCAGGAAATCGGGCACTTCCACGCCGCTCAGACCGCGCGACGGCACGCTGTGCGAATACTCCGCGCAGATCTTGCGGCTTTTATCCTGTTCCACCGCGCCGCACGCCGTCAGAAGACGGATACTGCGCGCCACCGTGTCGTTGCAGATCCCGAGACGTTCCCGCATATCCGCATACGACTGACGGCATACGCGGCTGTTTTCGGGGTCGGAGAACGAATAGACCATGCTCTCCACGAGCAGCGCCGCCTGCGGCTTTTTCCTGCCGCAGACGTCCGCGCCGATGAACGAATACGGCACAAACAGCCATCCGCTTTCTTCGGGAATATTCAGTTGTGCCGTTCTTTCACTCATGTGGTTCCTTTATTTTCCCTTGTTTTTGCAAGGGAATTATTTTTTGATGCGGCGTTTGTTATGCCGCTTTTCATACCGTTTCTTCGCCCATGCCGAGATTTCGTATTTTGAGACGTCCTCGGGCGTGCGCGCGGGCGCGGAAGATTCGGACGCATGCGCGGCGTTCTCCGCCGCAGCTCCGCCTGACAGTGCGGCAGAGATATCTTCCGTGATCGCGTCGCCGGTGACGGCGTCCCGCATGTCCTCGGACATGAGATCGATCTCTTCCTCTCGCACGTCTGCCGCAGTCTGATTTTCGTCAGAATCGGCGCTGCCTTCCACCCGTTCCGCTTCCGCACGGGAAATATCGTGCATCTCCTCGTCGCCGAGGCTCGGCGCTTCCGTCTTTTCTTGTGTACTCTCCTGCGGCTCCGCCTCAGGCGCGGGCGCGTTCTCCGCCGCTTCGGTTTGCTCCGCCGCTTCGATCGCGTCCATCACGCCGCGCTCTTCAAACAGCCGCCTGAGCGCGGGCGCGGTGACGACCTCGAACTCCGTTCGCATTTTCTGATGCGCGATGAAGAACGTATGCCCGCGGGCGAGATCGAGGAGCGCGTTCTGTTCCTCTTCCGTGACGTCGAGCTTATCGTAGAGCTGTAAAAAATCCGCCGCGCCGCTCGCGTTGAGCGGGAACACGAACGTGTATTGACATTCCGTGATGACCGCTTTACTCTCACGCTCCAAATCCTCATTCCCGAGGAAATCGTTGACCGACTGCGTGGCGACGATCTGTTTGCCGTTGTACTTGCGGCAGCGTTTGGCGGTATTCTTCATGAACCGCAGCGCCACGAGGTTATGCGGGTCGATGAAGACGTGCGCCTCGTCAACGGCGATCGTGATAGGCGCGACCGCCTGTCCCTGTTTAATGCGATTGAAGTTATGTATCAGCTCGTTATTCAGAAACTGCGTCAAGAGCAGCATCTGCGCGGCAACGATCGTCTTATTCGCGTTTGCAAGCAATGTCTGAAAGTTGAACACGACAAAATCCTCATTCGCCTGCAAATTGGTCTGCCCGTTCCACAGATAACTGAATCGCCCGCCCTTGGCAAACTTGCTCAGGAATGTCGCGATCATTCTGTACGCCCCGCGCTCTGAAATATCGGCATTCTCCTCTTCTTCTCGCACGACTGCGAGAAAGTCATCAAACGTCGGGAACTTTCCCTTGAAGTTTTTGAGGTCAGTTCGCGTAGTGATCCGCTTCTTCTTGTACACCTTAGGGATGAGCGACAGACACAGCTCGATGTTCTCACTTCCCAGCCCGTCCAGCGTCGTACGGAAGAACTCTTCAAGGAAGGTAATGTGCGCAAGCAGGAGATTGCCGGTGTCATCGTCGTCGTTGACGTCGGTGAGCACGGCGAACGGGTTAATAATGTTCCCGCCCATGCCCATATCGATGACCTTCCCGCCGAGATTGTCGGCGAGAATGCTGTACTCATTCTCGGGATCGAGAATAAAGATTCGCTCTCCTTCGGAGAATAAGTTCACAAAAAGAGATTTCGCAAAAAACGATTTCCCGCCTCCGACGCCGCCGAGGATAACAATGTTCGAGTTTTTGTAGAAATCCGACCGCTTGGAGAAATCCACGATGACGGGCGCAGAGTTCTGCCCGAGCATCACGCCGTTCGGCTCGATGATCTGCGTATCGACGAACGGATACGCCGCGGCAAGCGACGAGGAGTTGATCCCCTGCGTGTATGTAGGCGCTTTCGGGAAGGACGCGTTCAGGGTCGCCGCGCGGAACGCCTCCGCCTGACGGCACAGCATGGCGCTCGTGCGGAACCCAAGGCGGTTGATCGCCTTGCGCATGGCGCGGCGGAACTCCTTCCCCTCGACCGCGTAATCGTACGCCGTGACCGTTGTGCATACGTTGAGCATGACCTCGTTGGAACTCATCAGCTCTTCCATGAGATATTGCAGGCTCTCGTAATGCAGCTGCGTCGTCGTATCCGAACTCATCTTCGAGGAACGCGCGTACTTGTCTTTCAGATCCGCCGTGGTGCGGTCGATGGCGCGCACCGCCTTCTCCGCCTCGATGGGCGTCGCCGAGATCACCACCTTTGTGTACGGCATATCGCACAGCGCACGCGCCCACGCGTTGAACGTCTGCGTCGGATAGCGCGTGATCACGAACGTGTTCTCCGCGATCCCGTCCACTTCGGCGAACTTGGAATTGAAATTGACCGCTTCGGGCGAGACAAACTCCTGCTGCGCCTTTGTTCCCGCGATCTTCGCCGCCTCCCGCTCATCAAACGCCGGGCGCAGCGTCCGCCGCGCAAAGCCTAAAAGTTCCGCGCCGCCGATCCGCGTCGCCTGCAAGTTATTCGCCCTCAGATCGCGCACATCGGCAAGCAGCGTCTTATCCACCGCCGCGCGGTTGTACCCGTACAGGACGATGTAAAAAGCATTATAATAGAAACAGTTCTCGTTTGTGTTGACAGCCGCCAAGTTTTTCATCCGCTCCGCGCGGATATACGCCGCCGCGCGTTCGCCCCGCGTGCCCGTCCGCAGCCGCTTCGTGCTGCTCCGTTCGAGTTCTGCGATGCGCTCGTCCAAAAACACGGGGCGATCGAGGCGGACGAGCGAGATCTTCTGCCCGATATTTAGGTTCTTGAACACGCCCGAGAACGCGTCGATCATTCTGTCCTGTTCCTCTTCGCGCAGGAGGAAGAACTCCGTGCTGTCGATGCGCAGCACGCCCGCGAAGTAACCGTCTTTAAACCTGATGACGTCTCCGTCCACGGACGATACCGCAGTCAGATCGCGCCCGTTCCACTTCTTGCGGGAGAACACAAACAAAATGATGGTGTACAGCTCGTAGTACAGCCTGTCGTCGATCTTCAAAAAGAACAGGATACAGACGAGCAGCGCCCAGCCGACCGCAACGTAATAATGGTAATCGAAGTTGGAGACGAGCAGCAGGACGAACACCGCAAGGCACACCGTTAAAAACAGGATGTCGCGGATCGTAAGCCCTCTGATCATGAACTGCGTTTTCGATTGTTTGGGTATCATTCGCTGCATGGCGTTTTCTCCTTTTTATGTTTTCAGACTATAAATTTTCTTTGAAATCAGATTTTTATATTTCCGCATTAAATAAAACGATTGACTTTGCCCGTTTTATCTGTAATAATATCGTAGACTTCCTTCTTTCCGATGAAATTTGAGGGTTTTCCCTTGCAATTTCCTCCCGTTTGTGCTATAATATACTTGACAAAATGTAGGAGAAAACCATGAAAAAAGTTCTGAAAATCTTGCTTTCTGTAATGCTGCTTTGCACGTTCCTTGTGCCCTTTACCGCCTGCGGCGACAAGCCCGACCCCAACGCGGAATACAATATCTTGGACTACTTCGAGGACTTTGGAGGCGGCACCGAGAACTTACAGAAGATGATGAGTTCGGACGTCCCTACCGATAGAACGGGCGGCACTTCGATTGTCCCCACTAAGGACGTTGTCGTCACGAAAATCACGGGCACGGCGTACTACAATTGGGATTGGTATAAAGACGGATTCGGAGACGACTTGCGGATAGATTTTCCGACCGACATCACCACGGACGTGTTTGAAAACAATCAGACGTTCCCCCGCAACGGCGAGATCACCTTTGACTTTGTGATGACTCCCGCGTCTTCCGCGAACGCTTCCTCAAACTACGCCTCGATCCCGAGCGGAACTTGGAAAGCGGGTGAAGGATTATTTATCGCAAAGCTGCCGAAAAACAATCCGAGTTTTGTCGTCCGTAATCTGAAAATCGAATTCTATCCCGCATAAGCAAGGGAGTTAAGGGCGCTGCCGAAGGGCGGCGCCCTTTTCGCTGCCCTATTTCTTTTTTGCCGCCGCGCGGCGCGCCTGCGCCTGCTTTTCGTGCCGCTGCAAGACTTTGAGGTCGCGCTGAGACTGCTTTGCGCCGAGCGAGGCGTTGACCTTGTTGAGCTTGTTTTTAAGCTTTGAGCGCTTTGCAAGCTGTTTTTGCAGTTTCGGACGCATCTTTACGCGGTCTGCCTCGGAGGCGTTCCGGTACCGTTCGGCAGACGCGCGCGCCGCGGCGGAACTCTTTTGCAGACGCGCGTCCAGATGGCGCGAACGGTATTTCAGCCCGCCGAGCGTGTTCCGCCCGAATGTATTGCTCCACGCGGCGCGCCCTGCGAAGAACCCGCCGACCGCCACGCCCGCCGCGGCGACCGCCGTTCCCACGGCTGCGCGCGTGACGCGCATGCCGCCGAGCCTTGACGCGAACTGACTGCCGCGGCTGCTCATCGCCTCGCCGATCCGCGAGGAGACGGACTGTCCGCCGCTGCCGCCCACATCGGGCGCAGGGCTTCCTGCCTTGGCGAGCGCGGCGCTTTCGCCGCCACCGCCCGCGTCTTCTCCGCCCGCAGACGGCGTGCCGCCACTCTTTGCGCCGAGCGGGGCTTTCTCCCCGCCACCGCCTAAGCCGTCGCCGCCTCCCCCGCCTGCAAGCGAAGGATTTTTCTTTGCGCTCTTCCCGCGTCCGAACGGGTAACCCGCCATGCGCCGCGCGCCGCGGATCGCGGAGCCCGTCCAATACGCGCCCGACATAGCGGAGCGGAAGTTCTGCGACGCCTGATCGCGTTCCGCCGTGCCCGCGTCCGCGCCGATGAGCTGTCCAATGAGCACGTTCGCGCCCGTGGCGAACACCACGCCCGCGATATAGACGATGAGCTTTGCCACGCCGTTGGCGAACGCGTTGTAAAAGAACGTCTGCGAGACGATGAAAGGACACAAAGAGAAAAACACGTTGAGCGCGAAGATGATGCCGTACCCGCCCAGCACCTTGCCGAGGAAGATCTCAGACCACTTCTTGTACCGCGCGCCGTCGTCCAACGGGCGCACGGACGCGGGGATAGGCGCGATGATGAACAGGAAGATGACGGAGAAGATACGCTGCGTGATGGTGATCCCCGCCATGGCGAGCGCGCACAACATGACGAACCCGCCGAGCATGGGCAAAATGAACGTATCGAAATACGCGTCCTCGCTCACGAGCGCCGTGAGGCGGCTGAAATCGCTCTGCCCAGCAAGCGGCGGTTCGAGCACGACGGAGAGCTGCGCGTCCGCGTAGTACTTGTCCTCCGCGTTTATGCCATTCTCCCAGCCGCCGTAGACGAGCTTGACCGCGTTCATGCCCGTGATTTGATTGCCGTACCCGTCGTAAATTTGAAAATGATTCTCTCCGTCATGCCATGAATGCCCTGTCATTGTCAGCATGGATTCGTCCACGGTAGAGAACACGACCTCGGTGGAGTAGCCAATATCCGCACCCTGCGAATCGCGCGTGGCAGTGTCGATCGCCTGCGCCGTGACGGACGTGGCGAGGATGATCACCCCCGCGAAGAGCGGGATGACGAACATCATGGCGATGGATTCCACGATCCCCCGCGCCGCTTTCCAATGCCCGCCCTCGTCCTTCTCCGCCATGTGCGTACGCACGAGACGGATGAGCGCGAACGCGAAGATGAGCGTGACGGAGATCGCAATGACGACCCCGAACGCCTGTAACACCACTTCCGTCCATAGATTGTCTTCGAGGATATTCGCCACGCCGTCCGTCCCTTCGAGCGGCGAAAGCCCCAAGATCATGCGGATGAAATCGATGATCACGTCTACGATGTTCGCCACCGTCGCAATGATCCCGAACAGCAGTTTATGGAACAGCGTATCCAACCCTAACATACCCTTCTCCCC
>JFBN01432876.1_pt1 | contig 14678 bp, 11 predicted proteins | sample 768741 | NCBI WGS metagenome assembly JFBN01 (sample SAMN01983846, study PRJNA193217) | chicken gut metagenome | biome: terrestrial biome; isolation source: ceca of Broiler chicken | host: Gallus gallus | place: United Kingdom: England | collected 2010-09-07
CGAAGGCTTGCCCAGTGCAGCGGTAGCGAAACGTTAAAAGGTTTTCTTTTTGGTTCGTTTTTCTTTGAACTTCAAAGAAAAATGAACTATAAATAGAAACTTGTCGAAAAAAAGGAACTGACTTTCTTGTCAGTTCCTTTTTTATTAATCTATCTAATCAATATATTTTTTTCACTTTAAAACCGTTTTTATGCAGTGCCTGCGTAATCTGATTGATATGGTCGATACCGTTCGTTTCCACCGTAACTTCCAGTACAACCTTTTTAAAGCTATCCGTTACCTTCGCCTGATTGTGGTCAAGTTTGATTACATTGGCGTTAAGGTCAGCCAAAATCTGCGATATAGCCAGAAGCTGACCTGGTTTATCCGGCAACTGCACGCTGAAGCAGAATACACGGCCGCGGGCGATAAGCGCTTTGTCGATAAGAGCGGAAATCGTGGAAATATCGATATTACCGCCGCTGACGATAGCCGCCACTTTCTTACCTTTAAACGGCAGTTTGCGGCTTGCCGCCAATGAAAGTACCCCTGCTCCTTCGGCAATAAGCTTATGTTTTTCAATCAAGGATAATAATGCCGACATAATTTCAAATTCAGATACGGTAATCACATCATCTACATATTTTTTTATAAATTCAAATGTAACATCACCCGGTGTCTTTACGGCCGTACCTTCCGCCACCGTGTCCACGCTCGGCAGCGTAATAATTTTATTTTCCTGCAGAGACTCTTTCACGCAGGCTGCGCCGCACGGTTCGACACCGATTACTTTCACATGCGGATTGACCATCTTCGTCGCTACAGCCACACCGCTGACAAATCCGCCGCCGCCGACAGGCACCAAAATTGCATCAACATCTTTCAAATCATCAATAATTTCCAGCGCTGTCGTTCCCTGACCAAGGATTACTTCAATGTCGTTGAACGGATGAATAAACGTATAATTGTATTGTTTCTGCAATTCCACCGCTTTAGCAGCAGCCGCATCGAAATCATCGCCGGACAGTACCACTTCCGCACCGTAAGCGCGCGTTGCTTCTACTTTCAAAAGCGGCGTTGTCGCCGGCATGGTGATGACGGCTTTTACACCGAGTTTCTGCGCCGCATACGCCACACCCTGCGCATGATTGCCCGCCGAAGCTGCAATAACGCCGTGTGCTTTTTGTTCATCCGTAAGCTGGCTTATGCAGTTATAAGCGCCGCGCAATTTAAAAGAACCTGTTTTTTGCAGATTTTCCGGTTTTATATATACATCATTATGCGACAGTTCGGAAAAATAATCGCTATGAATAAGTTTCGTTTTTCGTATAACTCCGTCTAAATTTTTAACAGCGCGATATACATCGGCTATTGTTGTTTTTTCCACAATCTCCTGTGGAGAAAGTACTTTATTTTTTTGTTCATTAGCCAATAATAACATCTCCTACATAATATTTTTTATAAAAAAGTTCTTTGCTTGCCAAAGAACTTACACCAAAGAAAATGCTGGTTCGGCACAATATAAGATGAAGAGATTTAATTTCCTAATTTATACTTATATTGCGCCGGGCAATTTTTCTTTGCTGGCACAAAGAAAAGTTGCCGAAAAAGAAATGCCTAGCTTCGTAGCCCATAAGAGATTTTCACTTTAAAAAGAAAAAAATTTAGATATAACGTTTAAAAACTCGCTTCGCTCAAACATTTAAACTAAAACCATATCTAAATTTTTTTCTTTTTAATAGCTAAAGCTACCGTGAAAATGCTCTAACATGGATGAAAGTTTTAGTATGACTAGCAAAATACAATGTCAACAGCTCATTTTAATTCCTGCTGAGAATAGAAGGTACGAGCCAAATTCCAAACGTTTCGAGCCGCTGTACTGTATATTTTTAGCGAAGGGCTGCGAAGGCTTGCCCAGTGCAGCGATAGCGAAACGTTAAAAGGTTTTTTCTTTTTGGTTCGTTTTTCTTTTGACCTTTCAAAAGAAAAATGAACAATAATAGAAATTTTTTATATTATATCATAAAAATTAACAACTTTACATTAGTTTAGCGAAAAAAATAATTTTTATTTATAAACTACTTAAATTTTATAATGTATTTTAATCATAAAAAACCTGCAAGTTTATTGCTAAACCTGCAGGTTTTCTTTAATTAAACAGATATCCCGAAGGGTCAACCGCCTGTCCATTTATGCGCACTTCATAATGCACATGCGGACCGGTGGAAAAACCTGTACTGCCCATGTAGGCAATAATCTGACCACGTTTTACATGCTGACCTGCCGTCACTACGACGTATGAAGCATGGCCGTAGCGCGTCATTACGCCGTTGCCGTGGTCGATATCAACCATGTTGCCGTAACCGCCGGAATTCCAGCCTGCCACGCTTACTGTGCCGTCAGCCGTAGCTCTTATCGGCGTACCCATATCATTAGCTATGTCGATGCCCGGATGAAAATCACTGCCGCCCCAACGAAGTCCGTACGGAGAGCTTACCACGCCCTGCGACGGCCAAATGGACGGCGTCACGGAAATTGTCTGATTGGAAATGGCTATCTGCTGACGCTTCATGACGATTGCCTTCTGCAATTCCAGTTTCAGCTGCTGCATATTATTGCGCTGACCGGACATCTTACTTTCAATATTATTCAAAGTAGCACGCACATCGGCTATTGTCGGCGGCTGCGGATACGGTCCGCCCTGTCCGTTCTGCTGCGTATTCACATTTTCATCTGCCGTATTATCATCATTGATTTCAATACCGGAAAGCTGTTTCAATTCATTTTCCAGATTGATGAGCTGGTCCATATCCTCCTGCAGGGAATTTGCCTTTTTATCCAGTTCCGACAGCTGCTGCTGCTGAATGGTATTGGCTTCCTGCAGCTGACGGATATGCTCCTTGTCGCTCTGGTTGTTTATATACGCATAACCGGCAAAACCGAGTGAACCGACCACCAGCACCAGCAAAATCACAACTGAAGCCAGCAGGTATTTAACCATGCTCTTTGTTACTGTAAATAATTTTATATCGTCTGTCTTATCAGGAATAATTCTGACCGTATAAGAATTATTCTGCACTTTTTCAACTGTTTTTGCCTGTTTAGCCGTTTCGGCATTATCCTGCTCAGTTGAATGCTGCTTTTCTTCTTCCTGACTCAATTCTTCGCCCCCATTAATGATAAAAATCGCTTTAAGCTGTTACTTTCTTTAATCATTTTAATATTATAGCACAAAAAAAAGAGGTTTTGTCCAGCCTAAAATCGTCCAAACCTCTTTTTAATAAAAATTTAATAATCAACTCTCTTTGCGCAGCTTTCTCTTTCCACCAAAAAATACGGCACAATTATTTTCGTCGCGAACAATGCAGGATTTTCAATATGCTTGCTGAGCTGTGCTGCTGCTTCTATACCGAGCTGATACGAATTTATATCAATAGAAGTTAAATTCATCATGCGCGCAAAAATCGAGTTGTTGAAACTGATTAGGGATAAATCCTGCGGCACGGATAAACAGCACTGTCTAATTGTCTTTTCAATGGAAACGGCCAGCACGTCATCGCATACGAGAATTGCCGTCGGTTTTTCGGCGCTTGTCAATAATTTCTTCAGATTTTCATACTCCGGCTCAACTTCCGCCGACAGCTCCAGACAGTATTTTTCTTGATACGGCAGATTATGCTCGCTCAATGCCAGAAGATATCCCGCTTTTCTGTCGCTGGAAAAAACTCTGTGACTGTCCGTACCGATATAGGCTATTTTTCTATGCCCCAAAGAAATCAGATATTCCGTTGCTTCCTTTGCCGCCTGTACATTGTCATTATCCACGTAAATCGTATCGTTAATCATTTTGGTCGCTTTGCCGATTAGGACGAACAGCCTTTGTTCTTCATACATATAATTTATTATCGTATCGTCCACATTCGAATACAGAAAGATAAAACCGTCCGCCTGCGATGATTTTATGCTTTCAATAAGTTCGGCATCATTTTCGCCTGTTATCACCAGCATGGTGTATTTTTTTCTGTTGCAGTACTGTCCGATACCGCGCAGTGCTTCCAGATAAAATGGATTTTCATACGCATCGTTCTTGAGTTTCGGAAAAACAACGCCGATATTGCGGATATTTGCAACCGTATGCAAATTATTTTGCATATAGCCGAGTTCTTCCATCGCTTTTTTTACCCGCTCTTTCGTCTGCTGACTGATGGACGGATGATTTTTGCACGTTCGCGACACGGTGGACGGCGAAACTCCCGCCAGTTTAGCTACGTCTTTTATTGTAACAGCCATGAATAAACCTCCTCGAATATATTAATAATTTTATGCAATAACACCCGCCGTGTCAACAAAAATACATTCTTTTCACTCAAACAACCGCGCAATTATTTGCATTAATTTGCGCAAATAAATTTTATATTTTACTAAAATTTGCAGAAAATATATTGCAATAACTTGCGTGAACGATTATAATAAAAATATAATTTTTCATTCATTTTTGATAAATCCATCTCACCTAGTTTAAAATCATGATAAAGCTATTTTTTATGAGGTGAAACGCATGAAACTTTTAACATTGAACACGCACAGTCTTTTGGAAGAAAATTACACGAGCAAGACATATTCCTTTGTCGAATATATCATTAAAGAAAAAGTTGACGTCTTTGCTCTGCAGGAGGTAAACCAGTCGCATAAACTGCCTGTGCTTGCCGAAAATCCCGCCAATTACTACGGCCATTCCATGCTGAAGCAGAACAATCACGCTTTATATGTGGCCGAGCTGCTGGAAAAACGCGGCATGACCTATAACTGGCTTTGGGAAAGCTGCCATCTCGGCTATAACATTTACGATGAAGGCATCGCTTTATTTTCCCGCTATCCCATTCTGGGCACGAAAATAATTCCTCTGTCGCTCACCCAATCGCCGACGAACTATAAGACGCGCAAGGCTCTCGCCGTCTGCTGCCAGACGGAAAGCGGCAAATGCTGGTTCGTCTGCGTGCATATGGGCTGGTGGAAAGATGATGAAGAACCGTTCATCAATCACTGGCACAATTTAATGCAGGCGTTGGAACCGTTCAAAGACGACCCGATTTTTATAATGGGCGATTTCAACAACCGCAGCGATATAAAAGGTGAAGGATACAGTCTAATCACCGGCGGCAACTGGTACGACCTGTATGCACTGGCCGCCGAAAAAGACAGCGGCATTACCAGTTCCTCCGCCATTGCCGGCTGGTTCGCCAAAGAGAGCGAAGCCATTCGCATTGATTATATTTTCTGCAACAAAAAAATAAACGTTAAATCACAAAAGTCCATATTCAACGGCACTGTAGGTCCTGTAATCTCCGACCACTACGCAGTGCTCGCCGAATGTGAAATTCAGTAAGGAGTAATATTATGAGAACGAGCGGAATTTTATTACCTATTTTTTCCCTGCCGGGCGGTTACGGCATTGGCTGCTTCGACTGTGAAGCATACAAATTCATTGACCGATTGAAACAGGCGCACCAGCGTTACTGGCAAATCCTGCCACTGGGCCCGACAAGCTACGGCGACTCGCCGTACCAGTCCTTTTCTACTTTTGCGGGCAATCCGTATTTTATCTCGCTTGACGAACTGGTGGAAAAAGACTGGCTCTCAGCTGATGAACTGCCGCCTAAAGAAGAAAACACGACAATTGATTACGCTGCTTTATACAATACGCGGTTTACACTGCTGAAAAAAGCCTTTCAGCGCAGCAACATCACTGCCGACGGCGAATTTCAGCAATTTATACAGGAAAAAGCCTATTGGCTGAACGATTATGCCCTGTTCATGGCACTGAAGGATTTCTTCTCTGGTAATGCCTGGCAGCAGTGGCCGGAGGATATACGCCTGAGATGGCAAAATGCCATTGATTACTATACGGACAAATTACAGGAAAACATCCAGTTCTATAAATTTCTGCAATTTATTTTCCTGAAACAGTGGAAACGGCTCAAAGCCTACGCCAACGCGCAAGGCATTGACATTATCGGCGACATTCCGATTTACGTGGCATATGACAGTGCCGACACCTGGGCCAATCCGTATCTGTTCCAGTTCAACGAAAAACTTGAACCGATGGCTGTTGCCGGCTGCCCGCCGGACGGATTTTCCGCAGACGGACAGCTATGGGGCAATCCGCTTTACAACTGGCCGGTACATGAACAGCAGAATTTCAGCTGGTGGATATCGCGCATTGCTTCATGCTTTGAACTGTACGATGTAGTACGCATCGACCATTTCCGCGGCTTTGACGAATATTATTCCATTCCGTACGGCAATACTACGGCCAGAGGCGGCCATTGGGAAAAAGGCCCGGGCATGAAATTATTCCATCAGATAAAAGCCTCGCTCGGCGACAAGAAAATTATCGCCGAAGACTTGGGTTATCTGACCGACTCCGTGCGTCAGCTCGTCAAAGACACCGGCTATCCGGGCATGAAAGTGCTGGAATTCGCTTTCGACAGCCGCGATTCCAGCGGTGCCAACAATTATCTGCCGCACAATTACGACCGCAACTGTATCGTCTATACCGGCACGCATGACAACGAAACGATGCTCGGCTGGTTCAAATCCATCCTGCCGGAGGAAAAAGACGCGCTGCGCCGCTACTTATGCACCGATACGCAGGATGATTTGAAACTGCTCGATAAATCCATCTGCCTCGCTATGCAGAGCGTCGCCGACACCTGCATTATTCCGATGCAGGACTGGCTCGGGCTCGACAACTGTGCCCGCATCAACAAACCGTCCACACTCGGCGGCAACTGGTGCTGGAAAATGACGACAAATCAGCAAAATGACGCCCTCATGGCAAAAATCGCCCGTATCACAGCTATATACGGCCGCACCAGCGATTTCGCCGCTGAATAAATTCTGTCATCAATCATTCTGAACCGATTTTCTCAAAGCCTGTCATTAATACCATTGCGGGATTTCTTTGCAACATCCTAGCAATATTTTAACAACATTTAGCATAAAAATTTTCATTGACAACTTTTATTAAAGCGTTTATATTAAGTTAAACAAGACATAAACATATTTTATACAAACAACTTATAAACAATTTTAAAAAGAAGGATGACATTATGTTAACTAAGTTAAATAATTTATTGCAGACACAATTTCAGAAAAATATTGACAGCTGCACTAATGAAGAAATATACATCGCTTTATTATTGCTCGTCAAATCCTTGAGCAAAGACCGTCCCGTAACAGTGACAAAACGTAAATTATATTATATTTCCGCCGAATTTCTTATCGGTAAATTATTGTCCAATAATTTAATCAATCTCGGCATATATGATGAAATCGACGATTTGCTCCGCCAGCACGGCAAAAATTTAAGTGCCATCGAAGAAGTAGAACTTGAACCGTCGCTGGGCAACGGCGGTCTCGGCCGACTCGCTGCCTGCTTTCTGGACTCCATCGCCACGCTGGGTCTTTCCGGCGACGGTGTGGGTTTAAATTACCATCTTGGTTTATTCAAGCAGAAATTTGAAAACCACCTGCAAAAAGAAACGAAGAACGAATGGATACAAAACCCTAGCTGGCTCAACGATACAAACATCGGCTTTGATGTTCAGTTCAAGGATTTTACGCTCCGTTCCCATCTTTACGATATCGACGTACTCGGCTACAATCAGGGCTTAAACAAACTTCACCTGTTCGATATTGATACGGTTGATGAAGATATCGTAAAAGACGGCATCTCGTTCGACCTGACCGATATTAAAAAGAATTTGACTCTATTCTTGTATCCGGATGACAGCACGAAAGAAGGACAGATACTGCGCATCTATCAGCAGTATTTCATGGTCAGCAACGCCGCTCAGTTAATCCTCAGGGAAGAAAAAGCCAAAGGTCACGACCTCCGCAAATTGCACGAATATGTCTGCGTTCAAATCAATGATACTCATCCGTCGATGATTATCCCTGAACTCATCTCGCGCCTGACAAATGAAGGCATCGACTTCAACGAAGCTGTCCATATCGTAGAACATACGTGCGCTTATACCAACCATACGATTTTAGCCGAAGCGCTGGAAAAATGGCCTGTAGATTACCTTCAGCAGGTAGTGCCGCATTTAATGCCTGTTATCGAAAAGCTCAATGAAATTGCCGCTCAAAGAAGCAATGATGAACGAGTTCAGATTATCGACAGAGAAAACCGCGTGCATATGGCAAATATGGATATTCATTTCGGCTACAGCATTAACGGCGTTGCCTCTCTGCACACCGATATCCTGAAAAATACGGAACTGCATGCTTTCTATGAACTGTATCCGGAAAAATTCAACAATAAGACAAACGGCATAACGTTCCGCCGCTGGCTCATGCACTGCAATCACGAACTGAGCCAGTACATTACCTCCTTAATCGGCGACGATTTCAAACGCGATGCCGCCAAACTGGAAGATTTAATGCAGTTTACCGGCGATGAAAATGTCCTAAATCATCTCCTGCAGATAAAAGCCAACCGCAAACACGAGCTGGCAGCTTATCTGAAACAGACTATGAATATCGACATCAATCCGGACAGCATTTTCGATATTCAGATTAAACGACTGCACGAATACAAACGCCAGCAGATGAATTTGCTCTACATTATTCACCTGCTGCTGAAAATCCGCCAGGGATACGTGCCGCAAACGCCGATTACATTCCTGTTCGGTGCTAAAGCGGCTCCGGCTTATACAATCGCCAAAGATATCATTCACGCCATACTGTGCCTGCAGGATATCATCATGAACGACCCTGTAGCTTCCAAATACATCCGCGTTGTCATGGTGGAAAACTACAATGTCACCAAAGCGGAAAAATTAATCCCTGCCTGCGATATTTCCGAACAGATTTCGCTTGCCAGCAAGGAAGCCAGCGGCACGGGCAATATGAAAATGATGCTCAACGGTGCCGTAACCATCGGCACGGAAGACGGCGCCAACGTAGAAATTCATCAACTTGTCGGCGATGACAATATCTACATCTTCGGCGAAGGCAGCGCCGCCGTAATCGACCATTACGTTAAACACGACTACAACGCAAATAGTTATTACACTAATGACAATGACATAAAAGAAGCCGTAGACTTCATCATTTCACCGGAAATGACATCTATCGGCCAGAATGAAAATCTCCATCGTCTGCACCATGAACTTTGCACTAAAGACTGGTTTATGACGCTACTCGATTTAAAATCATATATCGAAGCGAAAAATCGCGCGTTTGCCGATTATACCGACCGCCTCAACTGGGCGAAAAAATCTCTCACAAATATCGCCAAAGCCGGTTATTTCTCCAGCGACCGTACAATCGCCGAATATAACCGCGATATCTGGAAACTTAATTAATGCTCTCTCTAAACTCTCTATAAATTCTTTAAAACCCTCTAAAATAAAAAACAGCAGGAAATTTCATCCTGCTGTTTTTTTATTTGCTTATCAAAGAAAAGTTGCCGAAAATTCACCTTACGGCATAAGATATCTCTAAGTGCTAAAGCACCAAGAGCTATCTTAAAAGTGCCTTAATTCGTAGCCCATAAGAGATTTTCACTTTAAAAAGAAAAAGATTTAGATATAACGTTTAAAAACTCGCTTCGCTCAAACATTTAAACAAAAAACACATCTAAATATTTTTCTTTTTAATAGCTAAAGCTACCGTGAAAATCTCTAACATGGATGAAAGTTTCAGCATGAACAACGAATTATAGTGTCAACAACTCAAATTTAGTTCCTACTAAAAACAGAAGGCATGAACCAAATTCCAAATATTTCGAGCTGTTGTACAGACTGTATTCATAAAACAGTTGCGAAGGCTCGCCCAGTGCAGCGACAGCGAAACGTAAAAAGGTTTTCTTTTTGGTTCGTTTTTCTTTTGCCTTCTAAAAGAAAAATGAACTATTTTACTATTTTATTTACCCATTTTTATATAATTCAAACGGCCGCCAGCCATCAAAATGTCAATATCGAGCTGCGACAGCGTATGCGCCACTTCAAACGATGTGTTTTTCGTAGTGTTTACAACGGTCATATTCTTGCCCGGCTGCAAATCATGCAGGTCAGTAATTTTTAATACGTCGCCCTCATCTATATTATCATAATCAGCTTCATTCACGAAAGTGAACGGCACAATGCCGAAGTTTACGAGGTTTGCCAGATGAATGCGGGCAAAACTCTTGGCGATAACGGCTTTAATACCGAGATACATCGGAGCCAGTGCGGCGTGTTCGCGGCTCGAACCCTGACCGTAGTTCTGGCCTGCTACGATAAAGCCGCCGCCGACTTCCTGACAGTGTTTTTTGAAGCCCGGCTGTACATCGCGGAAGATAAACTCGGAGATTTTTTCAATATTGGAGCGGAACGGCAGTACCTTTGCCCCCGCCGGTGCGATATGGTCCGTCGTGATATTGTCGCCCACTTTGATTACTACCTGTTTTTCCACACTGTCCGGCAGCGGCGTATTTTCCGGCAGCGGTTTGATATTCGGTCCGCGCACGATTTCCACCGTTTCCGGATAGTCTTTTTCCGGTGCGATAATCATCGTATCGTTTATAGCGAAATGGTCTGGTTCTGCCGGAATATCAAAATCAGCTTCGCGCGGGTCGGCAATACAGCCTTTAATCGCACTGTAAGCGGCAACTTCCGGCGAAACGAGGCATACATTAGCGCTGAGCGTGCCGCTTCTGCCGTAGAAATTGCGGTTGAACGTGCGCAGCGACCATGCGTTCGTAATCGGCGACTGACCCATACCGATACACGGACCGCAGGTGCATTCGAGCATTCTGGCGCCGCTGGCGATTAAATCAGTGAGCGCACCATTTTGCGACAGCATGGTGAGCACCTGTTTGGAGCCCGGTGAAATGCACAGCGAAACATTGTCGGCAACGACATGATTTTTTAAAATGGAAGCAACAATCATCATATCGCGGTAGGATGAATTGGTGCAGCTGCCGATTGCCACCTGGTCGATTGTCTTACCGGCAACTTCACGCACCGTTTTCACGGCATCAGGACTGTGCGGCATGGCAATCATCGGTTCCAAATCGTCAAGATTGATTTCATACGTTTCATCATAAACAGCATCATCATCAGCGCAAAGCGGCACGAAGCAGTCTTCGCGGTTCTGTTTACGCAAAAATTCATGCGTGATTTCATCGCTCGGGAAAATAGATGTCGTTGCGCCGAGTTCCGCGCCCATATTCGTGATGGTCGCACGCTGCGGAATATTGAGCGTCTTTACGCCGTCGCCCGTATATTCGATTACTTTGCCGACGCCGCCTTTTACGCTCATAATCTGCAACACTTTCAGAATAATATCCTTCGAACTTACGCCCTTTTGCAGTCTGCCCGTAAGTTTCACGTTCACCACTTTCGGCATTTTCAGATTAAACGGTCTGCCCGCCATGGCACAGGCAACGTCCAATCCGCCCGCGCCCATAGCCAAGGCGCCGATACCGCCCGCCGTCGGCGTATGCGAGTCACTTCCGAGCAGTGTCTTGCCCGGTGCAGCAAAGCGTTCCAGATGAACCTGATGGCAGATGCCGTTGCCCGGACGGGAAAAATAAATACCGTGCTTTTTGGCCACCGTCTGCAAATATTTATGGTCATCAGCATTTTCAAAACCGCTCTGCAGCGTATTATGGTCAACATAACTTACGGAAAGTTCCGTTTTAACCTGGTCGACGCCCATTGCTTCCAACTGCAGATACGCCATCGTTCCCGTCGCATCCTGCGTCAGCGTCTGGTCAATCTTTATGGCAATCGGACTGCCTTTTTCCATAACGCCTTCCTGTAAATGAGTTTTTATGATTTTTTCTGTCAATGTAGGCATTTTTCAGCTTCCCTTCATTATAAAAATACAGTTTTAACGTAATTAATTTTTCTATTGAAAAAACAACATGTTCATTATACCATAAAATTTATCTGAATGTGCATTTATACTGTATACATGTACAAAAAAATACTTTATTTTGTGTATATTTATATTTTATAATACGTTGTATTTGTGTTATAATAGACAATGTTATTCTCATATACAACACGTATTTATTTTATTTTGTTATTTTTTTGCTATTTTGTAATAAAGGGGAAAACTTACATGGACAATACGTTTCTCGCTCAATTTTACGGGAAATCTCAGATTTATACAGATATTCCCAATCATTTATACAAAGACTTCAACGTAAAAAAAGGTCTGCGCAACGAAGACGGCACCGGTGTGCTCGTCGGCCTTACGCGCGTTGCCGATGTTGTCGGCTACAAATATGACGACGAAGGGCATAAAATCGATACGGAAGGCACATTGTATTTCCGCGGCATCGACATCAACGAAATCGTCAAAAACCGCAACGGTCTGCGCTACATCTACGAAGAAGCCTGCTTTCTGCTGCTGTTCGGCTATTTGCCGAAACAGAATGAACTGGACAACTTCTGCAAGCTCCTGCAGGAAAACTACGAACTGCCGGATGATTTTCTGGAAATGAACCTTTTGCGCATGCCGGGCAAAAATCTCATGAACAAATTACAGCATGCTATTTTAACGCTGTATAACTATGATAAAGACCCGGATAACACGGACGTTTATCAGACACTTTTAAAAGGCGTGCAGATTATGGCGAAACTACCGTCCATCGCCTGCTATGCCTACCAGTCCAAAATGCACTATTATGAACATAAAAGCCTTGTAATCCACTATCCGCGCAAAGATTATTCTACGGCGGAAAATATTTTATACATGCTCCGTCCTGACAGCAAATTCAGTGAAAAAGAAGCCAATCTGCTCGATATAATGCTGCTCATCCATGCCGACCACGGCGGCGGTAACAACTCCACTTTCACCAACGTTGTCATCTCCTCCACCGATACGGACATCTACTCCGCCGTATCCGGCTCCATCGGCTCGCTCAAAGGACCGCGCCACGGCGGTGCCAATATAAAAGTGGCTTTAATGATGGATGCCGTAATCTCGGAAATCGGCTATACGCGCGACGACAACCAGATTAAAGATATCGTACTGAAACTTTTAAACAAACAGTTCTACAACAAATCCGGTCTTGTATACGGCTTCGGCCATGCTGTTTATACACTTTCCGACCCGCGCGCCGAAATACTGCGCCATTACTGCGGCGTCGTTGCCCGCGAAAAAGGACGCGAAGAAGAATTTGAATTCTATCTGCGCTTTGAACGCATTGTTAAAGAAACCCTGATGGAAATAAAAGGTCTCACGGCCTGCGCCAACGTCGACTTTTACAGCGGCTTCGCCTACGATATGCTCGGCATTCCGCGCGATATGTTTACGCCGCTGTTCGTCATCAGCCGTATGGTGGGCTGGCTCGCGCACAATATCGAAAACAAACTGTACGACGGCAGAATTATGCGTCCGGCGACAAAATATGTCGGTGAACTGAACGAATACATTCCAATGGAAGAAAGATGAGGAATACTAAATGACAAAAACAATCACAGTCTTCAAAGGCGACGGTATCGGTCCGGAAATCACCGACGCCGTGCTTAAAATTCTAAACGCCGCCGGTGCCGACCTCAACTATGAAATTTTCAATGTCGGCGCCAAAGAATATGAAACAAACGGTAAATTAATTCCCGACGCGGCTTTTGCCTCTTTCGACAAAAACAAGGTGCTTTTAAAATCCCCGATTACGACGCCTGTCGGCAAAGGCTTCCGCTCACTCAACGTAACACTGCGCAAAAAATATGACCTGTACGCCAATATCCGTCCGGCAAAATCAAATAAAGCCGTAAAAACACCGTTTGATAATGTGGATTTAATCGTATTCCGCGAAAACACGGAAGACCTTTATGTCGGAGTGGAACAGCAGATTGACGAAAATACTGTTCATGCTACGAAAATAATCACCCGCGCCGCCAGTGAAAGAATTATCAAAGACGCATTCGAATATGCCGTAGCACACAATCGCCGTAAAGTAACCTGCGTACACAAGGCCAATATCCTGAAAATGAGCGACGGACTGTTTCTTAGCATTTTCTACGATATCGCCAAGAAATATCCGCAAATCAAAGCCGATGACAAAATCGTCGACAATACGTGTATGCAGCTTGTCATGAACCCGCAACAGTTCGACATCATGGTAATGCCGAACCTCTACGGCGATATTGTCTCCGACCTCACCAGCGGTCTAATCGGCGGACTGGGTCTTTTGCCATCCAGCAATCTCGGCAAGGACTACGCCATGTTTGAAGCCGTACATGGCAGCGCACCGGATATTGCCGGCAAACACATCGCCAACCCGACGGCGCTTTTATGGTCAGCCTGCATGATGCTCGAATATCTCGGTCAAGACAAAACAGCCGGCAAAATCAGAAAAGCCGTTGATGAAGTGCTGAACGAAGGAAAACACCTCACACCGGATTTGCACGGCACGGCTACAACAGAAGAATACTGCGAAGCTATTATTGCTAAGCTTTAATAATCACATAAAAAAACTGTTGCTTAAATTAAATGCAACAGTTTTTTTATTACTCGCAGATTTCTATTTACTAAGTTCAATTAAAGAAAGTGCCTGTTCGGCACAATATACGTTAAAAATAGTTATTTATTAATTTATTCTTATATTGCGCCGGGCAATTTTTCTTTGAAGGCAAAGAAAAGTTGCCGAAAAAGAAACCTTTTAGTTCGTGCACTGCTAAGAGATTTTTACT